>MDTD01003525.1_pt1 | contig 16166 bp, 15 predicted proteins | sample 811221 | NCBI WGS metagenome assembly MDTD01 (sample SAMN05326646, study PRJNA326480) | marine metagenome | isolation source: seawater | place: Pacific Ocean: South West | collected 2011 | reverse complement strand
CTACTCCGACTCCGCCAAGGACGCGGGCCAGTTCGCCGCGGCCTGGGCCCAGTACCAGGCCCAGGAAAAGCTTGTGGCGGTGGCGGAAAAGCACGGCGTGCGGCTGTCGCTGTTCCACGGCCGCGGCGGCGCCGTCGGCCGCGGCGGCGGCCCGGCCCAGTCCGCCATCCTGTCCCAGCCGCCGGGCTCCGTGGCCGGCTCCCTGCGGGTCACCGAGCAGGGCGAGATGATCCGCTGGAAGCTGGGCCTGCCGGCGCTGGCGGTGCAGACCCTGCGCCGCTATCTGAGCGCCACCCTGGAAGCCACGCTGAATCCGCCGCCGGCGCCGACCCAGGCCTGGCGCGACGCCATCGGCGCCATGTCGCGCACCGCGCTCGCCTCCTATCGGGCGGTGGTGCGGGAGGACCCGAGCTTCGTCGAGCTGTTCCGCACCCTCACCCCGGAACAGGAACTCGGCATCCTGGCGCTGGGCAGCCGTCCCGCCCGGCGCAAGCCGAGCGCCGGCATCGAAAGCCTGCGGGCCATTCCCTGGGTGTTCGCCTGGACCCAGGTGCGCCTCATGCTGCCCGCCTGGCTCGGCACCGACACCGCCCTGCACGAGGCCCTGGCGGCCGGCGAAGAGAACGTTCTGGAAGACATGATGGCGTGGCCGTTCTACCGCATGCAGAGCGACATGCTGGAGATGGTGCTGGCCAAGGCCGATTCCACCCTGGCGCGATATTACGCCGAGCGGCTCACCGACGCGGACCAGCAGCGAACGGTGGACGAACTGTGCAACCGCCTGGCGGGCCTCACCGCCGACCTGCTGCGCACCACCGGCGAGCCCCACCTGCTGGCCGACGACCCGGAGCTCGCGGAATCCCTGTACGTGCGCAATACCTACCTCGATCCGCTGCACCTGCTGCAGGCCGAGCTGCTGGCCCGCTGGCGCCACCAGACCAGCGACCGGGAAGCGGTCGAGCAGGCGCTGCAGGTGACCATGGCCGGCATCGCCAGCGGGCTGCGCAACACCGGCTGACCGGCCTGCCCCCCGCGGCTACGGACGGGCGGCGCTGCCGCCGAGCACGGCCTGCCCCGGAAACACGCCCTGCTGAATCACGCCGTCACGAACCACCGGCACGCCGCCGACCAGCACGTGGCGGATGCCGGCCGACGCCTGAGCGGGTTCCATGAAGGTCGCCCGGTCCGCCACCTGCCCGGGATCGAACAGGGTCAGATCGGCATCGGCGCCCACCTGCACCCGGCCCTTGCGCGCCATGGCCGGCGCCACGGCTTCGAGCCGGCGCGCCGGCAGCAGGGTCATCTTCGCCACCGCGGTCATGAGATCGAGGGCCTGCTCGTCGCGCACGTAATGGCCGAGCACCCGGGCGAAGGTGCCGGCGCTGCGCGGATGCGAGAAGCCGTCCACGAACGGCACCCCGTCGCTGGCGACCATCACGTCGGGCTGCGCGGCGAGCCAGGCGTTGGTGGCCGGGTCCTGGCCGTGCTGGATCACCCAGCCGCCCTCGGCCCGGTAGCGGTGGAAGGTCTCCTCGGTGAGCCGCTCGCCGGTGGCCGTCCACTGCAGGGTCGAGTAGTCGCCCTGGAAGTCGTCGAACAGGGCGCTCTCCAGCCGGGTGGAGCCGGCGGTGTAGGGATAGAACTCGGTGGTGACGTCGACGCCCCGCGCCCGGGCGCCGCGCATCATCGCCAGCGCCACCGGTGCGTCGGTGTTGGTGCTGGAATTGACGTGCACGACGTGCAGCGCCGCGCCCGTGGCCGCCGCATCCGCCAGCACTTCCTGCAGCGGCGCCAGCGCGTCGCCGCCCAGGGTCCTGGCGTTGCGCATGTGCACGAACACCGGCACGCCGCGGCGCGCCGCCAGCTCGAACACCCGGAAGATCTCGGTGTGGGACGCGCCCGGCGTGTAGCTGATGCCGAGCCCGATGCCGAGCGCGCCCTCGTCGAGCCCGGCCTCGAGCCGCGCCACGATGTCGGCGATGCCGGCGGCGTCGGGCCGGTAGGCGGCGAACTCGCCGTCGTCCCGGGTGAGCGCGCCGGCGTAGACGATGTTGCCCACCGCGTCGCCGGTCAGATGGTTGTGGCGGGCGGCCGGATGCCCGGCGGTGGCGCCGTAGTGAATCAGCGCCTTGCCGGCCCGCCGGGCCACCCAGTCCGACAGCGGCAGCACGCCGATCTCGAGCTCCAGCGCCGTGGTGACGCCGTCGGCCACCTGAAAGCGGTTGCTGAAGGCGTCCTGGCCATGGGCGTGCAGGTCGATGAACCCCGGCGCCACCACCAGGCCGCCGGCGTCGATCTCCAGGCTGCCGGCGAGCGGCGTCTCGGCCAGGGCGGCGATGCGGCCGTCCCGGATGCCCACGCTGCGCACGGCGTCGAGACCGGTCTCGGGATCGAGCACGCGGCCGCCGTTGATGGCTACGTCGAAGTCGGCGGCGCCGGCAAGCCCCGGGGCGAGCAGCATCGCGGCGAGCCAGGTCCAGCGGCGCAGCCGACGGGACCAGGGCGCGCCCGGGCGGCGGCCCGGCGCGGCGTTCATGGAAACGGTCATGGCACCTCTCCCCTGCCTGACGGATCGACCGACTATGCCACCGCCGGGCGCCGCGAACGAGATCAGCTTCCAGCGGACGCCAGCGCGCGGTCGAAGGTCTCGATCCGGCCCACGCCCCGGCGCCGGCAGCTCGCCAGATGGCAGAGATCCCGGGCGCCGAGGGCGGGATGCTGGGTCGCCAGGGACGCCGCCGCCAGCGCGTCGCCGGCTTCCAGGGGCCAGACCTCGATGTCCAGCCGCTCGATCAGCCGCACCGCATCCTCGAAGGTCGTCACGCGTCCGACGGGCAGGTAGGCATGGAGCAGTTCCTGCAGCACCTCCGCCGACGTGCACAGGCGCCATCCTTCGTTCAGCGCCTGCTCGAAGAACGCCCGCGCCCGGGCCTTGAGCGGATGGGAACGCCCCACGGCGTACATCAGCACGTTGGTGTCGACGAAGATCACGAGTCCCCGGCGCCCCGGCGACGGGAGGCGTCGATGACGGCGCGATGGTCTTCCCAGTCGGGCTCGTCACCCTCGCCGGCCCGCTCGTCGCAGGCGGTGAAGAAGGCGTCGAGATCCTCGACCGATTCGAAGCGCGCGGCCTCCGCATGCCGGCGCAGCCGATCCTCGGCGGCAGCCCGCAGCCACGCGCTCAGCGACAGACCCTCGCGCCGGGCCTGCTGGACGAACCGGTCGCGGTCACGGTCCGGCATGACGAGTTGAACACGCGCCATCTCAAGCATCCGGATTACACATACACATGCCGATTACACATCACTTTCTCGCCGAGCGACAGTCCACCTCCCGGCGCCGCTTCGCTATGCTGCGTCCGGTTTCAGCATCGAGTCCGCCCATGTTCTGCAATCCGACCCGTGCGTGGCTGGCCCTCGTCGCCGTGCTCCCGGGCCTGGCCCTGGCCAACCCCGACCGCGAGCTGCTGTGGGGGGATACCCACCTGCACACCAACAATTCCTTCGACGCGTTCCTGAACGGCAACATGACGGCGGACCCGGACGTGGCCTTCCGCTGGGCGAAGGGGCTGCCGGTGATCCACCCCTACAACCGCACCCGGGTGCGGATCGGCACGCCGCTGGACTTCCTCGTGGTGTCGGACCACGCCGAGTTCATGGGTGGCATCAAGGACGTCTACTACGATGGCGTCCAGGCGGAGGACCCGGGCCCGATCGACCGCCTCCTGTACTGGTTCGGCGAGTGGCGCATCCGCTCGGCCATCGACGACGGCACCGGCGCCGACTTCTTCCGCGACCAGCTTCCGGTGGGCGACAAGCCGCCGGTGGAGGCCGCGGCCACCTGGCAGGACGACATCGGCACTGACCTGCCCCCCGGCGCGGAGGTGTCCCGGCGCAACGCCTGGCAGCGCTTCGCCGAGACCGCCGACCGCCACAACGAGCCCGGCGAGTTCACCGCGCTGATCGGCTGGGAATGGAGCTCGAACCCGGGCGGCGCCAACCTGCACCGGGTGGTGGTGAGCGACGCCGACGCCGGGCGCGCGTCGCAGTTCATTCCCTTCGGCTCCACCGACAGCCCGTATCCCGAGGACCTGTGGGCCTTTCTCGACCGCACCGGCGAGCGGACCGGCACCCGCTTTCTGGCCATTCCCCACAACTCGAACATTTCCAAGGGCCTGATGTTCTCCGAGGACACCCTGCGCGGGGTGCGCATGGACGCGGCCTACGCCGAGACCCGGGCCCGTCTCGAGCCGGTGGTGGAGATCACCCAGATCAAGGGCGACTCCGAGACCCATCCGGAATTCGCCCCGGACGACGACTTCGCCGACTACGAGCCCTACGGGCACTACATCCAGCAGATCGAGGCCGCCTACGAGCCCCGCCCCGGCGACTACGTCCGCGAGGCCTTGAAGACCGGCCTCGCCCTGGAAGCCGAGCTCGGCGTGAACCCCTTCGAATTCGGCGTGATCGGCTCGACGGACGCCCACACCGGCCTGTCCTCCGCCGAGGAGCCGAATTTCTGGGGCAAGATGGCCTGGGACTCGGTGCCGGAACACAAGGCCGGCGACGCGCTCACCCGCGGCGCCACCGGCTGGGACATGGCCGCCGCCGGGCTGGCGGCGGTGTGGGCGGACGAGAACACCCGCAGCGGCATTCTCGACGCGTTCGCGCGCCGCGAGGTCTACGCCACCACCGGACCGCGCATCCGTCTGCGGGTGTTCGGCGGCTGGGACTTCACCGCCGACGACCTCGAAGCCGCGGACTGGGTCGCCGAGGGCTACCGGCGCGGCGTGCCCATGGGCGCGACGCTGCCCGCGCCGCCCGCCGGCGCCGACGCGGCCCCGACCCTGATGATCATGGCCAGCGCCGACCCCCGCTCCGGCCATCTCGATCGGGTGCAGGTGGTGAAGGGCTGGCTCGATGCGGAGGGCGCGCCCCGGGAGAGGGTCTTCGACGTCGTCTGGTCCGGCGACCGGCAACCCGGACCCGGCGGCCGCCTGCCCGCCGTGGGCGACACCGTGGACCGGGCCACGGCCACCTACACCAACGACATCGGCGCCCCGACCCTGTCGGCCGTGTGGCGGGACCCGGACTACCGGCCCGGCCAGAGCGCTTTCTACTACGTTCGCGTGCTCGAGATCCCGACGCCGCGGCACTCGCTGATGGACGCCATCGCCCTGGGCTACGACACCGCCGGCGATTTCCCGGACGTGATCCAGGAACGGGCCTACAGTTCCGCCATCTGGGCGCGGCCGGCCGAGCCGGCCGGCCCGCGTTGAAACCCGACCACCCGCCCCCATATCGAGTCAGATGAACACCACCGCCACAGCCACGCCACGCGTCTTCGACGTCACCGCCGACACCTTCGAGCGCGACGTCGTCGAACGGTCCCACCACACCCCGGTGCTGCTCGACTTCTGGGCCACCTGGTGCGGCCCCTGCAAGTCCCTCGGCCCGATCCTCGAGAAGCTCGCCGACGACTACGGCGGCGGTTTCGTGCTGGCCAAGGTGGACGTCGACCGGGAGCAGGCCCTGGCGGGCCATTTCCAGATCCGCTCCGTGCCGACGGTGATGCTGGTGCAGGACGGCCAGGTGACCGGCGGCTTCCCCGGCGCGCTGCCCGAGGGTCAGATCCGCCAGTTCCTCAGCCAGCACGGCGTCGAGCCGGGCGACGAAGTGACGGCTGGTGCCGGGCAGGCGGACCAGGATCCCGGCGAAGCGATCGCCCGGCTGCGCGCCGCCGTGGCCGACGAACCCGACAAAGCCGAGCACAAGCTGGAGCTGGCACTCGCGCTGATGGCTGCAGGCGAAACGGAGGAAGCGGGCGGACTGCTCGACGCCCTGCCCACCGAGCTGACGCTCGAGCCCCGCGCGGCCCGCGCCTGCTCGCAGGTCCGCATAATGCGGACGCTGGCGGATGCGCCGTCCGCAACGGACCTCGAAGCCCGGCTGGCCGACGACCCCGACGACCACGCGGCGCGTCACCTGCTGGGTCTGCGGCTGGTGGACGCCGGCGACGGTGCGGCGGGGCTGGAGCAGCTCCTGGAGCTGCTGCGCCGCGACCGCGGCTATCAGGACGGGCTGCCGCGTCGGGCCCTGCTCGATGCCTTCAACGTCGTCGATGACGAGGCCCTGGTGCGCGCCGCCCGCCGGCGCATGAACTCCCTGCTGTTCTGATCGCGCCCCCGGCGGCGCACGCAGCCGGGACGCCGGCGGCGCCCGCAGCCGGGGCACCGCCGCGCACGGGATGACAAACCGGCGCCAACGGCGCAGGATTGGGTCAGGTCACGCGAAGCGGAGAACGATCATGGCCGAAGCCTACGCACCCACGCCCGAGGTCGACGTCGCCGACATTCCGCTCGAGGAGATCGACGTCAGCCGCCCGGAGCTGTTCCAGACCGATACCCACTGGGCCTACTTTCGCCGCCTGCGCAGAGAAGACCCGGTGCACTACTGCGAGAACAGCATGTTCGGCCCGTACTGGTCGATCACGAAGTTCCGGGACATCATGGCGATGGAATCGGACTTTCAGGACTTCTCCTCCGCCGACGGCATCGTCCTCGCCGACCGCCCGGAGGATTTCCAGACGGTCAACTTCATTTCCATGGACCCGCCCAAGCACGACGTTCAGCGCAAGACCGTGCAGGGCGTGGTGGCGCCGATGAATCTCGCCAAGCTCGAGGGCACGATCCGCGAACGCGCGGCGCGCATCCTCGACGGCCTGCCGGTCGGCGAAGAGTTCGACTGGGTCGACAACGTCTCCATCGAGCTCACCACCCAGATGCTCGCCACCATCTTCGACTTCCCCTTCGAGGAGCGGCGCAAGCTGACCCACTGGTCCGACATGGCCACCTCCGGCGAGCTGGCCGGCGGGCCGACGCCTGAGCCGGTGCGCCGGGCAGCGCTGATGGAGTGCCTGGAGTACTTCACGCGGCTGCGCGACGAGCGCATCAAGGAGGAGCCGAAACCCGATCTGCTCTCCATGCTGGCCCACGGCAAAGACACGCAGAACATGCCGCCCATGGAGTTCCTGGGGAATCTGATCCTGCTGATCGTCGGCGGCAACGACACCACCCGCAACTCCATCTCCGGCGGCGTGCTGGCGTTGAATCAGAACCCGGGCGAGTACGACAAGCTGCGGGAGAACCCGGGGCTCATTCCCAACATGGTCCCGGAGATCATCCGCTGGCAGACGCCGCTGGCCTACATGCGCCGCACCGCCACCCGCGACCTCGAGTTCGGCGGCAAGCAGATCAGAAAGGGTGACAAGCTCGCCATGTGGTACGTGTCCGGCAATCGCGACGAGGAGGTGATCGAAGACCCGGACCGGTTCTGGATCGACCGGCCCAACGCCCGCCACCACCTGTCCTTCGGCTTCGGCGTGCACCGCTGCATGGGCAACCGTCTGGCGGAGATGCAGCTCCGGGTGCTGTGGGAGGAGATCATGCAGCGCTTCCGTTTCATCGAGATCACCGGCGAGATCGAGCGCGTGCAGTCGAGCTTCGTGAAGGGCTACTCGCGCATGCCGGTGCGTCTGCACGCCTGGTGACCGGCCCGGGGCCGGCGGCCCGGCGCCACGGGCGCTGCCGCCGGCCTCACCAGTCGACACCCACCGACACCTCGACGAGCCGGGCGCGGAAGTCTTCGATGCCGCCTTCCTGGAAATCCACGTCCCGATACTCGAGCCCCCAGCGGTAGCGCTCGTCGAGGCGGCCGCGGACGAAGGCGCGCCAGTCGTCCCGGTCCACCTCGAAGCTGCGATCGTTGTCGAAGCGTCGATGACTGCCGCCTGCGGTGACGTGTTCCGTGATGCGCCAGCTCACAGCCACGTCGAGAGTGTCGGCTCTGGCGCCGTAGCGCAGATCGAACGGAACGGTCCGGCTGCCGGCCACGACCAGCGAGTCGGCGCTGCGGGACAGGTCGGTACGGCCCACACCCGCCGACCAGCCCAATCGCGCACCCGCATAGGCGAGCCGCAGATCCAGACGCTCGGCATCGGCCACCCATCCCGACCGGTCGTTGCTGCGGTCGACGTCCAGATAGCTCGCCGTCAGCGACAGACCGTTGGACCAGCGGTAGCGGCCGCGCAGCCGCAGCCGCTCGGCGCTGGTGGCCGAGGCCAGGGTGAACGGATCGTCGATGCTGTCGTCCTCCCAGGACAGGTGCAGCTCCGCCCGTCGCACCGGCCGGTACCAGAAGCGGACGAAATAGCCGTCGGCATCGGTATCCACGTCGGCCGCGTCGACGAAGGGCTCGGCCTGCTGCCGGGCGGCCACGTCGCGGGACTCCGAGGCCGCGCCGACCGCAGCGCGCAGCGTCCGGCCCAGCGCCGTCTCGGCACCCGCTTCCAGGCGCACGCTGTCGATGTCCCAATCCGCGGCGCCGTCCGGCTGGTAGGTCAAAGCGGCCGACTGCTCGAACTCCGCCGCCCGGACTCTGGCGAACAGGGCCAGCCGCTCCGATGCCGCATACGAGGCGCCGATGTCGATCAGGCGGCGCTGCTGGTCGAGATCGCCGCGGCCCGTCAGCCGCTCGTCCAGAGGCGCGCCGGTGAAGTCCGTGCCCACGACCCGCTCCAGGGCGCGCAGCGACACGTCGACGTCGGCCAGCACGACGTTGCCGGTCAGGGACAGGCGCTGCGTCGGCCGGATTCGGGCGGACAGCTCGTGCTCGAAGCCTTCGAGCTCGTAGGGCTGCTCGAGCAGATACGTCTCCAGCGTCGTGGGACCGTCAGGATCTAGACCCTCGGAGAACCCCGCCAGAAACATCGACGAGTCGAAGTCGAAGCGTCGGTACCGCTCCGTCCAGGTCACGCTGAAGCGCTCGCCGGTGTGGGCGATGCTCGCGGCCACCGTCTGTGAGGTCTCGTCGATAGGCCGCTCGACCACGAACTCCTCCCGGGACACGTCGAGGGGCGCGGTGCCGTCGCCGTCCCTGCGGTCGCGCCGATAGTCGAGGGCGAACTCCGTGCGCGGCGCGAGCTGAAGCTCGAAGGCCGCGTGATCGCGCACCCGCTCGAAGTCGAACCGGCGATAGTCGCCGCCGGTGGACGCTTCGATGCTCGCGTCCTCGGGCCGTATCAGCAGATCGTCATAGACGTACTCCGAGACGGACCGCTGATAAGTCAGGCGGTAACGCCCCGTTCGCTCCAGGGTCAGCCGCGACCGCTCGAACGGCTCCCCGCCCAGATCCGAGACCCGCAGCGCCAGCGTGTCCGGCCGCCAGGATTCGTCGGGCCGCTCTGCCGCGCGCCAGTCGAGTTCGAGATTCTTAAGCCAGGCGCCGTCGTCGTAATTGAGGTGCTGGCGATATTTCGTCCGATCGCCGTCCACGTCCACGCTGCGCCAGCCCAGCGTGATGCCGCCGTCGACCTCCCCGCGCAGCTCGCCGGGGCCGATGGCCGCCAGCAGCATGGCGAGCGGGCCGATCCGCCGGACGCCTGAGGGCTGTCGCGCGCGTGCCATCGGTCGTTACCTCAGCAGATTACGATCCAGATTCGAGCCGTGGATCGCCGTGTGACAGTTGGTACACACCGTGTCCTCGTCGAAGCGCGGCGGCGCCCCGGGCGCGAAGCCGACGTGGAACTGGGGCACGGTCAGGTGGCATTCGTAGCACAGCGCGCCCTCCTGCTGACGGGTGAGCAGAAACCGGTTGGGGCCGCCATGAGGCTCGTGGCAGGCCTGACAGCCCTCCACCCGCTGAGCGCCGTGCTCGAACACGAACGGTCCGGTCTTGTCGTCGTGGCAGTCGCTGCACATGCCGTCGCCGGGATGAGCAACCAGAGCCGGCGGTGCCGCCGCGTGAGGATCGTGGCAGGACACGCAGGTCACCGCGCCCTCCGCCAGCCGGTGCCGCTCGTTGAAGGCGAAGGAGGCGAGCACGTCGGCATGGCAGTCGGCGCACAGCCGGGAGACGTCGTCGAGGCCGTCGAATCCCGCCGGCACCGGACCGTCCGCCCCGGCGAACGGTGCGGTGTCGTGCACCCGGTGACAGCCGTCGCAGGCGATGCCCGCCTGGGCGTGGGCATCCCGGACCGGACGCTCGTGCACCTGCTGATGACACTCCGAGCAGACCGCCGCCCCCCGCCCGTCGGCACCGAAGGTGATCATGTCCTGACGGGCTTCCGGGGCCATGGGCGCGAGGGCATGGGCCTCCGCTCCCTGATGACAGTCGGCGCAGGCCGGACCGGCGCCGGCCACCGTCGCCATCGGGTGCACATGGCCGCGCTCCAGCGTATCGGCATGGCATACCGTACACGGCGGCGCCTGGGCAGTGGCCCAGAAGCTCCAGAAGATTCCCAGGGCTGTCCAGGCCATGCGCATCGCGATTTCCCGGATCCGTATCGCTTCTCAGCCTAGAGGTTCGAACGCCGCGCCAGCATCGTGACTTTCACCTAAGGGTCGTCCGCCAATCGTCCGACTCGGTAGGCGGGCAGCAGCGCATCCGCGGCGGGGCTGTGGGGCCGCCCGTAGCCCTTGGTGTCGTAGGCCTCGGTGGCTTCCCGGCCGCACCAGGTGGTCATCACCACCGGCGGGGCCGGGTGCCGGGGCAGATAGTCGGTGAAGTCGTAGACCACACCGTCGATGGCCATCCAGCAGTCTTCGGGGGTGGCATGGCGGGCCAGCTCTTCCAGACTGACGGTCCGCTCCGCTTCGGCGGCGTCTGCCGGGGCCGCGTCGCCGCCACCGGCCGCCAGCGCCGCATAGGCCCAGATCGACAGCACGCTGGACCAGAAAGCGACGAAGGCCGCGAACATGAATCGTTTCATAGCAGATCGAACTCCTCCATGACGATGCGCCGGCGGGGCACGCCCTCGTGCCGCAGCAGGCGCTCCACCAGCGCGAGCAGCGGCGCCGGTCCGCACACGTAGACGTCGCGCTGACGGAAATCCGCCACCCGCGACTCGAGAAACGCCGGCGACAGCGGTCCCTCGTCCGCGAAGTAGTGCGCATGGACCACGAAGCCCGGCCGCTCCGCCGCAATGTCCTCCAGCTCACGCAGATAGTACGCGCGGCTCGGATCGTTGGCGCAGTAGACGAGCTGAACGTCGACGGACTCTGACTGCACCGCAAACCCACGGGCCGCCGACACGAACGGTGTCATGCCGATGCCGCCGCCGATCCACAGCGCCGGCTGGTCGTGGCGGCGCGGCAGAAAGCGGCCGTAGGGGCCCTCGACGGTCACGTCGCTGCCCACGGTCACGTGCATGAGCGCGGCACTGGCGTCGCCGAGGTCCTTGATGGCGATGCGCAGCGCCGACTCGTGGGGCGCGCTGACCAGCGAGTAGGGGTGCTCCTCGCCCCGCCCCGCCGCCAGCGCCGGATCGAGGGGAGCCAGGTACACGAACTGGCCGGCGTCGTAAGCCAGCGGAGGTCCCTCCAGGGTCAGCTCGACCACCCGCTCGGCGAGCAGCTCGACCCGGCTGATCCGGTAGCGACGCCGGGCGAACCGGCGCGACAGCCCCAGACGCCAGACGAAGGCGACGAGGGCCAGAGCGGTCACGCCGCCCCAGACCCAGGCCGCGGAAGCGGGCCCCAGCGTGCGGGACAGCGCGAGGGTGTGCACCAGCCCCAGCACGACGGCCGCCCCGGACAGCCGGTGCAGCCATTTCCAGCGCTGATAGTCCGGCGGACCGAAGAACGAGAAGGACGGCGCCAGAAACACCATCATCAGCACCAGCGCCGCCCAGCCGGCCCAGACCGGCCAGGCACCGACGGGCGGAGTCAGCGTTGCCAGCACCCCCGCCGGCCCGCCGGGCACCGCGGCCAGCGCCAGCAGCAGCGGGTGCAGCATCAGCAGCAGAAAGCTGCCGGCCCCTAGCAAATGGTGGAACCGCCAGAGCTTCAGCAGCCCGCCGAGAGCCTGATCCCAGCGGGGCAGCCGGATCGACAGCACCATGGCGAGCAGCAGCCACGCCAGCCCCACCACGCCGCAGGCCCGGCCCAGCCAGCCGAGCCAGGCGGCCGCGTCCCCGGGCAGTCCGGCACGCAACCCGACGCCCAGCGGCACGACGGGCCACAGCACCAGCGCCAGCGTCGCCAGTCGAATCGCCCCGGATGCCATCATCGCCGCCATCGCGTCCCGTGATCTCGAACTCCCGACGCCAGTGTGCCAGACCCGACGCGGCCGTCGCATGACATCCGGCCGTGCGCTATCGTTCGCGCCGCCCCGAACAGCCTGCGGGAGCGCTCCCACACAGGAACAGGAAAGGGCCCGCAACCAACGAGAACGAACCAGACCTGCCAAACCCATGCCACACCCCGCCAGCGAAAACGTCCGCCTCGGCGCCACCTTCATGTGCGTCGCCATGTTCATGGCGGCCTGCGTGGACGTGGCGGTGAAGGCGCTGGCCGGCAGCTACGGCACGCCCCAGATCGTGCTGCTGCGCATCCTGCTGTCGCTGCCCCTGGTGCTGACCTTCTGCCATCTGCAGGGCGGCCTGCGGTCGCTGCTGACGCCCCACTGGGGCTGGCAGACCTGGCGCGGCCTGCTCGCCGCCGGCGCCAACTTCGGCTTCTTCTATTCCCTCTCGGAGCTGCCGCTGATGACGGCGGTCCTGCTCGCCTACGTGTCCCCGGTAGTGATCGTGCTGCTGGCCCGTCCGCTGCTCGGCGAGCACATCGGCGCCCACCGCTGGCTCGGCATCGCCATCGCCGTGGCCGGCGTGCTGGCGATGCTGGGGCCGGGCGCACCGGCCATCGATACCGATGAGCCGCTGTCCGGCCCGGCGCTCGGCACGCTGGCGGTGCTGGGCTCGGCGCTGTGCTGGGCGCTGCTGTCGATCTCCAACCGTCAGCTCGCGACCCGGGAGAACCCCGCGGTGATGCTGTTCTACACCATGCCGGTGTCCTGCGCCCTGGCGGCGGTGCTCACCGTCGGCCACTGGGTACCGCCGGCCCCAGGCGACTGGCTGTGGTTCGGCCTGGCCGGCTGTGCGGGCGGCGCCATCCACTTCTCCATCGTGCTCGCCTACCGTCACGCACCGGCGGGCGCCATCGCGCCGCTGGAGTACACCAACCTGATCTGGGCGGCACTGGCCGCCTATGCGCTGTTCGGCGAAGTGCCGAACGCCACCACCGTGGCCGGCGGCGCGGCCATCATCCTCGGCGGCTACCTGGCGCTGCAGGCACGGAGCTGACGCCGGCGCCGCCCCACCCCGACGGCGTGCACTATAGTCAGAAGTGACCGCCCGACGCCGGACCCACGCCGTGAAGCTCGATCTGATCCTGACTGCCACCTGTCTCGTCTCCCTCGCCGCCTGGCTGGGGGTCTCGATGACCGGGGGTGGCGGCGAAGCCTGGGACAAAGGCGCGTACTGGTCCGTCGCCCTGCCGGGGCTCTATCTGGCCGGCGGCGTCGCCGCGCTGCTGACCCGGGCCAGCGTGTGGCTGATCGCCCTGTGGTCCGGAATCGGCCAGCTCGCCGGGCTGCTGATGACCGCCGCCGGACTGTCGCTGTGGCCGCTGGGCATGATCCTGCTCGCGGTGCTGTCGCTGCCGGTGGCAGGCGCTGCCGCCGTCACCCGCTGGGCCCAGCGAAAGCTGTCGTAGCCGGGCGGGCCACCCGAGCCTGAACGGAAGGGACCCGGCCGCTCAGGCGACGGCCTGACGTGCCTGCCAGAGATCGTAGTCCGCCTGCATCCGCACCCACATCTCGGCACTGGTCCCGAGCACCGACTCCAGAACCAGTGCGAACGACGGTGATATGCCGCGCTTGCCGTTGACGATCTCGTTGATCTTCCTCGGCGAGCAGCCGCAGCGTCTGGCCAGGCTGCTCTGGTTGAGGCCCATCTGCGACATGTAGACCTCGGCCAGCACCCGCCCGGGATGAAGGGGAGAAGGACTGTCGATCACGCTAACCTCGATGATAGTTCTCGATGCACACGTCCGAAAACTCGCCGTCCCGAAACCTGAACGTGATGCACCAGGGCAGTTTGATCGTCACGCTCCACTGGTCCCGTCGACGCCCCCGGAGCTTGTGCAGCCGGATGTCGGGTGGCTCACCGGAAATTCGGAGGTCATCGAGTGTCGCCGTCGCATGCATGATGGTGAGCAATGCCTTGGCCCTAAACCACAGGTGCCGCGGCAACCCTCTGGACTGGCTGGTCTCCCAGATTTCTCTGGCGATCTTGCCTTTGAAGCTGACGATCACGACCTGTTACATTATTCCACGTAGTGTAATAGTCGTGCGACTTGCGCACAACGCACGATTGTCCGGAAGGCCGAGCCCTGGGAACATCGGCCTCCAGCCCGTCAGCGGCACAGCCCTGCCCCACCCGGGAACAGACCAGGACAGCCGTGCGGCATTCGATTGCCGACCGCGCCGGCGCTGCCGACAGGCCACACCAGGGAGGTGACGAGCATGACCGTGTACGCAGTGGCGCTGATCGACATCGACGACCGCGAAGGCTACGGCAACTACGAGCAGGGCTTCATGGAGATCTTCTCGAAGTACGAGGGGACGCTGCTGGCCGTGGAGGAGGACCCGACGGTGCTCGAGGGCGAGTGGCCCTGGACGCGCACCGTGCTGCTGTCCTTTCCCGACGAAGCAAAGCTCCGGGCGTGGTACGACTCCGACGAGTACCAGGCTCTGGCACGGCATCGGTTCGATGCGTCGGACGCCTCCATTGCCGTGATCAGAGGGCTGGGCTGAGCCCCGGCCCCTGACTGTCGGCGGTCCACGCCGCCGCCGTCTGGCCTGGCACCGGAATCCGCCCTATCCTCGGCGGATTCATGTTCTTCCTCTATCACCACCACGACCTCTCCCGGCTGGCCGACGTGCTCACCGCCCTGCGGCAGCACGCGGCGGCGTCGCCCCTGGCGACGGACAAGGTGCTGGTGCCGAACGCCGGCCTCGGCCGCTGGCTGAAGATGCACGTGGCCGAGCGCGACGGCATCGCCGCCAACATCGACACCCTGCTGCCGGCGCCGTTCCTGTGGGACGTGGTCGCCGGCGGCCTGCCCGGCGGCCGGCCGGACAGCTCCGCCTACCGCCGGGAGAACCTGCGCTGGCACCTCTACCGCCACCTGCCCGCGCTGGCCGGCGAGGTCCCGGAAATCCGCGGCTATCTGGGCGAGCCCGCGGAGGAGCTGCGCCGCTGGCAGCTCGCCGAGCGCCTGGCAGATCTGTTCGACGCCTACCTGATCTACCGCCGCGAGATGCTGCTCGCCTGGGAGAAGGGCAGCGACGAGACCGGTCCGCCCGGGAGCTGGCAGGCGCCATTGTGGCGGGCCCTGGTCGCCCGCCTCGGCGACAACCACCGGGCGCGTCTGCTGGGCCAGCTCGTCCGCCGGGTGGAGGCGGGCGAGCCGGTGCGCACGGACCACTGGCCCGAGCGCCTGTACTGCTTCGCGCTGGGCAACCTGCCGCCGGACTACCTGCGGCTGCTGTACGCGGTGGGCCGCCACAGCGACGTGCACTTCCTGATGCACAACCCCAGCGCCGAATACTGGGGAGACATCGAGAAGCGGCCGACGGCCCTGGACGTGGCGCTCGACGGCGAGCCGCTGCCGGGGGAGGAGACGGTGTTCGAGGGTCACCCGCTGCTGGCGAGCCTCGGTTACGCGTCCCGGGACTTCCTGCGGCTGATCTACTCCGACGAGTTCGCCGGCATCCGCGAGATGGAGCTGGGCGACGTGCTCGAGTACCAGCCGCCCGGCGACGACACCCTGCTGCATCGCCTGCAGTCCGGCGTGATCGAGATGGACGCCACGCCCACGGACGCCGGCCTGGCTGGAGCGGACCGCTCGTTTCAGGTGCACGCCTGCCACGGCCCGCTGCGGGAGGTCCAGGTGCTGCACGACCAGCTCCTGGACCTGCTGTCCGCCGACCCGACCCTCCATCCCCGGGACATCATCGTGATGACGCCGGACGTGGCCGGGTTCGCGCCGTCCATCGAAGCGGTCTTCGGCGGGGCGGACGGCCCCACCGCGATTCCCTTCAACCTCTCCGATCAGCCGCGCCGGGGCACCCACCCCATCGTGCTCACGTTCCGCGCGCTGCTGGATCTGCCGCTGTGGCGCTGGGCCGCCAGCGAGCTGATGAGCCTCGTGGCGGTGCCCGCGGTGATGCGCCGCTGCCGGCTGGACGACGGCGACGTCGACAACCTCGAACGCTGGATCGACGCGGCGGGCATCCGCTGGGGCCTGGACGGCGACCACCGGGAGG
>MDTD01103434.1_pt1 | contig 16169 bp, 2 predicted proteins | sample 811221 | NCBI WGS metagenome assembly MDTD01 (sample SAMN05326646, study PRJNA326480) | marine metagenome | isolation source: seawater | place: Pacific Ocean: South West | collected 2011 | reverse complement strand
TGCCTCAAAAGCGCATTTTGGTGCGTTTATATCTTTCAACCCGTCAAAAGTCAAAGCAACCGGCTTGGACAGGCCGTGGAATGCCCGCATTAAATTTAAAAGATTGAGAACATATTCAGAATTGGAATTGACATCGCTATGTCCGGTCAAGGATAAAATCTTTGGAAACTCTCCGCGCATGTCAACGAACGCGGCACGCAGAAAAGGGACAATCAGCTTAGTGTTGTTAACAATGTGAATTGATAAGCTTTTGAGGTCGTTCTTTTCAAAAGCCTCATGGCCCAGGCGGAGCATTGCAGACAGTGCGTTGATTTTCCCCTTCAAGCCAAGTAATTCTTTTTCGCGTTCACGCATTGCCATTTGGCAGCTCCTTTATTTCTTAATCTTGTTCGGTAAGAGGACCCCGGACATCCCGGCTGTCAGTTTGCCCGGATTATTGTTGATGATTGCTTTTATTTCCAAGGTTCTGCTTCCGGGGTCTATCTCTCCTGAAATCTCATAAACAGAACCGGTGTGTACGGTCTTTGTTTCATCAACTCTCATCTTGATTTTATCGCCAATTTTTATGACATTCTTCTGGTGGGATGGCAGGTGCATGACTGCTAGCAGTTTGTTGTCATCTATGATGCTCATAAAGGGCTGTCCGGAACGGACAAATTCATGCTCCTGAATGGCTTTCTTTATCAGTCTTCCATCGAAAGGGGCTTTGATGGTGCAAGCGTTAAGCTGCAGTTCGATAAGTGCTCGTTGAGCTTCTGCTGCATTAAGTTTTGATTTGGCGATTTCGAAGTCAAGCTTGGCCTTGTTGAGTTGTTCTTCTCCCTGAAATCCTTTTTTAAACAGATTAAGTGAGCTCTTGTAGTATTTTTCTGCAAACAAGCAGTTGGCTTTGCTCTCTTTCTCCGTTGAAATCGCTTTGTTTAAAACTTGCCGGTAGGTCCGGTCGTCCAGTTGTGCAATGATTTCTCCCTTTTTAAAGGATTCACCTTCTTTGACATTATATTTATTAATCACGCTGTCAACCAGTGAAGGGATGACCGCGCGACGGTATGGAAATAATACAATCTTAGTTTGGAATTCGGTAGCAAATGAATTGAATGTGCAGCACATCAGAGTCATGGCAATTGCCATTTTGTATGAGATCGATTTACGTAGAGGTTTGTTCATGCTCGTTTATCCCATCAGTTGATTATTCGTTGAAAAAGCCATCTCGAAAAAGTAATTTACACGAAAAAAAAATATTTTAAAGTCGCTTGAAAGAAAAACCGGAAAATGTGTTATATTTGAGCTTTGCGTTTATTTGATTTGCATTACGAGCGACCCGGTGCAGCGGCACCTTTGTAAAAAAGCTTCTGCAATGGGTAATTTTTTCGTTATTTTACTTGATTTTTGCTGTTTTTTATGTTATTGTTTATTAATTAAATAGAGTATATGAAGGATATTTGTATGATAAGTGGTTGATGCAGAAGATGAAACATCTGGTTTTCCATTTGTCTTTTAAATCCGGGGCGGATGTGCTTTCAGCCTTAATTTTTTTGAGAATTTATGTTTTTGAATAATAAATAATAAAAATAATTAGCTTAGGGGTTAAAATGTTTAAAACGATTTCTTACTTGACGGCGGTTGGTGTTATTCTGACGCTAGTTGGTTGCAAGACTGAAGAAGACTTCAGGAAAGAACGTGTCCAAAAGGCAATGAATGATTTTGAAAAAATCAAAAAGCGTACGGTCACACCGGGAACCAAATTTACCATCGATCAATGCATTGAAATTGCTCTCAAACAGAACCTTGACCTTGAAGTTTACAAATTGAAGCAGGCTGTTTCTGAAGAGCAGCGTACCGCTCAAATGCTTGGAATGCTGCCTGATCTTTATATTACTGATGACGCAACTTCCCGCAGCGGAGAACCTGGTTCAAGCAGTCAGAGTATCAAGACCGGCAAGCAATCTCTTGAAGCCAGTAAGAGTTCTGAAAAGACAGAAAACCATTTCAAGGTTGAGCTTGCCCTTTCAACCCTCGACTTCGGTCTGGCTTTCTTCAATTCAATGCAGGCTGAAGATAGAGTCCTGCTGACCAAGCAGCAAGAGCGCCGAGCCGCCCAGAACCTGACCCTTGATGTGGTTCGCGCCTATTATCGCGTTGCCGCAGCGCAGGATGCCATTCATACCACTCAGGCGCTGATTGATAAATGCCACAGCATTGAAAATGTTTTCGCTGAACTCTCCAAGAGCCAGACGGTTTCACCGTTGCGTCTGCTTGATGAAAGAAAACGCTTTATTCGTTTGGAAAAACGCCTGATGGCTTACCGCCGCAGCTATAATAACGCTTGTATTGAATTGCGCGCTTTGATGGGATATCTCCCGATCAATGATATCCGCGTCGATACTTCCGGCTTGAAAGCTCTGCAGGTTTACACGCTGCCTCCGATTGAAGTCCTTGAAAAAATTTCACTGGTTGAACGTCCGGAGCTGTATCAATTGGATATCCAGGCTGACATCACCCTGTTTGAAGCCCGTAAAGCAATCATTATGATGTTCCCGAGCGTTCGCATTTTTGCTGACTTCACTAACTCATCGAATAAATTCCTTTATACTCAAAGCTGGTGGGAAATTGGTATCCGCGCGGCTTACAACCTCTTGAAGTTGCCCGAACAGATTGCAAAGTACCGTTCTCTGCATAAGGAAATAGATGAAATTTCATTGCGTACCATGGCTCTGTCGCTCGGTATCCTTTCTCAGGTTCGCATTGCTCACGCCAATGTTATGGAAGTTAAAGAACGTTATGAACTTGATAATCGTGTCTACCAGGCCTATGCTTCACACTTGAAGATTGCTAAACAGAACTATAAAGCCGGTCGCGCGCTTTCCAAGCTTGAACTGGACCGTATGGAACTGGAAACCGCTGAAACTCAGATTGACCGGATGCTGGCCCTCAGTAACTACTATCTGGCCTACTATCGTTTGAAAAACTCTGTTGGTGTTCACTCTCTCGACAATGTCGCGGTTGATAAGATTCTCAAGCAGATCAAGGCCACTGAAATGGCGATGAGTGAGAAGACCGCTAAGAAGAAAAGCCAGGAACTGGCCAGCGTCAGCGGTGAGATCAAGAAAAATTCTGATACTTTGAATGGAATCGTACTTGGAGAAAATACTTTGTCCAATACCGAAAAGTCAAAGATCGATAAGGTCATTGCTCCGGCCGTACAGGATGCAATGAAAAAAAATAAATAAATCATAGGATAATGTAATACTTGCTTTATTAAAGTGTATTATATATAATTAAAGGTTATAAGTAAATTTAGATAAAACTGCAATCTGCATTGAAAGGCACTCGGCTGCGCCTTCAATGCTTTTTGCGTCGAAACAAGCGAGGAGTTTCAAAATGTATCTGTTGGAAGACCGTATCCTGTTTGACGGTGCTGCAGCAGTTGATATCGCGGAAGCGGATCAGCAGCATGAGCAGCAGAGTGAACAAGCTGAATCACAGGCTCAAACTGATAGTCAAGATCAGGGAGTGGTTGATGTCCATCAACCCGGCGATGCCGCCGCCCAGATGACGGCTGATGAATCTGGCGGTTACGATGATACATCAGACTCCTCCAGTGACGTTGATCAACTTATACAGGATCTTCTCGCCTCCGATAACTCTTATGATTCATCTGTGGATGCAGCCGATACCTCCACTGATGAACCGACGCATGTCCTGATTGTCTCCTCCTCGCTCGACAATGTTCAGGATTTGGTCGATTCCGTTAACGAAGATACCATTTTAATTGAATATGATGCAGCCAATTGCTCCGCCGGCGACCTCGCAGACGCCATTCGCGAAGCACTCAATGGCCGACATGCCGACAGTATCGGTTTTGCGGTCGAAACTAACTCCGACGGCTCTCTGGAGATTTTTTCGGATGAAGCCACTTCCCTCGGCAGCATTGACAGTGAGGTCCAGCTTGAATTCTGGAGTTCTGTAAATGAGTGCCTGTCCGATGACGGACGGGTTGATATTCTTTCCTCTGATATTGCCGGAACCGACGACGGTGCCGAATTACTCGATAATATCTCCGATTTGACTGATGCAGATGTCGCTGGAAGTACCAATTTGACCGGCGATGCCGATGCCGGAGGCGACTGGCTGCTTGAACGCGGCGATCTTGATTTGACCGACGTTTACTTCAACTCTTCCGAGTTGGCTAACTATGATAATATATTTTCCGTCAAGTCTGTTGCGGACCTGAATGAAGTTGCTTTCATTAACTCATCCGTAATGGATTCCGATCCGATTATCACCGAACTTGAATCACGGGGAGTTGAAATTGTTGAGCTTTCCTCCGATGATGCATTTGCGGAAATGAATGAATACCTGGCGGATCATTCCAATATTGATGCGATACATCTGGTTACTCACGGAGATGAAGGTTATTTCCTGGTTGGCGGTGAACACTTCGATGCGAATTTCCTTTCTTCCCATTCTGAACAAGTTGCGGCATGGGGCGATTCTCTTAATGCCGATGCCGATATTCTTATTTACGGATGTGATCTTGCTGAAAGCGAATCCGGCCAGCAGTTGGCTTATTCCCTCTCGGAGATTACCGGAGCTGATGTTGCGGCATCCACCGATACGACCGGTGCGGATGGCAACTGGCATCTCGAATTCGCAACCGGACAGATTGAATCTTCAGTTCTTTCGGTCGATGCATATCATTACAATCTGACCGATTTTGCGGTGACCGATTTCGGCGATACTGGTGCCGAAGGTCAGCTTCGCACAATACTTTCCAATATCTCCGATGGAGACAGTATCTCATTTGTGCTTGACGCAAGTGATGCTGATGGAATTATCACACTTACACAGGGCCAGCTTGAGTTGAGCAGCCTGAATATTTCTATCAACGGAATGATGGGTGAGACCAATGTGACGATTGACGCGGCTGAAGAGAGCCGTCACTTCTATGTCAATCCGGATGCCTCAGTCAACCTGAGCAACCTCAACCTGATCAATGGTCATGCCGGAGCTGGCAATGATGGCGGTTCTGTTTATGTCGCGGAAGATGCCGCGGCGACTATTACTAATGTAGTATTTGACAACGCCATCGACGGATCAGATTCCACCGATGGTGTTGCAGTTTATAATGATGGAACTCTCATCCTCGAAAACATCTCCGTTTCCGGTTACTCCTCTTCAACTCAAGATCTAAATCAAGTTATTTTTGTTAACTCATCAGTTGAAGATGCTGATACGATTCTTAGTGAGATTTCAGAGCAATTCTCCGGTTCAGTTGATATAATTTACCTTACTTCCGATAATGCAATGGCTGAGATGGCTGAATATTTCAGCAGCCATAGTGATATTGACTCTGTATATATTGTTACCGATGGTAACGAAGGATATTTCTACCTTGGCGAAACTCAGGTTAACTATTATAATATTGCCTCTGACTATCAAAATTTCTTCTCCAGCTGGAGTTCTTCTTTATCCGATAATGCCGATATTATGCTGTACAGCTGTAATACAGCCAGTAGCGCGGCCGGAAATCTGCTGATTACCGAGCTCGCCAGTTACACTGGCGCTGATGTTGCTGCATCCACCGATATCACTGGTGCTGGCGGTGACTGGGATTTGGAATACAGGATCGGCCAAATTGATTCAACTACTTTCAATATTGGCGGCTATGACTATTCTCTTGATGCCAGTGATGCTATCTCTTTAGTTATTAGAACACTTGACGATAAAGCCATTGTTGATACCCCGGATATTGGCTCTCAGAATCCATTATGGTTGCGCGAGGCTCTGTATTTCGCCAACAAGTATCAGGTATCAGAGGGCTATTCAATAAGTTTTGCTAACCAGACTACCTTGCTTAACAATACGACTGACCCGTTGAGTGATGGTCAGACTATTGAGATGAATACCGCGCTTGGTTCAATGACAATTGGTGGAACTATCTGGATTGATGGCTCTATTCATGTTGAAAATACGACTTATGTATGGGCTGTTCTCGATGGTGGTTATGACGGCTCTGCTGACTCCGGCGTACGTCAGTTTGTTGTTAATACCGGTGCTGACGCGACAATCGCAATGATTGAATTTGCCCATGGTGAAGCTTACGGGACAGGCGCAGCTGCCAATGGCGGGAGTATCTACATATATTCCGGCGCTACGGTTATGCTTAGTGATGTATCCGTTACCGGCAGCGTTGCGGATGGTTCAGGCGGAGCAATTTTCAATGCTGGTGACCTTTCCATTGTTTCTGACGGTTTTGGTACCTATCATTGGAGTCCAGCCCAAAGATTTTCCTATTCAAATAATACTGCTGGGGTTGCTGGAGGAGCTGTCTATAATGAAGGTGCCCTGACCATTGAAGGAGCTATCGATGGTGGAGAAGGCGCTTTGCGAATGATTCAATTCCAGTCGAATACCGCAACTTCAGGTGATGGTGGAGCAATTTATTCCCGTGGTTCCTGCTATATTTATCAGGCGCAATTTATTTCTAACGATGCTGATGGAAATGGCGGGGCTGTCTATATTACAAACCAGGGAGACACAACATTTACTTTTACCAGTTTCCGGCATAATATCGCCGATGGAGATGGCGGCGGCCTTTATTTCAGTAATAACTCTGGTTCTTTGGATTTGAACGCTACCTACTTTATGAATAATGCTACTTATGGTGATGGCGGCGGAATTTATTTTGGAAACAATGACGGCGACCTTAATATTCGCACCAATTACAGCTATGTTGACCCTGACGGGAATAATGTTCATGTTCAAACCAATATCCCCTCATACTTTACCTCTAACCTGGCAACTGGTTACGGTGGTGGCATATACATGTACAAATCTGGTGATATGAATTTGGATTTTGTTCGCTTTGATGCTGAAAGTGTATCGAATGATTTTTCCGGTTCTGTAGGACTGACATATTCAGGTACTGTAAATTATAATTTCGGCAATTTGTCAGGTGTTGACTGGAATGCCTTTAGTACTCTTTATATGGTCCCGACAGGGGAAACTGTTCCTTTATATACTTTAGGGATCAGTAATGGTTACTTTGCTCCGACCGGAGTTTCCGTTTCAGGCGGGGACGGTGGAGCGATTTATATGAAGGACAGCGGCGACCTCAGTCTGGTTGACGTTAATATGACCAACTCCTCTGCCGGAATATCTGCCGGGGTTTCTGCGACTGGGACCTGGGATGATGGTGTTGACTCCGGATATATCACTGCTTATCAGTTTTTAGGTCTTGGTTCAGGTGGTGGAATTTATTTTACCAGTGACACTGGCTCTGATGTAACTATTACCACCAGTTGTATTTCTAATAATATTGCCGCTGATGATGGCGCCGGTATTTACATTACATACACTACCACAGCACAAGGTGATGTCTCAATCACTAATTCAACCATTGCTTATAATTATGCTTATGGCGGTAATGGAGCCAGTGCCGCCGGCGCCGGCGCCGGTATTTACATTAATAACGCATCCTCTGTTGATCTGATATTTAATACGATAGCATATAATCAGGGTGGAGCTGGTGAAGCATTTTATATTGGCGGCGCCCCTGTTGGTTCTGAAACTCTTTTGACGGTTCAAAACAATATCGTTTACAATCTGGATTCTGATTATACGCCAACAGAGCAGGCTTATATTGACGGTAACGTTATAAAAGTCATCAGTACAAATAACATATTCTCTCATTTTTATACCTTTAATGCAGATGCGCAGGCGCTGGCTGACAGCGGCGATTTAACCGAGCAGACACGAACATTGGCTGACGGTAGTATTTTAACCGTGGGTTATATTGACGGCGACGCCAACTGGGTTGGTTTGGATTCCGGTTCGGACAGCAGGGGGCTTACATTATCAGAGGAGATACAAGAGTATCTGTACCTTGACACCACTTTGAGGTTCCATGCTAACTATCGTACGCTTGCGCTGTCGTTGCTTTATGCTCAGAGTATCGCATATACATCCGGTGTATCGATTGACGGTATTGATCATGACCAGCGCGGTAACACCCGTACCGGTCGCGGAGCCGATGGTTCTTTCAATTCCGCTCCGAGTATTGGAGCCTTTGAGCCGATTTATTATATCACGGTAGATAGTAAAGGTGATGACAGTTCTCTGCTATGGTCTGATGACTCAAATGGCCAATATATCGATGATGCATATAGTTCAGGAGCCGGAATGACCCTGCGCGAAGCGGTTTATTGGCTGGATACTTATACTGAATATGCCGATAGCATTGGTTATGTCAGCGTGGATATCGACAGGTATGTAAAGTTTGATTCTGGAACATTTACTCCGGGAAGCAGTACTATTACTTTGTCCCAAGGGCAAATTATTATCGGTGGAACGGTTCTTAATTATGGATTTGATAAAGAAATCAGAATCAGTTCCACTCCTGACGGGACCTGGCTGGCTGATAATACTTATGTGGCGCAGGATTCAACCTCCAGAATTGTAGTAGATGCCGGCGGTAGCAGCAAGATTTTTGTAGTTGATTCAGGATCGACCGCGCGCATCAGCAACTTGACGCTCCAAAATGGTAAGACTCAGAATGGTGATTATGATGTCGCTGGAAACGGTGCAGCGGGACTTGGCGGTGCGCTCTATAATGATGGTTCAACTTATTTGTACAACGTCGTTATTCAGGACAGCGTAGCGACTTCATCTATTGACTCTGGCGGGTCATATGGAATGGGGGGCGGCATATATAATGACTCAGGCGCGTATCTTTACATGTATAATTCCACTGTAACCGGAAATAGTGCATTATCAGTTGCAGATTCCAATCATCCGATGGACTATGCTGGTCTTGGTGGAGGTATATATAATGTCGGCACAATGTATATTTTTGAATCGGCTATCTCTTCCAATAGCGCTTCCGGTAATATTACGTACGTAACAAATCCAATTAAAGGCGGGGGTATCTATAATACCGGTAGCCTTACTATTGTCAGTAGTACAATTAACGAAAATACCCTGGATGCGTCCACCGCCACTTCTGATACTACCTTCGCAGGAGAAGGTGCGGCTATCTATAACGAAGCTACTGCAGATTTGACCCTGTACTATTCTACAGTTGTTTACAATACGGCAGTCTTGAACAACAGCACTACCGTTACAGATGATATCAGTGTCGATGCTATTTATTCCGCAATTTATTTTGCCGGGACAGCAACCGACTCATTCAGTATCTCCTATTCAATTGTTGCTCAGAACAGTGCTTATCTGAACTCGACGGACGATTCAAAAACAGCTTTGAACGATATTTATGTTGAGTCTGCCGGCATCGTTGATACTGCGAATGCCTGGAGTGCGAATTACAATATTATCGGCAATGCTTCCCATGACATTACTGCTGATTACGGATTTAACTGGTCAGCGCTTGCCAATAACGAAACTGGTACAGACGCGACTGGAGATGTTGCCGATAACTTTGCTGTTACCACGGATTATAACGGTGGTAAGACGCTTAACTATCGTATTTATGACGGCAGTTATGCCTATACCGGTGGCAGCGATACTGTTTATCCCGCTAGTATCACCATTGCATATATCGGTGGAGGAACTGCTGTATATGATATTACCACTGACCAGCGCGGGGCTTCGCGTGATCAGACTGATAGAACCGGCGCCATCCTGCGCACGATCGGAGCCTATGAGGCCCTGACGGAAGTTTATGTTACATCTTCCGGCGATACTGGTCTTACGCCGGCAATAACCGGGTTTGATTTCGCCAATAACCGTCCAGGTTTCTATGCTGACACGGTTACAGTCCGTGATGCGTTCTATTGGGCCGACCCGGAAGCCAACATTACTATCCGTTACGCTTATGGAAGTTCTTTTGCCGCAACTGTAGATCTTGCCTATGGACAGATTGCTATAACCAAGGGCGTAGACTTCCATGGTGATATTTTCTATTACAACTATATAAACGATATTGATGCCTCTTGTTTTGCCAAAGTAATTGTCAGTGGGACAGGAGTGTTCTATGAGTTGTATGGCACTACCAGCGCCGACAAGACTGTCTATTTTGATTCGACGTTCCAGAGTTACTATTATCTGGAAGGTGGAGTCAGAACTTATCTGGAAAACAATATTGCTGGTACAACTGCTGATATCGGTGGCGATATCACAGCCACAGCAGTAGAAGATTCAGAAGGAAATACCCTCTATTATTACTTTACAGATACAGTTTCCGGACATCAGGTGTTCTTTAATCAGGATACTGGCAATTTCTATTACCTGACAGAACGTGGTTCAGGTGATTATGTTGCGGTTTATCAGGCTATGGCGGCAGGAGTTTCAGGAGAGGGCTCTGGCTCATCGCATTATTCAGCCCTTGCATTTGATCGTGGCGATAATATAACGCTAAATTCTGAGAACTTATATATTGATTCTACTACTTCAGAGTTCCTGGTATTCAGTGGCCCTGATGCGTTCTACCGGCTTCAGGCAGATACTGGTTTGACTGTGCTTTATGATTCTGAAATCGGCTATTACTACAATGATGGGGTTGACGATATTGTTCTTACCGCGGAAGAGGTTGGCTCCATCAGCGATATCGGTGGAGATATAACCGCGCATACGGTCACTGACGGCAATGGTAATGTCAGGTATATTTACTATACTACAATTGTCACGGTACAGCAGGAGATCGAGGGGGTTGATACTGATGTTGATATTGAGGTTGAGGTCTTTTACAACCATGACGATGCCGTTTTCTACTATCTGACTGAAGATAGTGAAATCTCATCGGTTTACCAAGTTGCTGCGGTAGGCGTTACTTCAACCGAGTACAGTCTGAATAATGGAAGAATCTTTTATGCTGATAACAGCCGTACTCAGATTACTGAAGTCGGATTGTTGGATATGACGCTTCAGAATGGTTATGCCGCTGATGCCTCCGGTGGCGCGGTATACTCAACTGAAAGCCTATATTTGAGTAACGTGACCGTTACCGGCAATACTGCAACCGGAACTGTTGACGGAACCGGTCTTGGCGGTGGTATCTACATTATTAACGGTAATCTGACCTTAAGTGAAAGCTCTGTAAGTTACAATACCGCTGAAAATGAAGGCGGCGGATTTTATTCGGTCAGTGGCGATGTTTATATAGGCTATGATTACCGTGAGGCGGTCACTGTTACTCCCGGCGATACCTATGCTTCGTTGCTGTACAATACAACGGAAGGTTCCGGCGGCGCTGGCGTGATTGTCGCGGCATCAACTGTAAGAGTGGATATGACCGCAATTGGCTACAATACTGCCGATGTTTTTGGCGGCGGCCTGTATATTGACTCATCCAATACCTCAATGGTTAACACTACTATCAGTAATAACACTTCCGGACTGAACGGGGGTGGCGTTTCAGCTATTGGTGGTTCTTTAGACCTTAATTTTGTTACAGTAGCTAATAATGTGGCTGGAACGTTGAGTATCGTCCAGGACTTCGGTGGCGGTATCTACCAGAGTTCCGGATCGCTTTCAATAACTAATTCTATCATTTCCCAGAACTGGTCCAATGCAGTTGATGGAGACCATAATGATTATTATGGCGGAGCTGGTGTAACTATCGGAACAGCTGACTATAATGTTGTCGGAGTAACGAATCGTGACGCAACGTTTATCGCGGCAACCGGAAACCTGGTTTACAGCAATGGCGATTACGCCTGGGACGAGTTGGGTCTTGATACTGACATTGAAGACAATGGCGGCAATTCCTGGACGGTTTATGTCCAGAAGGGCAGTGTTGCTATTGATGTTGCTGATTATGACGGAACTGTTACGACCGACCAGCGCGGTGTATCCCGTAACCACGGTACCGGCCTTGCCACTGCTGGTGCTTACGAAAAACCGACCGACGCCGAATCCACTTATTACTACGTCGGGACTGATAATGATGTCAACGAAGCTAACAACTGGGAACTGCAAGACGGAACAAAATTAGCATATACTTTCTCTCAGCCTGACTTGACATTCGTGTTCGATTCTACTCATTCTACTGGAACCGTCACCATTTCTGCAGACTGGATTACCGGGGACAAGACTATTCTGGAAATTAATGAAAGCGCGGATGTTACGGTCAATGATACTTATATAGTTACCGCCGCACTCTACCAAATTCAGAGTACTGCCTCGTTTACTGTCGAAGGTATATTCACCCAGCTTACTACGCTGGTTACTGATTTGTCAGGAGCACTGACAATCGAAGGTACCGGCCAATACTCAGGCGATGTTGCTCTGACCGGTGCCTTGGTTATTTCCGCGTTGGATGCAAATGTTGCATCTCTTGGCATTAACAGTGCCGGTTCATCCAGCAGCGTTACCTACAGCGCAACTAATGACCAGACAATTAAAGCGCTTGGCAGCGGCAGCTACAATGATCTTTACCTTGGCGGTTCCGGAACCAAGACTTACAGCAGCGGCTACCTGATTGCAGAGACGCTGACTTTCTCCGACTCCGATGTGACGCTTGACGTAACAGCTGGCGGCCTGACTGTTAATGACGGTGGTAGTGATGCCACCGGATCTTCTATCGAGCTTACGGGTACTCTTACTATTAATGGCGGCACCCAGTCAGACTATGACGATACCTCTCTGGTCTTTAAAGGTTCTACCACACAATCCATTATTACAGATACGAACCGCTCTTTCAGTTTGATAACGGTTAACAATGCTGCCAGTGTCGGGCTTTCAGGAAGCAGTTCTGTTGATGTTGATACTTTTGAATTCACCAACGGCGCGTTTCTATTGAGCGATGGAGATCTGACCATTAACACGGACAGCGGTGTTACCGGTGCGTCCGGACTGGACGGACGGGTCTTTATTACCTCCGGAACTGGAAGCCTGGTGCAAAACGTATTGACTACCGGAACCCATTACCTGCTCGCGGTTGAAGATGGTTCAAGTGCCGATCATTACAAATGGACGGATCTCGTGCTTACCAGCAACACCGGATCGACTTATGCCGGTTCAGTGCGCCTGATTGACAGCGTTGGCAATATTTCCGCAAATCAGCTTGAGGGTTCGCTGACGGTTAACTGGGATATCGATACCGGGAATAATGAATTTACCTTTGATGTTGTTGACTGGTCAGATACTGATACCGCTACTCAGTCCAGTGTTCAGGGGCTTTATTTCAACGAATCGATTGCTGTGCTGCATTACAGTGCCTCGGATAGCCCATACTCCTGGAGTTCTTTTGCCTCTGGCGACTGGACAGATGACCAGATCGGTTACTACTATGTTGGCCATGACGTCATTCTTGTCACTAATAACAATGACAGCGGTACCGGCTCACTGCGGGCCGCGGTTGACAGCGTAACCGTTGCTGGTGTAGTTGTCTTTGATACATCAGCCTCCTCTGATTTTGATCCAATAACCGGAGCTCATGTTGAGTTGAACTCAGAAGTAATAGTTGGTTCCGGAATTAATATTTCAATCATCGGTTTGACTAACGGACGTGATACTATCGTCGAAAATGTCGATTCTGGAGAACGTGTTTTCTACTTTATGACCGGATCTACAGTCGATATCTCTCTGATGGAGGTTCAGTCCAACGATTATTATGCGATATTAAACGCCAGTGATCTGACCATGACCAATATTACGGTCCGCTCCGGCAGCAATGACGAGACAATTGTCAATTACGGAACGGTCAATGTCTATGAAAGCCTTGCTTTGGACAATGTTGCGACAGACAATGCGTTCATCTATAATGTCGGATCCTCATTGTCTTACATCGGAGATCATATAATTAACGTCGATTCAGACTCTGCAGAGTTTTCATCCACTCTCAAGGATCTAAGCGTTGAGGAAACTGCCACCGTTAACATCTTCGACCTTACCTCGGGCGGTACTGTGGACGGAACCATGGATGTTGCTGCAGGTGCTTCACTTGCGCTTGATGATACCTTGACGGTCAACGATGATGTCAATGTGCTCGGTTCAATTTCACTCAGCGCGGACAGTAACCTTGTTCTGAAAGGCGCGGATAACGAGCTTGGCTCTTTCACCGCAACTACAGGTTCAACCGTCACATTCGACGGAACCGGAACCCAGATTGCCGATACCGTTACTTATTCAAATGTTATTGTCAACAGCGGCGCGACTGTCAATTTCAGAAACACCGGTACCGCGACAATCAATGATAGCTTGACCTCAACCGGAACTATTGGTTTCGATGGAGCCGGCGGCAGCCTGATTCTTAACGGAGACGGCGCTTCTGTTGCTTTCAATGACTTCAACTACGGTACTTCAACTGTAAGTTATCTGGGCGGAGATCAGACAATTGACACTGGAGTGGAATATTTCAACCTGATTCTCGGCGGCGGTGCGTCCGACGCGGAGGCGACCAAGTCCATTGCCGGTGAGTTGACCGTTAACAATGATTTTACTGTTAATGATTACACTACAATGCAGGTCAGTACCCAGACTGTAAATGTTCTCGGTGACTATACCGTGGCGGCTCTCGGCAACTTTACATTTACCGATAATGGCTTCCTCTATCTCGGCGGCGGCGTAAATGCCGAGATTGATTTCACCAATGGTTATGGTACTGTTGTTTACAACGGTGATTCATCCCAGACTGTTGCGGCCGGTTCCTACAACAACTTGCAGATACAAAACGGCGACAAGACCCTGGCGGGAGATGTTGCTGTTCTTGGTAACTTCCTGTTCGATACCTCCGGTTCCGGAAATCTGCTGGTTGATGCCTATGATATTACTATTGACGGTTTGATTTACAACGCTTCCGGCTTTGACGAATTTGGCGAAGACGGACGTTATTTTGTCGCGGATTATGCCGCGGGTGACGGTACCGTTAACCTTGTTCTGGCCGCCGGTGCCAGCAAGACCCTGATAATTGGTACCTCCAGCGACTGGAGTGAAATTACCTTTACCGGAGACCTTCTCTCTCAGACTATTTCAGTTAATGTATTTGACGGTGTAACCCTTGACGGTGAGCCGGGCGGAACTTCGATTGCATATCCAGAGTATGCGGTTGATATGACATTCAAAATCACTCCTGGAGCCTCATTCTATATGAGCATCGGTGAGTCCTCCGTTACCGGAGATGACTTCGATCCGTTGCTCCAGACCGTCAGGTACTACGGCAGCAGCGGCTGGGAAGAACAGACTGCGCCATTCATCGATACCGGATCATATTTCTTCGGTATTGGTATTCCGGACGGCGGCCTGGTCGTTACTACCGACGCGGCTACTGGACAGGGGTCACTGGCCTGGGCGATTGCCGCCGCTAACTTCCTTGAAGGAACCAATTACATTACTTTCTCGAAGGATTTCTTCTTCAAAGCAAGAACAATTACCCTGTCAAGTGAACTGGTTATTACTGATACCGTGGTAATTGAAGGTCTTGGTACTGACCTGATCACGGTTTCCGGCGGAAGCAGCAGTCGGATTTTCAATATTGACAATTCACTGGATAATAAGATTTCGGTTTCCATCAGCGGCATGACTATTACTAATGGGGTGGCTACTTCTGGTGCCGCAATCTATAACAACGAAATCCTGCGCCTTGAAAACGTTGAAGTGACTAACTCAGTGGCTACTACTATCACTGGCGGAGTTGTAAGAAACGAAGGAGTCCTGTATTCAATGAATGTTACGATAGCTGATAATATCGGTTTGGGTATTTTCAGTTCTGGTGATATGACCTTATACAATACTACTATCGCAAATAATGATGAACTTTATCAAGTTGTAGTTGGTCTTGACACTACGGTAAAATTCTTCAATGTCACAATTGCTGCTCCTGTTGGTGGAGGTGCATTGTATAACGACTTTGACGTAAATACTGAAATCTATAATTCTATCATTGCCGGTACGATCACCGGATCATATACTGGTTCCAACTACATCCTTGGATATGGTGCTTTTGAAGATGGGACTTCCTATGCACTCGCTGATAATGGTGGCTGGGTCAGGACTATTGCGATAGCCGAGGACTCCACGGCCATTGATGCCGGTCTTGGTTATGATGACGGTGCCTACAATTATGATGCTCGTGGTTATTTGACCTCTGGCGACGGCAAGGATATCGGCGCGTTTGAATATGACGGTTATGTTGCCCAGAATGTCGATACCGGAGTTTACTATTCATCAATCAGTGATGCGGTTACCGAAGCCGGTGGCGGTGAAGAGAT
>MDTD01202200.1_pt1 | contig 16170 bp, 13 predicted proteins | sample 811221 | NCBI WGS metagenome assembly MDTD01 (sample SAMN05326646, study PRJNA326480) | marine metagenome | isolation source: seawater | place: Pacific Ocean: South West | collected 2011 | reverse complement strand
TCCGAGACATGCTCGCCAACGGAGGTGCTTGGCCAAGCCCGAATCAAGATGACGTCTGCCAACTCGCAGGGCCAAGGCTTTGCGATCCACCAGATGTGCTTTGGCAAAGAGCTTCTGCGCTTCATCAACGGTCTGCACCATCGCTTCGAGTTTGGGTTTTAAGTTGTGACTCTGATCGACCATGTAAGCAAGCTTGGGGTCCTTGCCGGTGTCAAAGGTGTATTGGGCGATCTGGTCAAAAATGCGGAACGCTGCATAGGGGTCAATCGAGCCCAGCGTCAGATCGTCATCTGCATACTTCCGGTCATTAAAGTGAAAACCACCGAGCATGCCTTCGGAGAGCAGTAACGCGACGATGTGTTCGATGTTACAGCCGGGCAGATGATGTCCGGTGTCCACGAGCACCTTGGCACGTTTGCCTGCCTTCTGACAGAACAGGTAACTCATGCCCCAGTCTGCAATGTCAGTGTGATAGAAGGAGGGTTCGAAGGGCTTGTACTCAATGAGCAAGGTGGAACCGCGCCAAGACTTTTCCATTTCGTCATTGATTTTTTTGAATGCCTTTTCGAGATCTTTTTTGCGACGGTAGATGCTGTCCTGTCCCGGATAGTTGGTGCCGTCTGCCAGCCACATGGACAGGTGTTTGGAACCGACGGCTTTGCCGATGGCAATGGAATCCATGGTGTGCTTGAGTGCTGCACGACGTGCCTTGGGATCGGGGCTGCAGAAGGAGCCGAGTTTATAGTCCTGGTCCTGGAAGACGTTGGGATTAATCGAGCCGATCTTCACGCCATGCTTCTTGGCAAGCTTGGCGGTGTTGCGCGGGTCTTCACCTTTGGCGAAGTCCCAAAGCACATGCACGGCAACGGTCGGGCAGGCGCCGGTGAGTTGATTCACCAAGCCGGCGTCGTGGAGTTTTTCATCAAGCGTGGATGCGGCAGCGCCCTGGAAGAACTTGCCAAAGCGTGTGCCGGTGTCGGCAAAGCCCCAACTGGGCAGTTCGATGGCAAATCCGTCGAGTGCCTTAAACAGATTTCGCATGGTTTGGTCTTTTGCCATGATCGGGTGTCTCCTGTTAGGATCAATGACATCAGGTATGCCCTGATGGGACGGTGAACAAAAACGTCTAATCAGTTTAGCGGTCTTGGCTGCGTATTCCACTACAAAACAAGACCAATACAGGACTATTTCACACCCAACCGCAAAATCGTCCAAGTCAAACAAGTAAAGACAAAGGAACACACCTCATGACCGATACCCCAAGCAAAGGCAAGATTCTCATTTTCGTTGGCAATGACTACGAAGACATGGAACTGCAGTATCCCAAGTACCGACTCATTGAAGCTGGCTATGACGTCATCGTTGCAGGACTGGAAAAAGCAGGCACCGTCTACCATGGCAAGCACGGTTACCCGCAGGTCTCCGACGCGTGTGTCGATGATTTAAAGTCCGAAGACTTTGTCGGCCTGGTTGTCCCCGGGGGCTGGATGCCCGACAAGCTGCGTCGCTATGCACAGATCCTCAAACTCACCAAAGAGATCAACGATGCTGGCAAAATGGTCGCCTCCATCTGTCACGGTCCGTGGATTGATATCTCAGCAGGCATCGTCAAAGGCATCACCTACACCTGCACGCCGGGGATCAAGGACGATGTGAACAATGCAGGCGGGACATGGGTGGATAAGCCGTTGGTCGTCGATGGCAATCACGTGACCAGCCGCAAGCCCGATGACCTGCCGGAGTTCGCCAAGGGGATGTTGCAGGTGTTGGAAGGTTGATCAAAAAAGCATCAGCAAGATGCCGTGTAGCAGCTATTTCAAAACACAAAATAAAACGACGTGACAGGTTTCGTCACGTCGTTTTTTATGTCTTGTCGATGTGTCAATCGATGGCTTATCCGCCTGCAACGACCTTGCCCACTGAGAAGATCGGCAAAAGCAAACTGATGGCAACGAAACCGATGATGCTACCCATCACCGCCACCATGATCGGTTCGATCATGCTCGTGACCGTCTTGACCGTCTGATCAAACTCAGCTTCAGTGAAGTCGGCAATGCGATTCATGACCTTGCCCAACTGACCGGATCGTTCGCCGGAGTAGACCATCTGGCCGATGGAACGCGGGATCAGCGGACTGTTAAACAGGGAATCGGAAAGCTGCGAACCCTGGCGGAGTTTGTCATCGACATCTTCCCAAAGATCGTGAAAGTAGGCGTTGTCCGTCACATGCTTGATGATCGCAACCATGTCGAGCATGGACACACCGGCATTGATCATGGTCCCCATCGTGCGACAGGATCGCGTGATGTAAAGTTGTTGATACAGCCGCCCCATCAGCGGGACGTTGAGCTTGATCCAGTCCAGACCGCGACGGCCCTGCTTGGTGAGCATGGCGCCCCAGATGCCTGCGATGACGGTGATCAAACCGCCAACCCAGAAGTACCAGTAGTTGCATATCACCGCGGAGATGTTCATCAGAATCTGCGTCGGGATCGGCAAGGCAGCGTTACGCGAAGCATAAATGCCTGCAAAACGCGGCAAAACGAACGTCAAAAGGAAAATCGTCACGCCGATCGCCATCACCACCATGAACATCGGGTACATCATCGCACCCTTGGCCTGCTTGATGGTCTGCTGTTCCTTGGTCAGGTATTGGCTGATGCGTTCGAGCATGCCCGACATCGTGCCTGACATTTCAGAAGCTCGAAGCAGTGACGTCATCACCGGCGGGAAGACTTTGGGGAATTTGCGCAATGCCGTGGAGAATTGGCCACCGGACTGCACGGTTTGCGTGATGTCTTCAAGCACCGCGCGGAAGTGCGGGTCCATCGTCTGATCCGTGCAGCATTGCAGGGCATCGGTCAAGGGGACACCGGTTTCAATCATGACCGCCATCTGGTGCGAGAAGAAAATCACCTGCTTGCGCGAGCAGCGCTTGGCATGAGCCTTGAGCGTACTGGCGCGCATCTCCGGGGTGTCTTCTGCCACGGGTGAAATCTTGACAATGAACTTGCCTTCACCGCGAAGCTGATGTGAGGCTTCGTCCATGTTGGCAGCATTGACCATACCGGTGGCAAGCTGGCCTTGAGCGTCACGAGCCTGATAAAGAAAACGTGCCATGAGGTTACTCCAAGTCGTCAGCGACACGCAGTGTCGCAGCTATACTTTCCTTAAACCCTAATCCCAAATCCCTAATCACCAATCCCTGCGATTAATGCATGGCCGCGGCATGGAAGAGTTCTTCCACGGTGGTCACGCCTGCTTTGACTTTATCCAGACCGTCATCGGCCAATGTGCGATAACCGCTGGCCTTGGCGATCTTCTTGAGTTCCTGTAAACCGGCGCCCTTGGCGATGGCTTCCATGGCATCATCATCGGGAACGTAGAGTTCGAAAATACCCACGCGACCGCTGTAGCCGGTGTTGCGACAGGCCTTGCAACCGGCGCCCTGGTAGATGGTGTCGATCTGGTAATCCTCGCCGGCAATGAGCTTGATGGTACGCATCGTGTGCTCATCAATGTTCATCGGTTCCTTGCAGCGCGGGCAGATTTTACGCAGCAGTCGCTGAGCCAGAACGCCACGAATCGCAGCAGCAACCAGATACGGTTCAACACCAATGTTAAACAGTCGCGTCACCGCACTGGGAGCGTCATTGGTATGCAACGTCGAGAGTACCACGTGACCGGTGAGTGCAGCCTGCACGGCAATCTTGGCGGTCTCCGGGTCACGAATTTCGCCGACCATCACCACGTCCGGATCCTGACGCAGCAGCGCACGCAATGCGGAGGCAAAGGTGAAGCCTGCTTTCTCATTGGTCTGGAACTGGTTGACCCCTGGGATGGAGTTTTCAACCGGATCTTCCACTGTGGAGATGTTGACGGTCGGATCATTAAGCTCGTTAAGTGAGCCATAGAGTGTGGTGGATTTACCACTGCCTGTCGGACCGGTGACGAGAATAATGCCGTTGGGACGGTGCAGTGTTTCTTTCCAACTCTTGAGCAGGTCATGGCTCATGCCACATTTTTCGATCGAAGCAACCTTGTTACGGTTGTCGACGATACGCATGACGACCTTTTCGCCAAATTTGCCGGGCATGGTTGAAACACGCAGATCAATCGGATGCTTGTTGAGCATGACGGTAATGCCACCGTCCTGCGGGACACGCCGTTCGGAAATATCCATACCCGCCATGATCTTGATACGACTGACCACCGCCGGGAGCATGTTAAAGGGTGGCTTCATTTTCTCGAACAACTTGCCATCGATGCGAATTCGCACGCGGAAGGTTTTGTCATCCGGTTCAATGTGAATATCCGAAGCGCGCTCTTCGACGGCTGAGAAAATGATGTAGTTCACCAACTTGATAATCGGTGAATCATCAGCAGCAGCTTCCAGGGAGTGCATGTCGACCATCTGGGTGTCGACGATCTCCATGGCATTGTTTTCATTGTCATCAACAATATCATCAATGACGAAAATATTGGTGTTTGGCAGATGCGCTTCAAGCGTCATCTGAATGTCCTTGAGCGTTGCAGCAACGATCTGAACCGGGCAATCACAGATGCGACCGATCTCTTCGATCAGGAACACGTTAGTCGGTTCATTGATGGCAACGGTGAGTTTGCCTTGGACAAAAAACAGCGGCAAAACAAGGTGTTTTTCGAGAAACTCACGCGGGAGCATCTCGATGACTTTCGGGTCGGCCACCTTCGGGCTGATGCGCGCAAAAGGCACATCGTAAGCCTCGGCCAACGTTTCACAGACCTGTTCTTCGGTCACGAGATCAAGCTCGATGAGGATCTCACCCAGCAGCTTTTTGTGACCGCGGTTACGCTGATAATCCAGCGCCTGGGCGATCTGCTCCTGTGTGATCAACCCCTTGTCGAGCAGCAGATCACCGATGCGCACAGGTTTGCCGACCTGTGGCCTGGACTCGGTGGTGCTTTCGGGTTGGTCGGTTTTTGAAAACATTCCTGGTCAATCCCCCCCACTTGGGTTTACATCAAACTGGCCATCGCGCCGCGGACATTGTCGTGTGCGGGCAATTGGCTATTGAGTCGTGTCATGTTCAACACCGTCTTGATCTGGTCAGGCACACTTACCAAGCGCACCTGGCCAAGACGTTCAGCAGCAAGCTCGTTGAGCCAGAGCAGACTTTCAAGGCCCTGTGAATCCACGTACTCAAGCTCGCTGCAATCAACGATGAAATCCGCCACCTTGTTCTCATCAAGATGCGAAAGCACACCACGGCGGAAGTTGTCCACGTGATCCGAGGTGAATTCACCTTTGAGCATCATCAGACACGCCTGATCAATTTCGTCGAAAAAGCATTTCATCCATCCGTCCTTTAGTCTTCATCCTCAGTCGTCACACCTTCCTCAAACGCGGCCTGGTGTTTCTGAACCATGGCAAAGAACGGGCCGAAATCCAACTCGGTGAAAACCTTGGCCAGCTCGGGATCAAACTGTGTCCCGGCACAGCGCTGGATCTCGGCCATGACGTCTTCATGCTTCAAGGCGCGGCGGTAGGTGCGGTTGGTACTCATCGCATCAAAAGCATCGGCCAATCCAATCACGCGGCCGAATAACGGAATGTCATTGCCAGCGATGCCGTGCGGGTAACCGTTGCCATCCCAGCGTTCGTGGTGATACAACACACCGGGAATCAAATCGTGCATCTGGCGGATATCCTGCAGAATCTTGGCGCCGATTTCCGGATGCTGCTTGATGAGTTCAAATTCTTCAAACGTCAAACGACCGGGCTTGCAAAGCACTGACTCGGGCACACCAATCTTGCCCACGTCATGCACCAGACCCGAGACGTAAATCCGTTCACAGGTAAAGTCATCCAATCCCGCAGCCTTGGCCAGGTTCCGCGACATCAACGCGACGCGCTCGGAGTGACCATGCGTGTAGCTGTCCTTGGCATCAATGCTGCTGGTCAATGCATGCAGCGTCCCCAGGAACATGCTCTGCATGTCTTCGTAAAGCATCGCATTCTGCAGGAAGATCGACATCGTGCTTGCAAGCGAGCTGCATAGCTTCGAGTCGATACTGCTGATGTGCGAATCATCGAGTTTGTCGGCACCGAAGATCAAGCCAAACGGCACACCTTCGCGAACCAGGGGCACCACCAGCAGGTGATGAGCCAACGTATCAAGGCCGGGAATATTCAGGCGACTTAAATCATCCAGAACCACCGGCTCAGTGATCTGGCCGAGTTCTTCAATGAGCTGTAAACCGATCTGTTTTAATGCACGTTTACCCGTGGGCATCTGACCTGCGTTAAACACCTGACCTGAGAGCAGGCAGAGATTATCCTGATGGTCGGCAATCTGAAGCACCATCCAACGCAAACCCACGACCTGCTGTAATTCGTAACAGGCATTGCCTAGGAAGCTGTCAGGCGTCTGGTTGACCATCATGTTCGAACTGAGCTTGTACATGAGGCTCAGTTCTTCGTAGCTCTCTGCCAGATGCTGACTCATGGCCTGAAGTTCAGCCACGCGGCGATCCAGTTCCACGGAGTCCTGCTTCATCCAGCCAAGGCTCAAAGCCAATCGGCTGATCTCCGTCGGAGATAGCAAAGCGGTGCGATCGATCTGCTGCAGGGCAGCCGTCATGTCCATCTTCTGTTGATCACATAGCAGGTGCATGTGTTCAGAATCAAGCAGATCCTGGCCACAGAGAATCGCAACGGGAATTTGTGTTTCTGCTGCGGACTGTGAACGACGACGACGCTGGGAAGGTAGTGGCACGAAGTAAACGCCAGGCCAAACCTTCACCGGCTGACCCGCACGTTCAGAAAGCTGTTCAAAGAGTCGGGCGACGGTTGAGCGAAATGCCGGTGCACCAAGGATCATCCGTTCGATGGGACGCAGATCACATACAGGCGAACACACGCCGTTGGAACTGACAAGGCATGCAGAAATCTGCAGCGCTGTCAGGCGCTCTATCAATCGATCAGTGAAGATCGGAACCTGGATGGGTCGCATGGTTCGGGTCACGGCGTTGTAGTCACTCCGGAATCTATATCCAATAACTTCTCGACACGACTTAAAACTTCGCGTGGACTAAAGGGCTTACTGAGCACGTCCACGATATTGGTCTGACGAATCTGGTCATCATCCAGACCAAACCCACGGGCGGTGAGCATCAAGGCAGGCGTATGAGCGGTATCCTCATGCTGCTTCATCTGAATGCACAGATCCAAGCCTGTCATGATCGGCATCTGAAAATCGGTGATCAGCACATCGGGCAATTCTTCCAATGCCAACTCCAGTGCTTCCTCACCATCTTCAGCCGTGATGACGTCGTACCCGGCACGCGTGAGCTTCAAACTCACCACGTGGAGGATATGCGTCTCGTCATCAACTACCAGAATGAGCGGTTTATCTCGCTTCATCGACTTTCTCACCTCAACTATCGGACGACAATCGCGCAAAGCGCACATCTGTCCTACAGTATGTTGTCGGCCATGGGAAGGCTGTACATAAACGTACTTCCAACATTGACCTCACTTTGTACTTGTATTTGTCCGTTGTGTACCGTTTCTATGATGTGTTTGACCAGATTCAGTCCCAGGCCGGTCCCCTTGGCGATCTTTTTGTGACCGATAACCCGGTAGAATTTGTTAAACACATGAGCCAACGCATCCTCGGGAATACCAATGCCTGAGTCCTTGACGTAGACATTGATGTTGCGTTTGGATTCATCGACTTTGACACCCACTTCGACAATCCCGCCGTTGAGGGTGTACTTGATGGCATTACCCACCAGGTTCAACGTAGCCTGCCAGATCATGTCGCGGTCGGCAAAAATCTGGTACACCGGCGCAACGTTTTCAAACATCAACTTGATGTCCTTGGCTCTGGCCTGGGGCTGCATCACATCCATCACCTCAGAGATCAACGGGCCGATGGCAACGTACTCACGCTGCACCTTCACCACGCCGGACTCGATGCGACTGATGTTCAGAATGTTGTCGATCAAACGCTGCAGACGGTTGGTCTCACCTTGAATGATGTTGTAAAACTCGGCACGGGTTTCCTCGTCACCGGCTTCACCGTCAATGAGCATCTCCATGTAAGCCTTGATGCTCGACAGCGGCGTTTTGAGTTCATGCGAAACGTTGGACACAAAATCGCTTTTCATCTCAGCGATCTGTTTTTCCTTGGTCACATCACGTAACACCGTCACGACACCTTCAGCGTTGGAATGATGTTCGTCGGACTCGTGGTGCTTGTTCATGTTGGTGAGGGTGACATCGTAAATCGCCTTGCCGCCCCCATTGTCAAAGTAATACTCCGAATGGCGCGGATGTCGCTGCATGGACGCTTCACGGGTGTCCTTGATCATGTCGACCAGGTGCTTCTCACGGACCACCCGATCAATCGGACGATGTAAAGCTTCATCCAGTTCAAAACCCAGCACTCGGGCGGCGGTCGCATTGGCCAGGGCAACCTCGTTAAACGAGTCGGTGACCACCACGGCATCTTCAATTGAATCGAGAATCGCCAAAGCATGCTGACGTTCGGCTTCTGCCATCCGTAGATGCAGTTCCAGTTCGCGCCGCTTGGCGGTGAGGACTTCAATACGATCGTGATACTTCATCCCAAGACGGTTGACGGCCTGGACGACTTCATCAAGCCCCATCGCCAAACCGGGCAGCGCGGGCACGGCATCGGATGATGCCATCGAATCAATGTGAGCGGTGAGGCGTTTGACTTCGGTCTGGTAGCGACTCATCCAAATGGCGTGAGACAAACCAATGACCACCCCCACGGATGCGGCGACGGCAAAGAGCTCGGCACTGCTGCCACGGGCGAGAATCAGGCCGGACCCCTGGGCATACAACAGGAAGACGCCCACGAAGGTGCCGCTGAATAGCATCACCCCCAAGCTGGCCCATTTTCCTGTCAGTAAGCGTTCCATCGTGCATCCTCAGTTCTTTGGGAATCTCCAAAAAAGCCTTGTTTTACGGTGTCACCTGTGCCAGACGTTCAAGTAACTGGCGAGCGCGCTGGTCCTGGGGCTGACGACGAATCGCTTCGGCGTAGGCCTGTGCTGCAGCTTCGAGTTTGCCACTTTGCTGCAAAGATAATCCCAGTAGAATCGCCGGTTCGCTGGACTGGGGCATCAATGCCATCGCTCGATTGAACATCGCAGCAGCACGGGCATGATCTTCACGTTGGTGATAGCACAGACCGGCAAGCAGGAAACCTTCATGCTGATCCGGCGCCAGATTCTGAAGACGGTTGGCAACACGCATCGCGGTCACCAGGTCCTGCTGCTTCATGGCAACATCACCCAGTCCCACCCACGCAGCCACGTCATGAGCATTGGCCTGACGCATTGCTTCGTAGAGTTTGCGTGCCTTGGCCAACTGACCACTACGGACATAGCAGGTTGCCAATGTCTGTTTCAGATCATCACGCGAAGCAAACGCATCATTGACCAGCAACTGCTCATACACGCCAATCGCTTCACCGAATCGCTCAGCAAGCATCAACGTGTTGGCAAGTTGTTCAATCGTGGTAAACGATTCAGGATCAAGCAGCACGGCCTGACGGTAGTAGGTGATCGCCTTGTCGTAATCCTGGAGCATGCGATAAATATCTGCCACAGCAACACGAATCCCGGCGTTCTGATCAAAGTAATCCACGCGGGCAAGCAGTCGATCCAACGCTGCCTGATTCTGCTTTAACGCCAGATCCATCTCAGCTGCGGCCATCAGGTAAGCCACGTTATCCGCTTCGAGTTCACCGGCCTTGATGTAGTAATCTCGTGCCAGGTCATAGTTCTGCCAACGCTGCTGGATGACGCCCTGGTAATAGGGAATCTCGCTGAGTTTTTCGCTTAAACTCCATGCCAATTCCAACTGGCGGAAGGAGCGTTCGAGTAAACCCTTCTCCATGCTGATACGTGCAGAAAGCAGATGCAGCTTGGCGTTGGATGGATCGTAGTTGATCGCATCATCAAGCGTCTTGGTTGACTGCTGCAAATCACCTGCATCAAACTGACGCTGAGCAGCCTGAAGCAGCAGGCCACCGCGGGCATCCTTCCAACGCTGTTCGGCGCTGGCGACATTCTTCTCGTGATTCGTCGGCCCGGAGGCACAACCGATCACCACCAGACTCGCGCCCGCAAGCAGCGTGGTGGTCAAACACCGTGTTGCCCAACTGTGATTGTTCCTGCTGTTCATGGAAGCTTCTCTTTTCATTTCCAATGTCGCGTCTTTTTCCATCACGTTTGATCTGACTGGCGTCAATCGACTTAATCAACGGGAACCGAAGCGGTCTGGTTAACCGTCTTTTTCATAGGCTGTTCTTCAGCTTCTTCGGCCGCGTTGACATCAAACACCTTGGCTGGCTGTCCCAGTTCCTTTTCAATGATCTGCTTGGAGAAATCATCGAGATAGAACTGCTCAGCCGGTGCATCGAGTTTTTCGAGGATCTTGGCCTTGAGCGAACGAGCCTGGTGATAGGTGGGGTCCAGACGCAAAGCCATTTCGATATTCATCAAAGCGCGGCGATGATCACCAGCCTTGTAGCAGGTCATCGCATTACGCATGTGATCCGAAACCATCTTGGTGCGTGAGAACGGCAGTAAACCTTGACGTGATCCGAACTGTGCGGTGCGGACATTGTCCTGCATCTTTTCGCCTTCGGCGTAGAGTGAATCATCACGCACAATCGTCGGCGTCACCAGGAAAATCGTCTCCGTGCGACTGACACTGTCAGCCTGATCGCGGAACGCCGCACCGAGTACCGGCACATCACCCAGGAAAGGTGTCTGCTGACGGGTGACGGAATTTTCTTCACGGATCAGACCACCCAGGACAACCGTATTGCCATTGCGGACGATCACGTTGGTGATCATGCTTTGTTCGTCTTTGTCGATACCTTGTGTTTCACCCAGGTCCACACGCTGACCGCTGGAGATTTCAGGTTTGAGTTCCATGCGGATGAAGTTGTCGGAACTGATGAACGGGCGGATACGCAGCTTGGTACCTGAGTCCACCGTTTCGACACTGGTGCTGGTGGTGGTGTCCACCGTCTTGGTGATGAGCACGGCCTGGGCGAGTGTGTCACGGACTTCAGCACGCTGGCGGTTGAGGACGAGTAACTTGGGGTTGGCAACCACCGTGGTGTCCACGACTTTATCCAGGGCATGGATGAAAGCTGCAACACCATCACGGACGAAACCGACTTGCGTACCACCGGAGGAGGCAATATTGCCCGAGTTACCAAAACTCGTCTGCACCGCGGTTGCTGAACCGGTGATGGTCTGGGTGACCATGTCATTGATCACGCTGATGGGGTTGGTGGCTTCGGCCAGGGTCATGTCTGCCACCGCAGTGATGTCCACGCCAAAGGCATTGTCTTCGTTGAGTGTCGCACGCAGGATGGTTGATTCGATGAGCACCTGTTCGGGGCGACGATCGAGTTCCTCGATCACCTTGCAGACTTCGTCAACATTCTTCTTGCTGTCACGGACGACAATGGTTTCGTAGTGAGCAAAGCTGTTGGCACCCCCGTCGGACTCCTCAGCTTCAAAGCCCTCTTCGGCCTTGGTGTTGTAGGAGATCTTACCCGCAGCCGAGAGAAGCGGTTCGACAAAGGTCTTGGCTTCTTCTGCGGTGATGTAGTTCAAACGGACGATGCGCGAGATGAGTTTGCTCTTGGCCTCGTCGGAGGCTTTGAGTTCATCGTTGGTGTACACATGAATGAAGTTGCCATCTTCGCGATAGGCAAGTCCGTAGGGTTTGAGCAGACCGTCGAGCACTTCATACAAGTCCGCGCCGTAGACGCGGCCGGAGACCGTGCCGGTGACACCGGGGCTTGGGATGATATTGCGTTGGGACTGCAGGCTCAACAGGTTGAGGACCTGCGTGATATCCTGATCGCGCAGATCAAGATCGATGAGCCCCTGCTGGGAGACAGCGACATTGTCCGTGGTGACGGGTGCTGCCTCGGGGGTCAGTTCAAACAGGTTCTTGGCGGTGTTGGTGGTGGTCTGAGCGTTGACGTTGATGGCGGTCAAGCTCAGCATCCCCACGAAACAAGCCGTTCTGATGATGGTGCGATTTAAAGACATCTTTTAATCTCCCTGGAGTCATTGCAGTGCAATCAACTCCGACTTCTCTCTCTTAGTTCATTCTTAAAGAAACCAGCCGGCCGTTGAACTCCAGAATGACCTGGCGATTGCGTACCTCTTTGAGAACCAAACCTTCGAAGGTCTGGCCCACCTGCACGATTCGGCCGTTGATCACAGCGGCAGGACGTGCACCCATAACAGTGGATTGAAGCCTGATGCGACCGACCATGGTCTGAAGCTGTTCTTCAACGGCATCGGGCTGAGGCTGATCGTTTTTGATAGTGTCGGACACTTCCTGCTTGGCCTCGGGTTCTTCCTGCATGGGATACTCCGAGAGGTTCACTGCAAACAGGTCGCGTTGGCTGACCGGGGGAATGTCCACCTCGACGATGGGCTTATCGGGGTTGACCACTTTACGGCGCAGGGCGTCGGTGGACGGCGTCGAGGACGGTGTTGCAGCAGCGGTTGCTGCAGGTGTTGCCACCGCGGTGCGCGGGACCTGCTTGAGGATCAGACGTCCCCATAACAGCAGCATCACACACGCCAGCCCAACGATCAGGCCAAGCTTCTTTTTATCCTGCAAAAGCAGGGCTTTTTGTTGCTGGAGCCATGGACTCATGATGCCTTATCTCCTTCCGGGGCGAAGAACACCATCATGCGAATGTTCACGGCAATGGGCTTGTCCATATCCCGTGGGCTTCGCTGCATACTCAGGCGGTTGACAAAAATCGGGTAGTTCAGATTTTCCATGTATCGCACAAACACATCTGCCTGGTCATACTGACCCATGAAGCTGATCGTCAGTGGAATAGTGGTGTAGTCCGGGAAGAACTCCGGGCTCTGGGTGTGCGTGGTCTGGTTTTCGATGCCCAGGCGACGCAGTTCACTGGAGAGCTTGCGAAGCAGGATCGCCAATTCACCACGATCAACCAACTGCCTGTCGATCTGCGAGATCACCGTGGTCATGTCGTTGACCTGGTTGTTGATCTCGGTGAGGATCGCGGCTTTGGTCATCTGCACTTCCAACTCGGCCTGCACCTTGGCAAGATCAGCCTTGGCGGCGGACATGCGTTTGTGATGCGGCAGCCATGCGACGAGGCAGAAAACCACCACAATCAAAAAGCCTGCACCGATGGACATCCAAATGTCTTTCTTACTCGACATGAGCCACCTCCTTGCCAATCTCAGTTTCGGTTGTCTGTGGAACAGGTGCCTGGTAAATGCAGTCCAGTGACACTTCCATTTCCAACCGGAACTCACGGGCCATCACTTTGTCGATGGCAGCACTCTTGGCGTAACGCATTTTCACGTTCTGGAAAATCGGGTTGGCCGACAATGCACCCACCAGGTTGGCCACATCCACGTCCGACGGACTTAAGCCCATGACCTGAATCTGCATGACACGTTCCTGGACCTTGATGATTTTTTTCTTCTTCGATGACTTCTTCTTGCTTGTTGCGGATTGTTTCAGATCACTCAAATCAAGTTTCGGTGCATCGGATGAACAGGTAATTTCCGTTAATGCCATCCGGGGCGGGAGGACCTGCGAAATGGATGCCAGGATCGAAGACATGTTCATCGGCATGGCCAACCCATCGTGAACCGCCAACTGCAGTTTGAGTTGCTGCTGTTGTGCCTTGAGCTTGGACACTTCCGTGCTGCGTAACTGGGCGGCTGCCAATTCCTCGGACTTGCGTTCGACCTGGCTGCGGATTGACATGACCCGACCGGATTGACCGGCAAAGAGTGCCAGGCCGATGAGCACCATCCCGCAGAGAATGACCACTTCGCGGAAAAGTCGCTGACGACGATTTTGGGCTTCCAGAAATGACTGGGGCAGGAAATTGATCTCGTTCATGCTGCCTGTCCTTTCTGCATCACGTGATGGGGCATCCGCATGGCAAGACCACATGCCAGAACCTGGTTATCCACATGCTTCTGACCTTCGAGCATCGGCGGCGCATCAAGCTTCAAGCCCGAGCTTTCCTCAATGGTGCGAAGGAAATTGGCATCGCGACTCAAACCACCGGTCACCCAGGCACGCTCGGGACGATGGCCTCGGAAAGTCACTGAGAAGTAACGCATACACAGACTGATCTCACGCGTGAGTTCTGAGGCGATTAACTTCTGGGCATCAATCAGGGCGCGACCAATGGTCGGTTCACCGGGCTTGGCGTTTTCGGATGTTTGCGACTCATCTTCACGCTTGAGAATGTTGATGCGTGCGTCATCAATATCCTGAATACCGAGATTGAGTTTGCCTGCGAGGTATTCATTGATCTGACGACCGGCTGCATCAATCTGTTTGTAGAACAACACGCGACCGTGACGGCAAATCAGAATCTTGGAAAAGTCATAACCCAAATCGAGAATGACCACCGCCTGATCGTCCTGGTCGGTTGATTGGTGATAGTTGGCCCAACGTGCCAGGGCACTGGGGGCTGCTTCCATTGCAAGGGGAACGAGATTGCATTGATTCAGCAGATCGACATGTTGCTCGATGAGTTGTTTTTTGACCGCAAGGATGATGATCTCCTGCTTCTGCTCATCGCCCTGGCGGACTTCGCCGACGTTGAGATATTGCAGTTCGACATCATCAAGGGATAAATGCAGACGGTCGGAGGCTTCCCAGAGCACTGCCTGACGGATTTCGTTGGCAGGCATAATGGGAATGCGAATGTTCTTGTAAATGACAGAATTGGCTGGCAGTGAAGTCACCACGTTATTGCCGTTGAACTGGCCCTGATCCATGGCAGCCTGGATGGCATCGACGATGGCCTTCTCACGCATGACGCCCTGGGCAGGCAAACTCGGATCCAAAGTCTGAACGCTACTGGCGGTAACCACAGCCTGACCACCGCGTTCGGATAACTGCATCAGCCGGACAGCGTAGGCACCGATGTCGATGCCGATGGCATATTTGCTTGTCTTGAGTAGATGCTTGAGCACCATCCGTCTCCTTTGCTTCTCTGTTCCCGATCATCCATCCAAGTGCGTCACGCAAAGGCAAACCATTGAGACAGAAAATGGCAGTGAATTTGCGTTCTCTCGGATCGGACCTCACGCCTTACAGCGCGTTGTCACTGATTTATTCGGCAGAATCCCAACCCAACTGAGGTCAACACGCGCCCGATAAGCAAAAAAAGTGAGAAAATAGGCAATTTGAAAATGGCCATATCAGAACTGAAATATCCAGAAATTCTCCCAAAACCGCTTGATCAAACAGGTCCGACGGACTTATCAGAAGTGATGCAGAGACGCCCATCCCAAAGAGCCGCGCACGCAGTAAGCGGTTGTCTTGATTCAATCTTCGTTCAAACCTGAGTTTGGGATCAGGAATGTCGCCTGTTTTATTCAGGGAATCGTGATTGGTGATTAGATTAGGGCTGATTTGTTCTCCTCGGTTGGGTTTTTGGACCTTCTTGTCTTGCTCAAATCCCAAATTCCTAATCACCAATCCCTTTCCAAAACACCAACGGTGTATCCCAAAGTCTGGTTTCAAGACATCCACTTACTGCGTGCGCGGCTCTTGATGAACACAGGCCGATAAGAATGCAACAGCGCGCAAAAAAACACCCCGACGCGAAGTCGAGGTGTTTTGAATTCAGATTTGGATATCTGTCTTAGCTACCCTGTTGTTCGGTAACCAGGACGATGTCGCCATCCGCTTCGGTCATGCCGACTTTGTCAGCATTGTCCGAGCTGAGAATGCCACGGATTTCACCGGTGGTGCGATCATAGGCCCAGCCAGCGGTGCCGGTGGTTGAGGGATCGTCGCCAACGGTCAACGCGGAGATGGTGCTTGCACCACCAAAGGAGTTGGCCGGAGCCTTCTGAAGGTAGGGACCAAAGGCGCCATCAGCATCAACGGTACCCGAAGCATCGGTTTTCTTGGTCAGCAGTTCCCAGCCATCATCACCGGCAAGGTCGGGATAGGTATCGTTGTGCTGAACACGATAGAGTTCCAGCTGGCTGCGGATGGTCTGCAACTGAGTCGTCAGGGCGTTGGCCTTGGCGGTATCGGATGCAGAGGTGAATTGGGGGATGACGATCGCGGACAGAATGCCCAGG
>MDTD01095014.1_pt1 | contig 16170 bp, 15 predicted proteins | sample 811221 | NCBI WGS metagenome assembly MDTD01 (sample SAMN05326646, study PRJNA326480) | marine metagenome | isolation source: seawater | place: Pacific Ocean: South West | collected 2011 | reverse complement strand
CCCAGGAGAGGACTTGAACCTCCACGCCCTTGCGAGCACTAGCACCTGAAGCTAGCGTGTCTACCAATTTCACCACCTGGGCAGCGGGAAATCTCTGATTAACCAGAGGGCGCGCAGACTACTGCCTCGTCACCGCGCTGTCAATTTGCGACCTGTTGTTTGAGTGAAGACGTACCCAACGATCTCAATGCTGATTCGCGCGTATAATTAGACCTTCTCTCCTGCCGGCTGAATCCAGCCACTGGATACACTTTTGGCGCCACGCCGCAAAAATGTCTCGCACCCTCCATCTGATCCGCATGCGGCTCGGGAGCAGGATCGTTATGCCCACCCCATTCCGAGTCGAGAGGTCATCCTTTCGTTGCTGGAAGCGGCCGACGCGCCCCAGGGCTTTAAGGATATCGCAGGGCAACTTGGGTTGAGCGACGAGCGCGATTTGGATGCGTTGGGTAAGCGCCTGCGGGCGATGCAACGCGACGGGCAGATTATTTCAGGCCGCCGAGGCGCCTACGGCTTGCCAAAGCGCATGGACTTGCTGCGGTGTCGTGTCATGGGGCACCGCGATGGTTACGGTTTTGCTCGCCCGCTGGAGGGCGGTGACGATTTATTTCTCTCTGCCCGCGAGATGTATCAGGTGTTTGATGGCGACGAAGTGCTGGTCTCCGTCGTGGGCCTGGATCGGCGCGGGCGCGCTGAGGGACAGGTGGTGGAGGTGCTGATTCGCGCGAACACCGAGGTTGTTGGCCGTTACATGGAGGAGAGCGGCATTGGCTTCTTGCTCCCTCACAACACTCGCATTCGCAATCACATCCTGATTCCGCCCAAGGCCAAGGCGGGGGCGCGTCACGGCCAGCTCGTGTCGGTCAAACTGACCGACTATCCGTCGGCAACGTTGGGCGCCAAGGGCGAAGTGATTGAAGTGCTTGGCGATCATCTGGATCCGGGACTTGAGATAGACGTGGCGATCCGCGCCCACGGCATCCCCTGGGAGTGGCCAGATGAGGTACTGCGTGAGGCAGGGGCACTTGGCGAGGAGCCGGCAGAGGCCGATAAAGACCATCGCGTCGATTTGCGTGACGTGCCTTTTGTGACCATTGATGGCGAAGATGCGCGGGACTTCGACGATGCGGTGTGGTGTGAGGAGAACGCAAAGGGCTTTCAATTGCGCGTCGCGATAGCGGATGTGTCGCACTATGTCCCCGTCGGTTCTGCGCTTGATGAAGAAGCCAGTATTCGCGGGAATTCGGTTTACTTTCCTGAGCGCGTTGTGCCGATGTTTCCCGAGGTGCTCTCCAACGGTTTGTGTTCGCTAAAGCCACAAGTGGACCGCTTGGCCATGGTCTGCGAGATGCAGATTGATCACAGCGGACAGCTGCAGGACTACATTTTCTATGAGGCGGTGATTCATTCCCACGCCCGGCTGACCTACACCGACGTCGGCGAAGTCATCGAAGAAGGCTGGAGTGCCCGTGTGCCCGCCGAGCGGAGTGAAGAAATCGATCGGCTCTACAGGCTTTACAACGTGTTGCGCGGTGCGCGGGAACAGCGGGGCGCATTGGACTTCGAGACACAAGAGACCCGCATCCTGTTCGATGAGCAGCGCAAGATTGCCTCGATCAAGCCTGTGCAACGCAACGATGCGCACAAGTTAATCGAGGAATGCATGCTGATTGCGAATGTCGCCACTGCGCAGTTTCTTGAAGCACTCGAAAAGCCGGCGCTTTTCCGGGTACACGAAGGGCCTGGTGCGGAAAAGTTGGAGAACCTGCGGGCATTCCTCGGTGAATTATCCCTCGACCTTGCCGGCGGGCTGAAGCCCACGCCGGAGCACTATCAAGCCCTACTGGCGACCGTCGAGGGCCGCGATGATCGCCACATCATTCAGACCATGCTGCTTCGTTCGCTCTCCCAAGCAGTTTACCAACCTGAGAACGCGGGCCACTTTGGCTTGCACTATGAAGCCTACGCGCACTTCACCTCGCCGATTCGGCGTTACCCCGATTTATTGGTGCATCGCGCGATTCGTGCGGCGATCCGAGTGCGCGGTAAAGCCGACCACATAAGGCGCGTGAAAGGTGCGACAGCGCTCAAGCGGGAGCGCATCTATCCCTATGACATCGCGGCGATGGTGGCCTTGGGTGAGCAGTGCTCCATGACCGAACGCCGGGCCGACGACGCGACGCGCGAGGTCGATGCTTGGTTGAAATGTGAGTTTTTGAAAGATCGCATTGGTGAGGAGTTCGCGGGAGTCATAGCCGCCGTGACCACTTTCGGTGTGTTTGTGGAATTGAGCGATCTGTATATCGAAGGGCTTATGCACGTGAGCGCTTTACCGGGCGACTACTACCATTTCGATCAGGCCAAGCAGCGACTGATTGGAGAGCGGACCAGGCAAGTCTTCCAGCTGGGTGGTGCCGTGACCGTTCGTGTCGCTCGCGTCGATCTTGATGATCGAAAGATCGACCTTGAGCTGGCGGGTGTCGCGCCGTCACGGCGGGGTAAGAGCTCGCAGCGTCAATCAAAAGACGATGCTCTCCACTCACGCCAGCGGGGCAAAAAAGATCGCAGAGGCGAGCAGGGTTCAGATGAGCAAAGGGGTGGTCGCCAAAAAACTAAAAAGTCGGGCGCTAAGACATCCAAACCCTCGGCAAAATCCCGCTCTGCCAAGCCCAAGCAGTCTGCGAAGTCGGGCAAGTCAGCTAAAAGGACCAAAGCAGTTAAGGCCGCGGGCGGTCGGTCCCGCTCGAGCGCGTCGGCCGGCAAAAAGCGGCGGTGATCCATGAGTGAGACGGCATATGGTTATCACGCCGTGGAAAGCGTCATCCGACACGAGCCGGCTCGTATTCAGGCCCTGCACGCTCAGGCTGATCGCCAAGATAAACGGATGCAGTCGCTGTTGGCGCTCGCGCGCAACCAAGGCGTGACGGTAGTGACGTGCGCCAGATCAGATCTCGACGCTCTCGTGGAGGGGCGTCATCAAGGGGTCGTGGCGTTGCTATATCCGTCACTAGCAGCCGATTCTGCGGGCATGATGTCGGAGCCTGCGTTTGCGGAACATATCGCGCGCGCAGTGTCGCCGCTCATCCTGATTCTCGATGGCGTCACTGACCCCCACAATTTGGGTGCCTGTTTGCGGAGCGCCGACGCCGCCGGCGTCACAGCCGTGATTTTCCCCAAAGATAAGAGCGCAGATGTGACCGATGTGGCGCGCAAGGTGGCCAGCGGCGCCGCTGAGACGGTGCCATGGGTGCGTGTAACCAATCTCGCCAGAACGATCGAGTCATTGAAGCAGGCTGGCGTCTGGATTATCGGTACGGATGGCGATGCTCAGGAATCCCTGTACGAGCGCGATTTAACAGGCCCATGTGCCATCGTGCTGGGCTCGGAGGGCGCTGGCATGAGGCGACTGACTCGAGACCTCTGTGACTTCACGGTCAAGCTCCCGATGGCGGGCGCAGTATCGAGTCTAAATGTATCGGTTGCTGCCGGTGTCTGCCTGTTTGAGGCGGTGCGGCAGCGGGGCGCTAAAACGACCTAAAATCGCCGAATTGCGCTAATTTCATTGTCAAATTAGCGCGTTGCAAAGGAGCGGCAGGCTCTATAGACTCCGCTCCTCAAAATTTGGTCGGGCCTGTTAAAGGCCTATCCTCCTTGCCACACCGAGAGTCGGGTGGCTGTCATCCACAAGGAGTACGCGAGTGCGACACTACGAAGTTGTGTTCATGGTCCATCCGGACCAGTCCGAACAAGTCCCTGGAATGATTGAGCGCTATAGCAACGTCATCACGAAAGATGGCGGTACAGTGCATCGTCTTGAGGACTGGGGCCGACGGCAGTTGGCTTACCACATCAACAAAATCCACAAAGCACACTATGTGCTGATGAACGTCGAGGCCTCCAACGAGGCAATGGAGGAGTTGACCACAACCTTCCGTTACAACGACGCAGTCATCCGCAACATGGTGATCCGTCGTGATGAGGCGGTGCTGGAAGAGTCTCTGATCATGAAAGCTGAGCGCGAAGATAAAGAGCGCAAGGCCCGATATCAGGAGCGCCAGGACAACGACGCCCGCCGCGCCGCTGCAGAGACCACTGAGGCGCCTGCTGCCTCAGAAGAGCCTGCGGCTGAAACCACCGAGACTGAGGAATAAGCGATGTCACGTTTTTTTCGACGTAGAAAGTTTTGCCGTTTTACCGCTGAGGGCGTAACCGAGATCGACTATAAGGATCTGGATACACTGAAGCAGTATGTTTCCGAGACAGGCAAGATTGTACCCAGCCGGATTACGGGTACGAAGGCAAAGTATCAGCGCCAGCTCGCGACTGCGGTCAAGCGCGCGCGCTATCTCGCGCTGTTGCCTTACACCGACGCCCATAACTGAGCGTTCATGATGCGCGGCCTCGCTGAATTTATCATGCGCGGCCGGTGGCAAGCTCTCGGGGTCGCCATCTTGGGATCAGGGAGTTTGCTGTTTGGCTGGATCAGTGCAGCAGCCATTGCACTGGTTACCCTCCGAAGAGGAACAGCCGCCGGCGGTTGGCTGGTTTTGTGGGCGTTGTTGCCCGCATTGGTCATTACCGCGATGACGGGCGACACGGGCAGCGTCATGTTGCTCGCCGGCGCCTTTGGATTGGCTGTCGTCCTTCGGGAGACCGTCAATCTCTCTCTGGCCGTGATGGCCAGCGTGCCACTAGCGGTGCTGAGTGGCATGGCATTGATCGTTTTGAACGGCCCTTTTCTGGAGGAGCTCATCACGACGTTCAATCAGGCTCTGGCTCAATTGGAGCAGGATTTACAGCAGGAGGGATCGCAACAGCTGGCATTCAATGCGCTGTCGATTCCTCAGGTGGCGGCACTGCTGGCCACGGGTAATGCCGTGATTGCAGTGCTGAGTTTGATGTTAGGGCGTTACTGGCAAGCACTGCTCTATAACCCCGGCGGGTTTGGCACCGAGTTCCGGGCGCTGAGCATGCCGCAAGGCGTAGTCTTGGCCATGGCGAGCATCGCCCTAGTGTTGTGGTGGCTGGGGCCCGAATGGCGCGTATGGAGCGCCGTTGCCGTGTTGCCGCTAACGGTAGTGGGGTTTGCGCTGATCCATGCGTATGCGGCGCGGACAGGCAAAGGGTTGGGTTGGCTCACCCTGATGTACGTGTTGTGGATCGTGCTCGATCCCATGAAGTGGTTGTGGGTGGCATGCGTCGTAATCGACGCCTTTGCAGATTTTAGATCCAGATGGTCGCCATCATCTGGTGATGGCACCGGTAGTGCGTAAAACGCGCAATCGGGATGTAAAAGTAAGGCCTTCAGAAATGTGTAGGGCCATAGACAGTTTCAGAGAGTTTGTAGACAGCGCTGCGTAAGCAGCCATCAGAGGAAAGAACCATGGAAGTCATCTTGCTCGAAAACATTGGCAACCTCGGCGCCCTGGGCGACAAGGTCGATGTCAAGCCGGGCTACGGCCGCAATTTCCTGATTCCCCAGGGAAAAGCGGTACCTGCTACCGAAGACAATGTCTCTAAGTTCGAGGCGCGACGCGCAGAACTGGAAGCTGCGGCGGCTGAGACGCTGGCTGCAGCGCAGGCTCGTGGAGAGGCGCTCACAGCCCTGGGCGCTGTCGAGATCGCTGCGACTGCTGGCGAGGAAGGTAAGCTGTTCGGCTCGGTTGGCACGCGGGATATTGCCGAGGCATTAACCGCTGCGGGTTGTGAGGTGGACAAGGCTGAGGTGCGACTCCCGGAGGGCGTTATTCGCGAGCTGGGTGAGTTTGAGATCATGATTCAGGTACATGCTGACGTCTCAACTTCAGTAGCGATTCACATCATCCCTGAGTAAATCTGCGATTCGGGGCATCTGGCCCCGCACATCCGGCACGCTATTGGGCGCGATGAGATGAATCGCGCCGCTCCCCCCATCTCTTTGCTGGTAGTTCCCGGCTACCAGAGGTACTCTATCTGGCCGTCCGGCATTTGCGTGGCCAACCTGCCATCAGCCCGGCTAAATCGATACGAGCGTAAAAGGCAGCACCTTGGAGTCGGTCAAATCCCAAGATCCTGATATCTCACGGATCGGCATGCAGCCCCAATCAGTGGAGGCTGAGCGCTCTGTTATCGGTGGCATTCTTCTCGCACCCGAGAGCTGGGACGCGATTGCAGAGCTGGTCGACGCCGGTGACTTTTATAGACCCGAGCATCGCGCCATATTCCGGCAGATCGCTTTGCTCGTTGATCGAAACGAACCCATCGACGTGATTACTGTGGCTGATAGGCTACTGGCGACCGGTGAGCTGGATGCTGCGGGTGGCCATACGTACTTGGCTGATCTGGTAGAACAGACACCGACCGCTGCCAACGTCAGCGCCTACGCGCGAGCGGTTCGCGAACGCGCCCTGTTGCGTAAGCTGATCGGTGCGGCACAGGACATTGCGACGGCAGGCTTCAACCCCGAGGGACGGAGTGCCGAAGAGCTGGTTGATGAAGCTGAGCGGCTCATTATGGCGGTGTCTGAGAGTGGCCCTAAGTCCGGCGGCCCTCAAGGGATGGCGCCCTTATTGACGGGTGCGCTGGAGCGCATTGAGGAGCTCTATAACACCGGCGGTGACATCACGGGTTTGACCACAGGGTTCATTGACTTGGATAAGCGCACATCAGGCCTGCAGCCCTCTGATTTGGTGATCGTGGCCGGCCGCCCATCGATGGGTAAAACCAGTTTTGCCATGAACCTGGTCGAGAATGCTGCCGCCAACACCACCAAACCTATTGTCGTATTCTCGATGGAAATGCCGGCGGAGCAGTTGGTCGTTCGAATGATGTCGTCGCTTGGAAAAATCGACCAGTCGCGACTTCGTAACGGCAAACTTCAGCAGGACGATTGGCCAAAGTTGTCCGCGGCCATGGCCAAGCTGAAAGACACTTCAATCTTTATCGACGATACACCTGCGCTGACACCGACGGAGGTCCGGACGCGGGCGCGGCGGCTGTCCCGCGAGCACGGCGACCTGGCGATGATCATGGTGGATTATCTGCAGTTGATGCGGGTGGCGGGTGCGAGTGAGGGGCGGACTGCCGAGATTTCTGAAATTTCCAGAAACCTGAAAGCCATAGCCAAGGAATTTCGTTGCCCGGTAGTTGCACTGTCACAGCTCAATCGTTCCCTTGAGCAGCGGCCGAATAAGCGGCCGGTTAATTCGGACCTCCGGGAATCAGGTGCTATCGAGCAGGACGCCGATGTTGTGATGTTTATTTATCGCGACGAGGTTTACCACGAGGACTCCCCTGATAAGGGCGTCGCCGAAATTATTATCGGCAAGCAGCGAAACGGGCCGATTGGCACTTGCCGACTCGCTTTCCAGGGTGAGTTCACCCGATTTGAGAATCTGGCCCGCGATGATTATGCGGGTTACTGATCCTGCCAACTGTCGCTATCTACTGGTGAGCAGTGTGGCAAACTGCCGGTGAGTCTTTCAGCGTCTCTTCATTTCGATGCGGTGCTGGACATGTTGGGTGGCGATCGATCTGAGGTTGCCTCATTGCTGACGAAATTCAGCGCTGAGCTAGAGGCTGACATTTCTGCCAGCGAGCGTGCGCTCATCGAGCGCGATGCGGAAACGTTACGAAAGATTGCACACCGGGTGAAAGGCACCAGCGCTAATCTGCAGGCAGTGATGTTGTCCGCTGCAGCGCGAGAGCTTGAGCAGGCCTGCCTCGAGGCCAGCGACACCGTCTGGGCGGTCAAGCAGGCGGTTTTGGCGGAACAGGTTCAGCGTGTTCGCGATGACATCGCGACGTGGATTGCCTCTTCCTGACGACCGCACCGCTCAAGGTGAGTCTTCAGCCCGGTAACCAATAGGCTCAAAGGCCGATTTCTTTCCGTAACCGTGCGAGGTGAGTAACTTGCTCGTCAACGCTGGGTGGTAAGCCTTCAGGTGCTGACAAGGCAGTCCGCTCAGGTCCTTTGAGCTCTTCCCCGCGAGCTGCCCGGCTCACCCAGCGCTCGTAGTGCTCCCGGTACACGTTCCAGGTTTTAGTCTCTGGCTCGTTGGCAAGAAAAAACCAGTCGCTATCGCGTCCCGCCAAATACACAGCGGCGTGTGACCAGGCGGCATCGGTTTTTGGCGACGGCGCCAGACAGGCTTCACGATAGGCGTCGTATGCGGACGGCAGCCCGAGGTCGCTCAGGCACAGTCTGCAGGCTTCGATCATCCGGTTCAGGGTGGGGAGATAGTCACTGTGCTCAAGCGCGTGTTGTGCCGCACGGAGAATCACGGCGGTGGGGTAGGGCTCGAGTGCCTCAAGCCACAGCCTCTTTACCTGCTTGACCTGTTCAGCGTCTGACCATGCGGCGTAGTACTGGTTGTGATAGTTCAGGCGAAAAAGCGCAAATACCTGATTGATCGCTTCAATCAGGTGCGCATCAGGCGGCTCGACCGCTTCAGTTGGCCCAGCTGGTGTCGGTGAGGTCGTCGCTAAGGCTTCGGTCCTTTGAGCGATGTCCTGCGCCAACGCTGCCGCGTCCTGTTTGTCCGCCATTCTGATCTCCATGACCTGCAACACGACACTGTCGTTTCACGTGTTGCAGAAACTTGCTGTTCCATGAGGTGTGTACCTCATTGCTGTCCAACCAGTACATCACAAATTCTGGAAGGAGTGATCGCGCGTGGTTTTCCTCAATGCCCGCTAGCGCCAGCGTTTCATATACGGACGGATCTGGCTGCCAGTTACGGGCAATGCGGGTGGGTTCGGTGCTGTGATGCATTTGGCTGGAGTGTTTCAGCCAGCGCCGTCTGACATGTTCGACGAAGCGTGAATTCACTTCCTTCGGGGGGCCGCCACGCTCACTCCAGTAAAGGATAAATTCCGCGCGTACGGACTCTGCAAAGACAATATCGATACCCGCCTGAGACAGAATATCGAGGGCATCCTGACTCGGTACCCAGTCCCTGCCAAATGGCAGTGGTGTGCTGATTTCGAAGGCAGACGGTTGTGGCGTCAGGCTTTGCTGCTGTTCACGCCATCGTTCCAGCACGAACTGCCGGAACTGGGTGTCTGCCTCGCGTCCTGCTGCAGGAACAAACTGGGCTGCCACCTGCTCGATAAATTGAGGTGGGATCCCGTGGTTGAGGTTTAACAGCTCTTCGATGGCTGCCGAAGGTCGCCACGCAACATTTTGCTGTTGTATTGCACTGGGTGCAGCGGGGGCGCTTGCGCTTGGAGACTCGTCTGCCAGGGCATTGAGTAAAAGGCTATCTGCGGTATCACCCGGTTGTTGGCGCAAAATGCCGAGTAATACGAGCTTGTCGATCAGACGTGTGATGTGGTCGACAGACCAAAATGACAGCGTGTGTTGCAGCTGTGACACGCTGACTGTCGTCCAGCCCTGATTTTTTTCGATGAGCGTACCCAGGGCCTGCAGCAGCACCGCTTCCTCTAGACCAATGGTTTCTGCCAACTCCGGGGAGAAGGTCAGCTGTCGGTCAGGAATGAGCGAAACGGAGGACATGGAGATGCTGTGCGCGCCTATGGGTCTGATAGGATACCGACTTACTTCCCGCAATACAGCACATACCATCAGATTCCGGAGAACCTCGCGTGGCGAAGGCAAAAACCGCATTTGTCTGTAATGACTGTGGGGCGGATTTCCCGAAATGGCAAGGCCAGTGTGGCGAGTGCCACGCCTGGAATACGCTATCAGAAATCCGTTTGAGCGCGCCGGCGAGCAAAGCCGCTGGGAGGTCGCCCACTCGCGCTGGGTATGCTGGCACGGTAGCTTCGGTACAGAGACTGGAGGATGTCGCGGTCGTCGATTTGCCGAGACTCGGCTCGGGCTTTGACGAGTTTGATCGTGTTCTGGGCGGTGGCTTTGTCCCGGGTTCGAGCATTTTGATCGGCGGGCATCCGGGAGCCGGCAAAAGTACCTTGCTGCTCCAAACACTGTGCCGATTGGCCGAGGGACATCCCGCACTGTACGTCACGGGCGAGGAGTCACCTGAGCAGATTGCCATGAGGGCCAACCGACTTGGCTTGCCCACCGATGCGCTGCAGCTGATGGCTGAGACTGACGTGGATGCGATTCTGGCTTCGGCAGATGCCCTTAAGCCCAAGATACTCGTGGTGGACTCTATACAGGTGGTACACAGCGAGACACTGACCTCGGCCCCAGGCAGCGTCTCGCAGGTGCGTGATTGCGCGGCGCAGCTGACCCGCTTCGCCAAACAGACTGGTACGGTGCTGATATTAGTGGGGCATGTCACGAAAGATGGCAGCTTGGCTGGCCCCAAGGTGCTCGAGCATATGATCGATTGCTCGATACTGCTTGAGGGCGAGCATGACTCGCGTTATCGGACGCTTCGCGGCCAAAAGAATCGCTTCGGCGCAGTGAACGAGTTGGGTATTTTCGCCATGACCGACACCGGTATGCGCGAGGTCACGAATCCCTCCGCAATCTTTCTGGATCGTTCAGAGCACATCGCACCCGGTACAACGGTCGTCGTTGTCTGGGAGGGCACCCGGCCATTACTGGTGGAAATTCAGGCGCTTGTTGATGACAGCTCATTGGGTAACCCCCGCCGCGTGACGGTGGGCTTTGAGCAAAACCGACTGGCGATGCTGTTAGCGGTGCTTCATCGCCACGGCGGTATTCAGGTCGGGGATCAGGATGTTTTCGCAAACGTCGTGGGTGGCGTGCGAGTGATGGAAACCTCTGCCGACTTGGCGTTGCTGCTGGCGGTGGTTTCGAGCTTAAGAGATAAACCGCTACCCCGAGACTGGGTGGTATTTGGTGAGGTCGGACTGTCTGGTGAGATCCGGCCCGTTGCCAGCGGGCAGGAGCGCCTGTCAGAGGCTGCCAAGCATGGCTTCAAACTGGCCATTGTTCCCAAAGCCAACGCCCCTAAGAAGGCCATATCTGGTCTGAAGGTTATCCCCGTAACGCGGCTTTCGGAGGCGCTGGAAGCGGTTCAATAGCGGCTTCTTGGCCGCCTCACTGCGGCTTATTTCAGCTTGCGGTGTTTAACGCGGCTGGGCACTGCGGCCTCCGAACCCACCCGCTGACGATAATCCTCCTCGTACTCCGAGTAGTTGCCCTCATGGAAGACCACGCTACCGTCATTCTCATAGGCGAGGATGTGCGTTGCGATGCGATCGAGGAACCAGCGATCGTGGGAGATCACCAATGCGGAGCCGGGGAAGGCGAGCAACGCTTCTTCGAGTGCCCGTAGCGTCTCGACATCAAGGTCATTGGTTGGCTCGTCCAGCAGCAACACGTTCGCCCCTTGCTTGAGAAGCTTGGCTAGGTGCAGTCGATTGCGTTCACCGCCCGAGAGGTCTTTGACGAACTTTTGCTGGTGGGACCCTTTGAAATTGAATCTCCCGACATAGGAACGGGAGGGGACCTCGTAGTTCCCGATGCGGATGATATCGAGCCCATCGGAAACCTCCTCCCACACGGTTTTGCTGCCGTCGAGATCATCGCGAGATTGATCGACGTACCCCAGTTCAACAGTGTCACCGACAACGACTTCGCCCCCGTCGGGCGTCTCGAGGCCCATCAACACCCGGAACAACGTTGACTTGCCCATGCCGTTGGCGCCGATGATGCCGACGATGCTGCCTTTCGGTACCACGAAGCTGACGTCTTCAAATAGCAGCCGATCGCCGAATGCCTTGCGTAGCCCATTCACTTCGATGACTTTGTCGCCCAGCCGAGCACCTGGCGGGATGTAGATTTCGTTGGTTTCATTGCGGCTCTGAAACTCCTGCGAGTTCAGTTCCTCGAACCGCTGCAGTCGCGCCTTGTTTTTAGCCTGGCGGCCTTTGGGATTAGACCGCACCCATTCCAACTCCGCTTTGATCGCTTTCTGGTGAGAGGCTTCCTGTCTCTGCTCCTGCTCGATGCGTTTCTCTTTGGCCTCTAACCAAGTCGAGTAGTTCCCTTCATAGGGAATACCCCGGCCGCGATCCAGCTCAAGGATCCAGCCCGCGGCGTTATCGAGGAAGTAACGGTCGTGGGTGATGGCCACCACTGTGCCCGAAAAATCCTCGAGGAAGTGTTCGAGCCATGCTACGGATTCGGCGTCGAGGTGGTTAGTGGGCTCATCCAGCAGCAACATGTCGGGCTCTGAGAGAAGGAGTCGCGCCAATGCCACGCGGCGGCGCTCACCCCCGGACAGCGTGTCTACGTTGGCGTCCCAAGGCGGCAGACGGAGCGCGTTGGCGGCAATCTCTAGGCGCGTATCGAGGTTGTGTGCGTCCTTTGCCTGAATGATGTCCTCGAGTCGCGCCTGTTCTTTTGCCAACGCGTCAAAATCGGCATCGGGCTCGGCATAGTCCGCGTAGATTTTTTCAAGCCCCGCCAGCGCGTCGATGGCGTCCTGAACACCTTCCTCAACGTTACCGCGCACGTCTTTGTCGCTGTTGAGTTGCGGCTCCTGAGGCAGATAGCCGATTTTGATGTCGGACTGCGGGCGAGCCTCACCCAAAATGTCGGTGTCGATGCCCGCCATGATTTTCAGCAGCGTCGACTTCCCGGCACCATTTAGGCCGAGCACGCCAATTTTGGCGCCCGGAAAGAACGACAGCGAAATGTCCTTCAGGATTTCTTTTTTGGGCGGGACGATCTTACCGACCCGATTCATGGTGTAGACGTATTGAGCACACATAGTTTTGGTAGTTTCCAAATTGTAGGAGTAACACGAGGGCGCAATGCTTACGTCGTAGTCACTCAATAGTCATCTCTGTGGGCCTCGTGGTCCAGCCGCAGTCTGCGTTAGGTTGGGTTTCGGCCACACGCTCTCAAATATAAGTCAACGGCGCCATCTGCAACCAATTTTCTTTGCTGCAGTTCCCGAAGCATGTGCACGCACAGATCGTTGCTGTTCAGGCACATATCGCTGATGACGGCCAGTTTTTTTAGTTGTTGGTCTGAAAAATGATCCATCGCCAGAGGATCTTTAATATAGACGATGTCCGCCTCTAGCAACTGGTTCCCCGGAACGCGAAAGTTGCGATTGAAAATGGTGGGCGCAATCGACCAACGTTTTATGTCCAGAAAACAATGAGGAAGGAATCCCTGGGATCTAAGCCATACGTCGATCTCGCCAAATCCCGGCTGATTGTCATAAAGGCAAATAAAGGGAACTTCTAGCTGCAGCGCGACACATGAGGTGAGTTTCGCTACTCCGTGTTGGAGTATGGTGAGTTCGGCACCCTGAACATCCATCTTTAAAAAATCGATGTCGGGTAGGTCTGCAATGCTGTCCAGAGTGGCAGTTTGCACCTCCTCTGTTTTCTCTACGGCGCCAAACTGTGTAAATCCGTTAAAGAAGCGTAGCGCAGCCGCCCTTGGCGTTAGCAGAGACGACATTCCGGACGCGGGCGATGTTATCTGCGCTGTTTGCCGCGTGCCATCAAACAAAAATTCCGCATAGTGTTTGACGCGCGGCCCGTAAGCTTCTGAGATCCCCTCCGACTGACGTTCGTCGCCATCAAAAGTACTCAACTGGGCAGCGCCCGCGATCAGTAAGCTCGCGTAGATCGGTTTTTCGGTGATCGCAGCGGCGCCGATATCGGTCACGTGAATGGGATCGGGCAACTGAAACAGGTTGTGGAAATTAAACATAGTTTGCGTGCCGAATAGGCAGGCACTTTATTTGCCAGAGCGCAGTTTATCTCAGCTCCCCACTCATTCCTCGCGGATTTCCACAATCGTAGACTGAATCACGTCCTCGAGTTTCTGCTCGGTCTCATTCCACACCACGAGGCGGTCGCTGCTGGGGTTTGAAGGCACATTTGCCTCGCGGAACTCGATGGTTTTGGTTTCGCCCGTCTTCCAGTGCCTGAACGTCATAAATTTTTTGCCCATATTCGTCTTACAATGCGATCCCTGCGATGGATCAGTACCGGCAGTTGGGCATATTTGAGAGATGGCGGAGATCGGCCCCGCCATTTTCAGCGTAATTTTAGATTGCTGGATGGGTACACAAAATGGACAGTTCCCCACTGAATTCAGTGATCTACCCTTACCGGTAGCTGATACAAAAGCCTGACGGCAGGGCCCCATTCAGCTAACATTCGCCCTCCGTGATCATCAACGCAGCCGGATTCCTCCGGTCAATGCCTCAGGATGCCAACATGAACCAAGCCGCAACACACTTATCGCAGTACCTCAACCGAGACGCGCAAACCATCGAAGCGTTTGACTCGGAGCTGTGGTCCGCTATGAACGCCGAAACGATCCGCCAGGAAGAGCACATCGAGCTAATCGCCTCAGAGAACTATTGCAGTCCGCGTGTCCTCGAGGCGCAGGGCTCCGTGCTGACTAACAAGTACGCAGAAGGCTACCCGGGTAAGCGCTATTACGGCGGCTGTGAATTTGTTGATCAGGCAGAGACGCTGGCGATCGAGCGTGCCAAGGCGCTGTTCGGTGCGGATTTCGCAAATGTGCAGCCTCACTCAGGCTCGAGCGCCAACATCGCGGTCTTCCAGGCGCTACTTAAGCCCGGCGACACCGTTCTGGGTATGAGCCTAGCTGACGGCGGGCATCTGACCCACGGCGCCTCGGTGAATTTCTCGGGCAAGATTTATAACGCCGTGCAATACGGCATCGATCAGGACACAGGACTGATTGACTACAACGCGCTACGTGAGCTGGCGGTGACCCACAAGCCGAAGATGATCATCGGCGGATTCTCGGCCTACAGCCGCGTGATGGACTGGGCAAAGTTCCGCGAGATTGCCGACGAAGTTGGTGCTTACCTGTTGGTTGATATGGCCCACATTGCCGGCCTGGTAGCCGCAGGGGTATACCCCAGCCCTATTCCCTACGCTGATGTTGTGACGACAACAACGCACAAGACACTGCGCGGTCCACGCTCTGGTCTGATCCTGGCGCGTGCAAACGAGTCACTGGAAAAGCAGTTCAATTCCGCGATCTTCCCGGGTGCTCAGGGTGGCCCCTTAATGCACGTGATTGCCGCCAAAGCAGTTGCGTTCAAAGAGGCGATGTCACTGGACTTTGTGGAGTACCAGAAGCAGGTGATCCGCAACGCGCAGGCCATGGCCGCGACCTTCGTCGCCAACGGGCACAAAATTGTTTCAGGCGGCACGGATAACCATTTGATGTTGTTGGATCTCATCGGCAAGGAATACACGGGTAAGGATGCCGATGCCGCCTTGGGTGAGGCTTACATCACCGTCAACAAGAATGCGGTACCCAACGATCCCCGGTCTCCCTTCGTTACGTCCGGTTTGCGTCTGGGAACGCCGGCGATCACCACGCGGGGTTTCGGTGTGGCCGAAACCGAGCAGCTCACTGGCTGGATTTGCGACGTGCTAGCCTCACTTGAGGCGGGTAATTCTGATGAAGTGATTCCCGCGGTCCGTGAGCAGGTCAAGGCGCTGTGCGCCACTCTGCCTGTTTACGCGCGCTAGAGAGCAGGGCGCTGCCCCCAAGCGGCGCCGATCATCGTGCACTGTCCCTTCTGCAGCACTGACGAAACCAAAGTCATCGACTCCAGGCTGGTAGCTGAGGGCGCGCAGGTGCGCCGGCGTCGGGAATGTCTGAGTTGCACTGAACGCTTCACCACCTACGAGGCAGCAGAATTAGTGCTGCCCCGGATTATCAAACAAGACGGCAGCCGAGAGCCCTTCGACGAAGAAAAGTTGCGCTCCGGTTTGCTGCGTGCCTTGGAGAAGCGTCCGGTTTCAGTCGAGAGCATCGAAGCGGAAATCGATCAGATCAAGCATCGCTTGCGCGCCACGGGCGAACGCGAAGTGAAATCCCTGCAGGTGGGGGAGCAAGTGATGGAGTCGCTGAAAGCGCTTGATCACGTTGCGTATGTGCGTTTCGCATCGGTGTACCGGAGCTTTCAGGATTTGGCCGAGTTCCGGGACGCGATTGAATCCCTGGAGGCTGAGCCCAGTGCACCTGAGCCCGATGACGCTGGACCGCGCGGAGAGGGTGCGTCGTGACCCCTGAGCAGGATCGCGCCTTCATGGATTGCGCGATCACTGCTGGCCAGCGTGCTCGATACTGGTCAGCGCCGAATCCGCCCGTCGGTTGCGCGCTGGTGAAAGAGGGCGTGGTCATCGGCGAAGGTTTTACCCAGCCCGCCGGTGACGCCCACGCGGAAGCGATGGCGTTGCAGGCTGCGCGCGAAGCGGGCGGCACCGGCGCCT
>MDTD01008655.1_pt1 | contig 16171 bp, 14 predicted proteins | sample 811221 | NCBI WGS metagenome assembly MDTD01 (sample SAMN05326646, study PRJNA326480) | marine metagenome | isolation source: seawater | place: Pacific Ocean: South West | collected 2011 | reverse complement strand
TGGGAAATAGGAAAAAGAATAGTTTAAATAATTTCATAGCTTTATAGGAGATAAATCAAATTTACGACTAAACTGTTAAATCAGCAAAAAAACAGTAATACAATATGCTTGAAATAGAGAGAAAGTTTTTAGTCAAAAATACTGTTATAGATGCGCTAAATACAATACAGCCGATTCGAATAATACAAGCTTATCTTATTAATGAAAAGTTCAAGTCTGTTCGAATTCGGATTTCAAACGATAGAGCTTTTTTGACTATCAAAAATGCAGCGACAGGTATTACTAGGAAGGAATTTGAATATGAAATCCCGAAGAATGAAGCCGAAGACATTATACAAACCTTTGATTTGAAAGTCCTGAATAAGGAGCGTTATCAAATTATTTACAATTCTAAACTTTGGGAAGTGGATGTGTTTGGTGGAATACTAACAGGTCTTGTATTGGCTGAGATTGAGTTGCATGCTGAGGATGAAAAGATTGAGTTGCCCGAATGGATTGACAAAGAGGTGACTCATGATGCCTCGTATTTGAATGCCAACCTAATTAATCGTCTTTGATCCCAATTAACGGTTGGTCATTTAAATCAAAAACAAAACTCCCCATAGCAACTTCGAAATATTCATGAAAATTTTTGGTATTAATTTCCGGTGCCTTCTTGTGACTCTCAGGATCCATTTGTTTCAGTTCAGATGCTATGATTTTCTTGATATGTTTCTTTAAAGTAATTTCATCATCGATAAAGTCTTCCTCGATCAGATATATCGATGCCTCTGGTCGCTGTGGAACAGGGATTTTGTACCCCATTGATTTATTCGTTTCCACCATAAATTCTCTTTTCGGATTTACCGCGATATACCCTCTATTCATTAACTTCATCATTCTAGATTTATGTAATTCAAAGTGTTAGTTCGAAAGTTTTGTTCGAGCCAGTTGATATTTTCATTTGATTTCTGTTCCGTGACATAACGATATTCTCTTATCGAGAATTCTTCTTTGACAAAATGTTCCCAGATATTTATTTTTTGGTTTTCATTTGCTTTTATCCAAAAGATAGCGTGGTCCGAAATGAAAATCAGATGATAATGTTGGTCTCTGTATGTGTTAGAATAAAGCTCAATTGGAATACAACTTTTACCAAAGCAATCCAAAAGATTGTAGAACGCATTGAGTGCAGAAGACGAGTCGTCGTAATACCAAGTTTTGAAATAGATGGAATCTTTGTTTCTTAAAAGCAAGAATTTTTCAGCTTTATAATTTTTGAAACGATCCATAAATTCAGGTTCTTTAATTTTGATAATTGTATCTATGTCGAGCTCAAGATATTTGGTATTTAAAGTTATGTCCATTTCGTAATTCCCTGTGGAGTCTTGTTTGTTCTTGTTTTTGTCTTTAATTTTAGTATCCCCAATTTCTGAATATTTGATGAATTTTGATTCCTGGTTTTTGGAACACGAGAATAGAAAGATAGATAAGATAAAGAGATATGGGAAATAAGAATTTATCATTCTTTTTTGGAATTAAAGATAATTAAACCCCTTTAATGTTTGATTGATTAAAAAATTTAAATTTGCAAATAAAAAGTGGTATGAAAAATATTTTTGTAATCGCAGTTTTGAGTTTTGTTTTCCTCTCATGTGCAGTTAAAGTTCCTTACACAAGGCAAGTAAATGAGGAATTCGGTTTGAAATCAGAAGAAAAAATGAGGAAAGTCCAGTTTTTTACATCTTCAACAATTATACTTAATCAGATTGCTGAATCTTCAAGTGAAACTTCAACTGATCAGAGCGGTACTTTAATATCGAGCTCAACGAGTGAATCTGAATCATTAATTATTCCTGCCAATACCAAATGCATTTTTGAAGGCTACGGGCCTAACGGAGAACTCAGGGTGCGGTTTGAAACGGGGGATCAAAAATTTCTTCAATTCATGTCGAAAGGTAATCAGCTTAAAGATCGTCATTATTTTGTTGCCAATTGGAAGGCAAATGGAGGTCCAAAGGTTCAATACGGAGGTAAGACTTACAAAGTCGATATGATGCGCGGTGCAGCACGATCAGCTTACATTCGAGTTTCTAAGAAACGATTGCAAAGTAATAAGAGAAAAGAACGTGTTGTAAAAGGCATGAAGGTATAAGCACCTCATATATTTCATGAAAACATTAGAAAAAAGATCAATTGATTTCGATACCAAAGGTTTCGAAAAGCAAGATTTATTGGACATATATGAAGCTCTATTACTGCCGAGAATGGTAGAAGAGAAGATGCTTGTTTTTTTGCGTCAAGGTAAAATTTCCAAATGGTTCTCTGGATGGGGACAAGAAGGGATTTCTGTCGGATGTGCGTTCAGCATGAATGAAGATGAATATATTTTACCAATGCATAGAAACCTTGGTGTTTTTACGACAAGAAAAGTTCCTCTCGAACGTTTGTTCGCTCAGTTTCAGGGTAAGGCATCTGGTTATACTAATGGTCGAGATCGATCTTTTCATTTCGGAACACAGGATCATAATATTGTTGGAATGATTTCTCACTTGGGACCTCAATTGGGTATTGCGGATGGGATAGCCTTGGGAAATAAAATAAAGGATTTACAAAAATCTACTATTGTTTTTACCGGAGATGGTGGTGCATCCGAAGGAGATTTTCATGAATCACTCAATGTAGCAGCTGTATGGGATTTACCAGTCATTTTTGTGATTGAGAATAATAGCTGGGGTTTGTCAACCCCTTCGGAGGAGCAATATAAATGTGAGAAGTTCATAGACAAAGGAGTGGGTTACGGTATAGAGGCCATACGCGTTGATGGAAACAATGTGTTAGAAGTTGTTCGCACGGTTCAGAACATCAACAATGAAATCCGTAAAAACCCGAGGCCATTTATTATCGAAGCCATGACATATCGTGTTCGAGGTCATGAAGAATCATCTGGCACGAAATATTATCCCGAGGGTGTACAAGAATTATGGGGAGAAAAAGATCCTGTTTTGAATTATGAATTGTTTCTCAAGGAGAATGGATTTCTATCTGATGAAAAGGAGCATACGGTCAAAAATCAATTTAGAAAATTGATTCAATCTTCATTTGATATTGCCCATAAAGAGGAGCCGATAGTATCTAGTGAAGAAAAAGAAGAAGAAGATGTCTTTTTAGCTTATGAACAACAAGTGGTTTCAGCAAATGGGGATTCTAAAGAAATGAGATTTATTGATGCCATTCATGATGCTCTATTACAGTCCATGGAAAAATATCCGGAATTGGTTCTTATGGGGCAAGATATTGCAGAATATGGTGGTGCTTTCAAAGTAACTGAGGGCCTTGTTGATGTTTTTGGGAAAGATAGGGTTCGTAATACGCCATTGTGTGAATCCGCTATTGTTGGTGCAGGCTTAGGCTTGTCTATTAATGGGATGAAAGCCATGGTGGAGATGCAATTTGCTGACTTTGTAACTTGTGGTTTCAATCAAATAGTGAATAATCTAGCTAAGATATATTGGCGATGGGGTCAAAATGCTGATGTTGTTGTCAGAATGCCAACTGGAGCAGGAACCGGAGCTGGCCCTTTTCATTCCCAGAGTAATGAGGCTTGGTTCTTCCATACGCCAGGATTAAAAATTGTCTATCCTTCGAATCCATTAGATGCCAAGGGTTTGCTTAACGCCTCGATTGAAGATCCTAATCCGGTATTGTATTTTGAGCATAAATATCTTTACAGGAGTATGAAAATGGAGGTGCCTGAGGCTTATTATACAACGGAGATAGGAAAAGCGGTTTCGGTCTCTACGGGAAATGACCTTACGATTATAACATATGGCCTAGGTGTTCATTGGGCTATTGACGAAATGAAAAACAGAGAAGGTGTAAGTGCTGAAATTATTGATTTAAGGACACTTATTCCATTAGATAAAGAAGCTATTTATGACGCGGTTAAGAAATCCGGAAAGGTCATTGTCCTGCATGAAGATTGTCTCGCTGGTGGAATCGGGGGTGAAATTTCCGCTTTAATAAATGAACATTGCTTTGAACACCTTGATGCACCTGTTATGCGTGTAGCTTCGTTGAATTCTCCAGTTCCGTTCGCCGAAAATATTGAGTCTATTTTTCTTCCAAAGGCAAGGCTTACCGAAACTGTTGACAGACTTCTTCGCTATTAAACGTATTATGAAGATTAAATGGTTCCGGCAATCCTTTATGGTTTTGAGTTTTCAGCTGGGCTTGATTTGGTTTTTTCTGTTGATTTATAGATTTTGTTTTTTAATCCAAAACAAAGTTTTTTTTCCTGATTTTGGCCTTTATGAATACCTTGTTGGTTGTTGGTTTGATCTCATTACGATTTCCTTATTTCTTTTTCCATTTATTATATTTAGTACGATTCCATTACCTCAAATTATAAACAAATATCGGAGGATTTTAGATTGGGTTTTATTTGTCCCACCAGTAATCGTAATCTTTTTCTTTAATAGTTGGGATATTGCATATTTTTCCTTTGCAAGAAAAAGGATCAGTTATGATTACTTTAAATTTATTATTTCTGAAAATGAGGCTTCGGTTTTAGCAGGGGACTTTATCTCCGAATTTTGGTGGCTCATTCTTGTTTTTATTTTAACCTTATTAATTGTTTTTTATTTCTTTTTTAAATTAAAACAGGAATATAGTGATCCAAAAGATTGGAGGTCATGGTCAAAATTTGTTTTAACAGCTGGCTTGTTTTTGGTAATAGGAAGAGGTGGGTTTCAGTTGAGGCCAGTTGGGGTGTTAGAGGCGACTAATTATTGTTCTCTGCAAAATTCACCGGCTGTTTTGAATTCGGCATTCACTATATTAAAAACCTATGACTCGGAAGGACTAGAGAGAAAGACCTATTTTAAAAAAGAGAATCTTAATGCTCTGTTTAATCCTTTTCAGAGGTCGAATCCATCTGGTTTTTTACCTGATAAAACCAATGTAGTTTTTGTTCTTTTTGAGAGCTATGGTTCCATGTATGTGGGGCCAAATAATCCTGAGAGTTACACACCATTTCTTGATTCTATTCTCAAGGAGAGTATGTATTTTGAATATGGAGTCGCCAATTCCAGAACCTCAATGGACGGTTTACCTTCAGTGGTAGCGTCAATTCCGTCATGGATGAATGAATCTTTTATTTTGTCTTCTTATGGTATGAACCAATTTCAAAGTCTTCCCTCAATACTCAAAAAGAGAGGGTATTCTTCAGCCTTTTTTCATGGCGCTACTAACGGTTCTATGCGCTTTGATGCTTTCACTGCGGCTGCTGGTTTTGATCACTACTTTGGTCGAAGTGAATATCCAGTCTCCAGTCATTATGATGGACATTGGGGAATTCCAGATCATTATTTTATGCCTTGGTCTGTGGTTGAAATCAATAAGCTTTCTGAGCCTTTTTTCACGATGATATTTACGATTTCATCGCACCATCCGTATCAAATACCTAAAGATTTTCAGTCTAAGGTTAAGCAGGGACCTGATCCAATATGCAAAGCCATAAGCTATTCGGATTACGCTTTTCATGAATTTTGGAAAAAGGCAAAAGGGCAAGAATGGTTTGAGAATACTTTATTTATTTTTTGTGCGGACCACGTAGGCCCAACAGGCAGAAAAGACCGTTCTAATTTGGAGTGGTCTTTTAAGATTCCAATTGCTTATTATCATCCAAAACAAGAATTGCCTAAAGTTGCTGCAAATATTAGTACTCAGCAAATAGACATCATGCCAACGGTACTAGATTTATTGAATATCGAGACTGATTTTTTTGCTATGGGGACCTCTTATTTTAGCAACTTTGAGTTACCAAAAGTTGTATATCAAGGTGGAAATTTAATCGCCCTATCTGCAAATGAAAAACCTTTGATATGGAACGACCTAATGTCGTCAAAATGGAGTCTTGAGGATATTAAGCGCATCAACCAATTAAAGGCTATTTATCAACATTATACAAATGCATTAATTGATAACAGGATGATTGCTGAATGATTTATTTTGATGTCGTTTTGAACAGTGTATGGTACTTCCCTATATATTGAGATGGAAATATTGAATCGTTTGGCTAAATTTGCACACTATAAATAATATCATGGCAGTAAAGCACACCAAGAGGACAGAAGATTATTCTAAATGGTATAACGAAATTGTACAACGGGCTGATCTTGCAGAGCATTCCGACGTGAGAGGTTGTATGGTGATTAAACCATATGGTTTCGCTATTTGGGAAAAAATGAAGGAGATTTTGGATCAAAAGTTTAAAGATACAGGACATTCTAATGCTTATTTCCCTCTTTTCATTCCAAAGTCTTATTTGAGTAAGGAGGCGGATCATGTTGAAGGGTTTGCCAAAGAATGTGCCGTTGTGACTCATTATCGTCTAAAAAATTCTGACGATGGAAGTGGTGTGGTAGTAGACCCAAATGCCAAATTAGAAGAAGAGCTGATTGTTCGACCCACATCTGAAACCATCATATGGAATTCATACCGAAATTGGATTCAATCCTACAGGGATTTACCTATTTTAATCAACCAATGGGCAAATGTTGTTCGATGGGAAATGCGCACAAGACTTTTTTTACGAACAGCCGAATTTCTTTGGCAAGAAGGGCATACTGCACATGCTACTGCTCAAGAAGCGAAAGATGAAACAAGTCAGATGCTTGAGGTTTATGCTGATTTTGCAGAAAAGTATATGGCCATGCCTGTGGTTAAAGGGCGAAAAACAGAATCGGAAAGATTTGCAGGAGCAGAGGATACGCTTTGCATAGAGTCTTTAATGCAGGATGGTAAGGCATTGCAGGCTGGTACATCTCATTTTTTAGGACAGAATTTTGCTAAAGCATTTGACGTTAAGTTCGCGGATAAGCAAGGTGGATTAGATCATGTGTGGGCTACATCTTGGGGTGTGTCTACACGTTTGATGGGTGCTTTAATCATGTGTCACTCAGATGATGAAGGACTTGTATTACCTCCTCGTTTGGCACCTATTCAAGTTGTGGCTATTCCAATTTATCGAAGTGAGGATGAATTGAGATCCATTTCTGATAAAATGAATCTTTTGAAAGATGCTTTTTCATCTAAGGGCATATCTTTTAAGTTTGACGATGACGACAATAGGAGGCCTGGATGGAAATTTTCTGAGTATGAAACAAAAGGAGTTCCTGTGAGATTAGCTATGGGGCCAAGAGATCTTGAAAATGGTAAGATTGAGGTTGTACGTAGAGATACCAAAGAAAAAGATTTAGTGGATTTTGAGGGTATAGCAGGTTATGTAGCCTCACTATTGGATGAGATTCAAAAGAATTTGTTTGACAAAGCACTTGACTTTAAAACCAAATCCACTGTTGAAGTAGATGATTTTAAGGCGTTTAAAAAAGCCATAAATAAAGGTGGTTTTGTTTCTGCCCATTGGGATGGAACTTCAGAAACAGAGAATAGAATTAAGGAATATACTCAAGCTACTATTCGTTGTATTCCTTTAGAACAAAAGAAAGAGTCCGGTTCATGTATCTTGACCGGTAAGCCATCTCAAGGACGGGTTTTATTTGCTAAGGCGTATTAGTGTCCTCCATTTTTAGATTTAAGAAGTTCGAAATCCTACAAGAGCATTCTGCTTTAAAGGTAGGTACGGATGCCATGCTTTTAGGAGCTTTAATAGATACTAATCAGGCATCTCACGGTTTGGATTTGGGTTCGGGTACAGGTGTTCTTTCGCTTATGGTTGCTCAACAGAACGAATCAATATGTATCGATGCTATAGAAGAACATGCAGAGTCATATAGTGAATGCAAATGGAATTTTCAAAATTCTCCATGGCAAAATCGTTTAGAGGTTCATAAGGGAAATTACTTTTCATTTTCGTTTCAGAGGAAATACGATTTGATTTTTTCGAATCCACCTTTTTATTTTGAAAAAGAAAGCCATACTAAATCGAATAATTTGACATCCAAGCACACCACTAAAGAGGATTTTGACCGCTTTGCTTCTCTGGTCATTTCGCAGTTGTCAAATGAAGGTAAATTTTGGATAATTGTCCCTTTTAATTTATATGAATATATAGTTTATTATAATATATTTAAGTCATTGTTTATAAACGGTTTAGTTTTCATAATTCCAAAACAAAATAAAAATATTACTCGTGTAGTGATGTGTTTTTCATTCTATGAGACTGTCATAGACAAGTCAGAGATAATTCTTCGAAATATGGACGGATTATATACTGATGCTTACGTTGATTTGACAAAAGCATATCATTATAACAACCTAAAAGAGCTTGGCACTTGAGCTAATTGTTTTTTCATTTTATCCATCAAGTTTTTGGTATTGATAAAAGTTGACAATAAATAAAAATGATTCGCGTTTTATGTATTATATTGTCTATTCAATGAGAATACACATCGTAGTCGTTTATCTTGTTATTTTTCATGGAGCTACTATGGTCGCCCAATCCATAGAGCCCGATGATTCATTTACAATAGAGCTTGGTCTTCCAAATTCCTTTACCAATGAACCTTTTAAAGATATTATGCAAGGGCTAGTTTGTGTAAGTCCCTATTACCAATATGCATTGAAGAATGGTTTGGCTTTCGGAATAGGGGGTCATTATTCCTATTTTGCGGTAAATGAATTTAGTTTACCTTCTGCGGTATTTGGGGGTATGCATACTCTGGTTGGTTTTTTTAAACTGTCGCATGAGAAGTTTTGGGGAGAACGATTCGGGACTGATTTTGGGGTGAAGTTTGGCTATGCTCATTCTATGTTAAAAACAGACGCATTGCAGACTCAGGGTATTCGTTTAAATATTCTGCAATCAACATATATTGAGCCCATCTTAGGGTTAATTCTTTCCTCTGATGAGGCCAATTCATATCGACTCACCATAGGATATCCCTTTTATGGTTTCGGATTTAAGCCTTGGACAATAGGTGTAGATAGCGAATTGGGATACGAGCCTGAAAATTGGAATAGAATTTCATCCTTTTTAACTGTAGGCTTTGGTTATACACATTACTTTAATGGAAAAAGTTCTGGTGACGATTAATCAAGTTTGTATAGCGCCTACGTTGTAACGTTCAATTTCTTTTTTATGGTTTGCCATTTCAATACCCATTGAGATCACTTTTCTTGTTTCTACTGGATCGATAATGGCATCAATCCATAATCGACTTGCTGCATAATACGGTGATATTTGAAGATCGTACTTGTTTTTAATTTTGTCAAATAGTTCTTTTTCTTTTTTTTCTGTGATTTTTTCACCTTTTGCTTTCAGGGATGAAACTTCGATTTGTAGTAATGTTTTTGCTGCTGCTGCTCCGCTCATCACCGCGATTTCAGCAGTCGGCCAACCCACAATGAGTCTAGGGTCATAAGCCTTTCCACACATGGCATAATTTCCCGCTCCATAGGAGTTTCCAATAACAATAGAAAATTTAGGTACGGTTGAATTGGCCATAGCATTGACCATTTTGGCTCCGTCTTTAATGATCCCACCGTGCTCGCTTTTTGAACCGACCATGAACCCCGTTACGTCATGGATGAAAACAAGGGGAATCTTTTTCTGATTACAATTCATAATGAACCTTGCGGCCTTATCTGCAGATTCTGAATAGATTACTCCGCCAAATTGCATTTCTCCCTTCGCATTTTTAACAATTTCTCGGTTGTTCATCACTATACCGACGCTCCAACCGTCTATTCTGCCATAGGCCGTAATGATTGTTTTACCGAAGCCGGCTTTGTATTCAGTGTATTGGGAATTGTCTAACAGGCACTCCAGTACTTTTTTGCTTTTATATGGTTTGGACCGTTCGGCTGGTAATAATCCATAGACTTTATTTAACTCATTTTTTGGTGGAATAGATTCTGAACGATTAAATCCAGCTTTTTCACTCTCACCAATATGACTCATCATCTCTCTAATGGTTTTGAGGCATTCTTTGTCATTTTCAACTTTGTAATCACAAACTCCGGAAATTTCAGTTTGGGTATGCGCTCCCCCAAGCTTCTCGTTTTCAATGCTTTCCCCAATGGCCGCTTTAACCAAATAAGATCCTGCCAAAAATATGGTTCCTGTTTTATTTACAATGAGTGACTCATCAGACATGATAGGAAGGTAAGCCCCTCCAGCTACACAACTACCCATAACGGCAGCGATTTGTATGATGCCTTTTGAGCTCATTACTGCGTTGTTTCTAAAGATACGTCCAAAGTGTTCTTTATCCGCAAAAATTTCATCCTGCATTGGCAAGAAAACACCTGCCGAATCAACAAGGTAAATAATAGGAAGATGATTTTCCATAGCGATTTCTTGAGCTCTCAGATTTTTCTTTCCCGTGATAGGAAACCAAGCTCCAGCTTTTACAGTAGCATCATTAGCAACAACAATACATTGTCTGTTTTCTACGTATCCAATAACAGTAACTACACCGCCACCTGGGCAGCCACCATATTCCTCATACATTCCATCTCCTGCGAATGCGCCAATTTCAATGGACTCAGTATTCGGATCTAGCAGTAGGTTTATACGTTCTCGGGCTGTAAGTTTTCCAGATTTATGCAGTTTTTCAATGCGTTTTTTACCTCCTCCTAAATGGATTTTTTCAAGGGCAACTTCCATTGCTCTTATTTTAAGTCGCATTTGATCGTCGTTGAAATTGAAATCGATGTCTGAAGATGATACGGCCATAAGAATAATTTGAATTCAAATATACGAAACTCCTATTTTGTCTGCGTTATCAATTAGTCCTTAAATTGTACATTTGTTTAAAATATAAAAATTAAAAATATGGCGCTTCACTGGAAAATTATGATAGGGATGCTTTTGGGCATCTGCTGGGCTTTGTTTTCTGGATATATGGGATGGAATGATTTCACAGTAGATTGGATTGATCCCTTTGGTGTTATTTTTATCAATTGCTTGAAGTTTATCGCTATTCCTTTGGTCTTGTTTTCTATTGTTAGTGGGGTTGCCAGTCTTGGAAATGTGCGACAGCTTGGACGCATTGGTGCAAAAACATTGGGATTGTATCTTGTTACTACAGTGGCCTCAGTAACATTAGGATTGACCTTAGTTAATTTATTGAATCCAGGAAAAACGTCATTGGAGGATGCCAATCGCTTGCGCTATGAAATATGGGCACATTCGGAAGGTATAGAAATCAAAGATGGTAAAAATTTGTTGAGTACGGCAGATCCATCACTCGTTGCTGAAATTGAAAAATCATTGGATGAAGAAAAAAGCTCATCCGATTATCAAAAGATGATGACCAAAAGTGAGCAGGCTAAAGAAAAGGATACAGGACCTTTGCAGCCCCTGGTAGATATGGTTCCTGAAAACCTTGTTAAGTCTTTTTCCAGCAGTAAGCTGATGCTTCAGGTGATCTTCTTTGCCTTGTTTTTCGGAATAGCATTGTCGATGATGCAGAATGATAAAACCAAAAGGGTTCATGAGTTTTTTGATGGAATGGGAGATGTATTTATTAAAATGGTCAATATGATTATGGCCATATCTCCATTCTTTGTGTTCTGTTTGATGGCCGGTGTTTTAGCGAAGATTGCTAATACACCAGATGAATTGTTTGCGCTTTTCCAAACTCTCGGAGTGTATACGCTGGTCGTTATTTTAGGACTCAGCTTATTACTTTTTGGTTTTTACCCTTTAATGCAGCGTATTTTTGGTCTTCGATACGGTTATATGGGTTTTTTTCAAAAGATGAGTCCTGCTCAGTTTTTGGCATTTTCTACTAGTTCAAGTGCGGCGACTTTACCGGTTACCATTCGTTGTGTCGAAAAAGAACTCAAGGTTCCAAGTAAGGTGAGCGATTTTGTGTTGCCGATTGGAGCTACAGTAAATATGGATGGTACTTCATTGTATCAAGCTGTAGCAGTTATCTTTTTGGCTCAATTTCATGGGGTAGATTTGTCTCTTACTCAACAAATTGGAATTGTGGTTACTACCACATTAGCATCTATTGGTTCGGCGGCTGTACCAAGTGCTGGTCTGATTATGCTGATGTTCGTATTGTCCTCAGTGGGCTTAAATCCCATGTGGATCATTATCATATATCCGATTGATCGTATTTTGGATATGTATCGAACGGTGATTAATGTAACTAGTGATGCAACGGTCGCATCTATTGTAGCCAAATCTGAGGAAGGGCGATAACTTAGAGTATTTTACTGAGTACCTCGCTATCAATGTCATGGTTTCCATTGTAAACATGCGTTGTAAATCCTATGTTTTGGTAAAAAAGAACTTCTTTATCCCTACGGTTTTTATCAATAAATTCATCGTGAATTCCTACAAGGTATATGTTTTTTGAACCCTTATTAATGGCCTCTTTTTCAATGTCTGGTGGAAAAACACATGACCATAGTATCAATCGATCAAAGGCATTTGGGTTTGCATAATACCATCTGGCTGCTGTTGCTCCACCTTGAGAAAAACCAATAATTTCGATTTGATCAAATGTATGTTTTGATTTTAAGTCATTCAATAAAGCATTGAGCCAGCTGATATTATCAGCAATGTCAATTTGGCGAGCCTCTTTAGTCATCCAAGAAGCCCCTACTCGTCCAGAATATCCCTTTCGATAAAATCGGTGAGGACCCTCTGGAGCGAGAATAAAATGTGTTTTTGAAGATTCTGAAAATTTGCGAATAAAATATTCGGCTAATTGTCCATAGCCATGCATGACGATCAGTAATTTTTTACTTTTTGAGGCGTCTCCTAAAGTGAAGTATCTGTAAGTTCTCGAATGACTAAAACAATGGTCCATATTTTGTACATAGGCCTAATAAAAATAATAAATTTGCAACGTGAATAGGATTTTTTCAATTGCTTTTATTTTTCTAGGCTCGATGTTTACAGTATCTGGCATTTTTGCACAGCAAAAAGTAACCGTTTATGATCAATCTACGGGTTTTCCAATTCATGATGTTCAAGCATTTGTTGTCTGTTCGAATGAGGAATATGAAAGTAATGAAATTGCTGAAGATCTCTTTACGAACAAAAAGGGTCGATTGAGCAGTGATTTTTTGATGGTGGCAGATGTCACATGTTTGTTGGTTTTTGTTCACGAAAGCTATATTACAAAACGCATACATCAAGATTCATTGAGCAAAATGAATTTCAAGGTATATTTAGAATCCAATGCCAACACAGTCGAGGAAACGGTTGTTTCAGCTTCCAGAAGACTTGAAAAAAAGAAGGATGTGATTCAGAAGATTAGAATCATTCGAAACGAAGAAATCCAACTTCAAAACCAATCTTCTATGGCTGATTTGATTGGTAACTCTGGAAATGTTTTTGTTCAGAAAAGTCAATTGGGGGGAGGAAGTCCCATTATTCGTGGTTTTGAAACCAATAAAGTTTTGATGGTTGTTGATGGGGTCAGAATGAATAATGCCATATATAGAGGTGGACATCTTCAAAACATTATTACTTTGGATAATTCCATTATGGATCGCGTAGAGGTATTATTTGGTCCTGGATCTGTTATTTATGGTTCAGATGCTATTGGAGGAGTGATGAGTTTCAAAACAAAAGACCCCAAATTGAGTCATAATGACAGAGTTCTTGTTTTGGCTGATGCCTTTACTCGATATTTTTCAGCTGCAAATGGTTTTTCAACAAATGTCCACGTCTCTTTAGGAAATAAGAAATTTGGTTCCTTAAGCTCTTTTACCTTTTCCAAATTTGGTGATTTAAGACAGGGCTCTAATCGAACTGATTTCACTGAAGGGTTTGGAGAGCGCAATTGGTATGTCACACAAATCAATGGAGCAGACACTATGATGAATAATAATGATCCCAACCTACAAATTGGATCGGGTTATCAGCAGTTTGATATGCTTCAAAAATTTGTCTATAAACAAAAGAAAAACGTACATCACACCCTCAATCTTCAATTGTCTAATTCAGGAAATATAGACCGTTATGACCGTTTGACACAAGTAGAAAATAACCAAGCAAAATTTTCCGAATGGTATTATGGGCCTCAGTTTAGGTGGTTGTCTTCCTATACATTGAGTTTAAGTAATTCTAATAATTGGTATGATGAATCCAAGCTGATTGTATCTTATCAATCGATCGAAGAAAGTCGCATGGTTAGGAGATTCAAAGAAACTGATCTAAAGAGTAGAGTGGAAGGGTTGGATATTTTCACTGTAAATCTTGATTTTTCAAAACAAATATACCACGCCGCACGTGATCAGCAACACAAACTCAATTATGGTTTGGATGCCTTTTATAATAGCGTAGATTCTCGAGCATTTTCTGAAGACATGCAAACAGGAACGATATCAGCTTTGGATACGCGCTATCCTGATGGTGGATCGCGTATGTATTCCTTTGCACTTTATATGACAGATACATGGGAGATCAGCGAAAAAACAATTGCAAATATGGGTATTAGAGGCTCTCATGTAGGTCTCAATGCGAACTTCATTGATCAAACTTTTTTTCCATTTCCGTTTAATTCGATATCTCAGCGAAATTCATCAATCAATGGTAATTTGGGTCTGATATTTATGCCAAAAGAATCCGTGCGTTTTACTTTGTCAGCGGCAACAGGGTTTAGGGCTCCAAATGTGGATGACGTGTCCAAAGTTTTTGAATCTGTTCCGGGTAAAGTCATTGTTCCAAACCCGAGTTTAAAGCCTGAATACTCATATAATCTAGAATGGGGTTCAGAAGTAAAATTGTTTAAAACTCTATCCCTATCCATGAATGTTTATGGCACATATCTATCCAATGCTTTAACTGTTCAACCGGGAAAGATTAATGGCTCGGATTCAGTCTTTTATGATGGTTCGTACAGTGAGGTCATCACCACGACGAATGCAAGTCAAGCTTTTTTGTATGGATTGGAAGGTGTTTTGAGAGGTCATCTAGGCAAACACTTTGATATTTTCGGAACCGTCAATTATACTTATGGAAGGATTCTCACGGACTCAGTTCCCTATCCATTGGACCATATTCCACCTGTATACGGTAAACTGAGTCTTGATTATCACAAAAAGCATTTTTCGACGGAGGCATTTTTGCGCTATTCCGGTTGGAAGCGTTATAATGACTATAATTTAGTGGGAGAAGATAATTATGCCTTTGCGTTGCCCGAAGAAGGAATGCCAAGCTGGTTCACATTGAATATTCGATTAAATTATGCTTTTTCGAAAAATTTATCTTTGCAATTGGCGTGTGAAAATATATTGGATCGAAATTACCGGAGTTTTGCATCTAACATTTCCGCACCTGGTCGAAATTTCATTGTAACAATTCGAGGACATTTTTAGTCTTCTTTTAAGGTGAAGTATTTTCCTTTTGTGTTGATGTAGAAAAATTCTTTAACTATCTTTTTTGTTGGGATTAATTGGGGTTCGTAGGTAAATAAATCTGAATTTTCTGGAATAGCTGAAATCTTACTCTCCGTAATTCGAATATTTTTAACGCCATTTTTTGAATCATAAAATTTAAATCCATAGGCTTCCTGATTTGATGTACCAAGCCCATCAAAATTCATCCAATCAAAAACAAGCTCTGGGCGTTCGTTCATGAGGAAGTATACTCTTTTATGACTCGAGTTTCTGATTCGATAATCAATTAAAATACTTTTAAAGTCGATTGAGGTAACATTTTCGAAAGAAACCTCTAATGGAAGGAGTGGGGATGAGGGAATCACAGTAGGTCCAGAAATCTCACCAGTACGTCCGTTGTAAAAAAAGAAGGCATTGAACGGTCCCATATATCCAAGAGCTTCGGCTTTATGAGGTTTGCCTGATTCTTTTGCTCTTGTTTTTGCAAAATTTAGTCTGTTTATAGTGATAATGGCATCTTTGATGGTATCATTATTCAAGTAAGATTTATGTATTTCGTAGGTGTATTTCTCATCTTTTGAAAGAAAAAGTGATTTTTGAAAATGTTCGTGTAATACCTGTTCAATGTATGTTTTTGAGCTGTCCAATAAGTGAATTCGACCGTTTCTATTTGATGTGATTGTATTGCCAAAAATATCTGTATTGCTTTCTTCTTGATTGTTGTTTTGATTTGAGCTCGATTCGCAGGCAAAAGCCGTAAGAAAAAGTAGGGCAAAAATTTTTTTTTTCATCGATACAAATATAATTACATCGTTTTTATCAAGGGGTTCATATGATAACATTCCTTAGAAGTTTTTTA
>MDTD01050286.1_pt1 | contig 16173 bp, 13 predicted proteins | sample 811221 | NCBI WGS metagenome assembly MDTD01 (sample SAMN05326646, study PRJNA326480) | marine metagenome | isolation source: seawater | place: Pacific Ocean: South West | collected 2011 | reverse complement strand
TTTGCATGGCTTTGGGGCAGAACGCCCGTGCTGAATCACTCAATTCCAGATTCCTTGCCATGGCTTCACACATTCCTGATCGTTATGATGAAGATGATTCCAGCGAAGAAGCAAGGATCTGGCGGCAGACACTTGCTTTTTCCCGTTTGTACGACCTTAAGAACGCTTCACGTATCGATCTGAATCCAGCTGCGCGTGCAGTCAGATCATACCGGTATCTTCATGATACGCCATCTGGCGAAGCAAATGTTGAAGCCATGCAGGATCTGGTGCGCGACTATCATTTGATGGGGATATATGATTCTGCCATGTATGTGGCCCAAAATGCATTTCTGAAAACCATCTGGGAAATGGGAGATGCAGATATGGATCGCCCGAATGATGAATGGCTGAATACCATCAGTCGTGTGATTCAATGCTACACCAAACTGGGCCAGTATGATAAAGGAGATACTCTTTTCAAAATGTATGGAGATTATCTTCTGGACTTGAAGGAAGCTTCGGCTGTGGCTGCTGACGCTGCGGAGTGCTCGGTTTCCATGGGGCAGCAATATGAAGGAGTGCGTCGCTATGATCTGGCAATCAAAAAGGCGAAAACTCCAGCAGATGCTCTGGAACTGCGTCTCAGCCGAACAATGGTGGCGATTGATATGGGGTTACCTGGTGCTATTCGCGACGCCAGAAAGCTTGCTGCAGACATCAACGACGAAAAATCACTACAGGAAGAGCATAGTCGACAGATGCAACGGACACTTTATTCTCGCATCCTGACACAGATTTTTGAGGTCAATCCGGCTCTTGTTAAGAGTGAACTTGAATCTGTTCCTGAAGAATTTAGCGGTGAACCATGGTTCTCGGCATGGGTCTTGCGGATACTCTCATCAGAACTTAGAGAACGTGATCTGGAGACCTGGAAAGAAGCTCATAGCGAGATCGTTACCAGAGGATTGGCGGGAAAAGTTACAGACACCAGAACAATCAATTTTCTCCAGGGACAGATCAAAATCATCAATGGTCTGATCGCAATTGAAGAACGAACAGCAGACCTGGAAAACAGGGGACTAAAACCATGAGCACAACGTTAGAATGCCTGGAAAAGCAAATCACGGCTTGTAAAGCCATGATGGTTCTCTTTCAGAAGGAACGTCAGCTCATACAGAACGCCGAGCCGGCTCCCCTGCAGGCAATCCAGAAGAACCTGAATCAGAAACAGGCGCTGGCGACAGTACTCACCGCTGCCATGGCCGGACTCAAACAAACAGAACCAGCCAGTCAGGCAGAGGAAGCCAAGCGCCGCCAGATGGTCAGTGAAATTGCGACTCTACTGGAGCAATTACTGGTCATTGAACATGAAAATGAACTGGTCTTGCGCCGTAAGCTTCAGGAATCTCAGACCGTTCGTCGCAATGGTCAGTCTCTGCCCGGCAATGATTCTTCCCGTCGCACTCGCCCCGCTCTCAATCAGTCGGTTCCGTTCCTTCCGAATCGCTCTCTGGAAGTGCCAACGCCAAGTCTTGCACCATCGGCAAAAATCAGGCAACTCCGCCAGGCAGACGCTTCCGCTTCGGTGCAGACAGAGCAGCCGCACTCTTCACCACAGTTCTGCGATTCAAAACCTGCTTTTGCTTCAAATGGGTTTGTGCCTACAGGTGGAACTGCTGTCGCCGAAGCTCCGACAACTCGTACTTCAACTGCCAGCCAGTCATCTGTTCGCACGGCAACATTTCCAAAGGTTGATGCCTACGGACCTCAGAAATCCCGTCGTCAGATTGTCCGTCCGGGGGGATATGTACCACGGCCAAATGCACGGGATGCTGCTGTCAGACGCCAACAGGTTGTGCCAGAACCTGCATCAAATCCTGCTGAAGCTGAAGAATTGCTCAATTCACTCCTGCAACGTCGCGCTGAAAAGTCTGCAGACGCTACTGAACCTCCAGCTACCTCTCGCTTTCGCATGATTGGCTGATTTGGTTGGCCGATCCGATTTTGTAGAGTCGAATAGGAATGTGTGGCCTGTTCGATTCATCACCTGCAAGCAAATTCTGTCAACGTTTCGCCGGTCTATTCGTGATGACAAAAAGCCCTCACCAACCCGATCTGATCCGGGCATTCGCCGTTTTTCAACAACATGCCGAGCGTCTGGAAGAATCCCATCGCGAGCTTCAGCAGCAGTTGAAAAGTGCTGAGCGCGAATTGGCGCAGCGCCACCAGGAACTGAAGCAGCGTGTTCGGCAGATTGAGCAGATGCGGGATCAGCTTGACGGTGTCCTGCAGACTATTGACGATGCCGTTTTCCTGATTGATGACCAGGGCGGGATTGCGCTCTCAAATGAAGCAGGTGAGATGCTTCTTCAGCGTCTTGAGAAAGCTGGTATCTCCTGTCTGCAAGCTACCCGGATTGGTGAGTTTCTGGCCAGCAAGAAGCCCGTCAATGATCAGGAGTTTGTCATCAAGCTCAATGGACTTACCCGTCATTTTCTTGTCTCTGTATTACCGGTTCGCAAGCGCAGCCACAACCAGGCTCCGGGAAAAGTGATCAGCCTTAAAGACATGACTGACTACCGGCAGATGGAAGAACGTCTGGCTCGAGAAGATCGGCTGGCGGCATTAGGAAAAGTGGCAGCCAGTGTGGCTCATGAAGTACGCAATCCTCTGTCGGCTATAGAAGGATTTGGCCGTCTGCTTGAAGGTGATCTCAGAGGCCAGCCAACGCAGGCCGGACTTGCCAATAAGATTGTTCGCGCCAGTCGGCAGCTCAATACGGTGGTCAGCAATCTGCTTTCATACACCCGTGACATTACCTGCCAGAATGCCCCCGTTGATATTCGGATGCTGCTTCTGGAGACTGCAGGTTTTTATGAGGCGACTGCCAGTGATCTGAGTATTCAGTTCAAACTGGAGCTTGAAGGTGATGATCTGGTTATTCAGGGAGATGCCGTGCAACTGCGGCAAGCTGTTTCGAACATTTTAATAAACGCCATGGATGCCTGCAAGGCGAAAGGCAAAGGAATGATTGCACTCCGCGGATCGAAACAGGGCAACTTGGTCCGTGTGTCGATCGAAGATGATGGATGTGGTATGTCGGCGGAGGTGGCAGCACGGATTTTTGAGCCTTTCTTCACGACCAAGGATGGCGGTGGGATTGGTTTGGGAATGGCGCTTTGCCGTCGGATTATTGATGAACATCAGGGAAGACTTGAGGTCGACAGCCGGGAAGGCCAGGGGACCGCTATGACTCTGCTTTTTGATACTCGTACTGAAGGAAAATCGTCATGATCGATCGCGTACTTGTGGTAGACGATGAATTGCTGACACGCCAGCTTCTGGTGGAAGTTCTCCGCCGGAATCATGTGGAAGTCGATGATGCCAGTTCTGGTGAAGAAGCCTGTGAGATGCTCAAGAAGAAGGATTACCAGATGGCCTTCTGTGACATGAAGATGGGCGGTATGAACGGGCTGGAAGTTTTGCGACATGTCAGGGATAAATATCCTGAGATGCTCTTTGTGATTGTTACCGCTTACGGGACTATTGATCAGGCGGTTGAAGCGATGCAACTGGGAGCATTTGATTTTATTATCAAGCCGTTTTCTCCGGATCAGACTGAGATCATTCTGGTGAAAGGACGGCAATGGCTCACCATGAATGCCAAACAAGCGTTTCTGCAACAGGAACTGCTGCAACAGGAACTGGCTGCAGACGATGTCGCATCTGCGAGTTCACGCTCCCGCAAGATGGTGGGAGCATCTCCGCAGATGGATGAGCTTCAACGTCTGATTGCCCGGGTCGCACGAACCCAGGCTACGGTTCTGGTAAACGGAGAAAGCGGCACTGGTAAGGAGATGGTGGCAGCAGAAATTCACCGTCTTTCTGATTCAACCGGCAAAGCTCCCTATATTCGGATGAACTGTGCGGCTGTCCCCGAAAACCTGCTGGAAAGCGAACTCTTCGGTCATGAAAAGGGTGCATTTACCGGAGCGACAGACCGGCGTATTGGCCGATTTGAAATGGCAGATGGTGGGACGATCCTGCTGGACGAGATCAGTGAAATCAGCGTCAATATGCAGTCCAAGCTCCTGCGGGTATTGCAGGAGTCTGAATTTGAGCGAGTTGGTGGAACCAAGACCATCAAGGTCAATGTGCGGGTGATAGCTACCACCAATCGCAATCTGGTAGAAGAAGTACGTCAGGGGAATTTCCGAGAGGATCTCTATTATCGCATCAACGTCTTCCCTATTTATCTTCCTCCTCTGCGGGAGCGTGGCGAGGATATTGCCCGGATCGCCAGGTATTTCCTCAAGCAGCAGGAAAAGCGCCTGCGGACCAAGCTGACATTTTCTCCGGCAGCTCTTCAGATCATGCAGCGTTATGCCTGGCCTGGCAATATTCGTGAATTGGAAAATGTTGTAGAGCGCATCGCGATTCTCAATGATGGTCCCGTTCTGGAGTCCCAGCACCTGCCGTACGACATCCTGCATGGTGTGGGTGCTCAGCTTCCAACGGTACCTCTGGAAAGCCGACTGCAGCCTCAGGCGTATGTGGATTCTGAGCAGAAATCGGATCATGGGCAAGTTGCCTATGGGCAGGCCCTGACACCTTCCAGTCAGGGCAGTCCACCACTGTCTTCTCCATCACCAATGTTCCCCGGCACAAATAGTGCGGTAAGTCATGGTGTCAATACTGACGGTGAGGAATCTGATATACCTCCCTCAGCATTGATTCCGAGTGACACCTTTAATCTTCAGGAAATTGAACATCGCACGATTATGCAGGCATTGGAACATACCGGTGGCAATCGTACCAAAGCAGCTACCCTGCTGGGGTTCAGCGTGCGAACACTCCGCAATAAACTCAATGAGTATCGGGACAAGGGCCTGATCACAATCGACCTTGACTGATTAATCGCCAATAAAGAGCCGAAGCACCATGGCCCAGACAATCCAAGATACTGAAACTGCTGCAGAAGCACAGCAACGCGCACAGGACGCGATACCTGAGGCGTTGTTGGGGCTACAGGCGTTTCACCAGCAGTTTCTGGCAATCGCTGATGGTTTTGACTCAGGTCAGGATCAGGAAGCCTGGCAGGCTTTGAATGAGTTGCTGCCGCACCTGTCACAGCTTGGTATGTTCTGCTCGGCAGTCTGCGAGGATTGGCCTGCGGCGCAACCCTGTCTTGTGCCGGTTGTGCAAACTCTGGAAGAGAGTTTTCAGAATATCCTCAATGCCATGGAAGTAGGTGACCTGGTGGCATTGACAGATTCTATCCGCTTCCACCTGTTACCATTGCTTGAACAGAGCGCCTCGCTCTTTGAGCGTCTTCAAACGGGAGATGTCTGCCAGGTCAGCCAGATTCAGTTGCCAGTTCCGTCAACAGCTGTAACAACCCATGAACCTGCTGCTATTTTTGCCAGGAATATGCAAGCTCTTGATAAGCATCTCTCCGTGCCGACTCATCAGAACATCACAGATTACCTGGAAACTTTCACTGGACAATTCTCTAGTGATGAGCCAGACTATGCAGTATTCAGCACCAGCACCGAGGACGGCCGCAGAGTGCTCTTGCACTCACAGGTGGATCCCAGTGCTGAAGCTATGCGAGTAGCATCAGCCTGGGCCGCTCAGCAGGAGGTCAACTGGGAAAACATTGTGGTTGTCCTGGGTGCAGGTGCTTTTTATCATCTCGAAGCGATGCAACCCAGTCTCTGCCCCAAGAGTCTGATTATTCTGATCGATACAGATGTAAAAGGTCTGGTGCATGCTCTACATGCCCGGGATCTGAGCCACCTGACAGATGGCACTGGCAGTTTCATTGTTATTGTCGATGAAGATGAAGAGGTCATCAGTCGGCAATTTTATGAGATCGTCCGGTTGCGTGACTCCATTGAAGTGGGGATCGTCAGCCTTCCCGCCTGGCAACGGGCGCGTCCGGCCCAATATGAGCGATTGCTCCAGCAATGTTTCAAGCAGGCCACCGCTGAGTGTTATAACCGGTGTACAATTGCGCGCTTTGCCGATGAGTGGTTGCAGCATGCCATGGTGAATCTTCCTGATATGGCCTGCGTACCAGGAGCAGATGCCTTACAGGGGGCGTTCAGAGATAAACCCGCGTTTGTGGTTGCTGCCGGTCCTTCATTGAATGATACGATTTCTCTGGTCAAAGAGCACCAGGACCAGGCGGTTATCATTGCGGTGGGAACGGCTCTTAGGCCCTTGATCCGTGCCGGTATCCGTCCTCAGATTGCGGTACAGGTTGACAGCGATCCGGTTACCATGAAGCAGTTTTTGGATCTGGATCTGAGCGATATTTACCTGGTCAGTGTGATTTCAGCCTTCCCGGAAGTGGTACGGAAATTTGATGATCGGATCTTCGGATTTTCAGAGACGTTGGAAGAGTGCAACGAATGGCTGGCATCTTTCGATTGTTGTCAGGGGCATATCTCAATTGGCGGTACGGTTACCCTTTCTGCCATTGATCTGGCCTTTCATTTCCGCTGTGATCCGGTTTTTGTTTTCGGTTTGGATTTGTCGCTCAAAGAAGACGGGACATCCCATGTCGGCAATTCCATGTACCAGGGAAACAAGTATCCGATTGAAGCACATATCCCCGGCAACTTTAAGGAAACAGTGCCAGCTACCCGGCAATGGGCCAGCTATGTCCGAATATTTGACAACTACATGTCCATTGTCAAAAAACGAACTGAGGCAACCATCTATAATGTCAATACCGGAGGTGCTCGCATCCAGCATATTCCGGCCATATTGCCCACAGAAGCAGAGACTTTGATTTCAGGTGATGATCTGCATGCACTGGATGTCGTCCGCCGAATTCATCAGGACGCCGATCGACCTTCGGCAGAGCGAGTATGTAAAGAGCTGCAGAAGGCCATGACCGATGTTCGCAAGGTCAAACGGATTGCCAATGAAGCCGTGCGTCATTGCTCCAAAGCTGAGTCCAAGACCAGCAACAACAGCCAGAAGAGCCGGGAACGCCAGGCAAAAGCATTTGATAAGCTGAAAGAGTGTGATGAAAAGCTTAAAGGGTGCACAGTTGGCCTGCAACTCGTAAATGCAGCAGTCAAGAGTGCCTGTATGCACCTGCAGAGCATCAATATGACTCACGCGACCGATGACCAGATTCTTGCGCACAGCCGTACCTTGTACCAGCAGATTGCTGGCGGTGCTGACTGGTTGCTCGGCTTTATGGACAGCGCTTTGAAAAGTTTGAAATCAAAGAAGCCAAAGGCAAATGGAGATTCATGATGGCAGGATACCCTCGATCACCCAAGCGTAATAGTTACGTGCAGACCAAATTCAATACCGCCAGCCCGGGCCAACGTGTTGTCCTCATGTACGATGGTATTATCAAGTATCTTACCTTGGCCCAACAGGCATTTGCACTTGAAGGACCGGAGCGAATCGAAAAGATCCATGATCATCTGACCCGCGTGGCACAGATCATCTCTGAGCTTCGACTGGCCCTTGATCATAAGGCAGATAACGAGCTGGCTTCCACCTTGGAAAATCTCTACATTTTCTGGGAGCGTCAGCTTTCTGATGCCAATACGAAAAAGAAACCGGACAATATTGCCGATGTTCTTAATATGGTTACTGAACTGCGGGATACCTGGAACAATGCTCTCCAGGGAGAGGCTCAGTGAACACCAGCAAAGCATTGCATCAGATAGAGATGCGGGATGCTCACCAGGGCTGTCTTGATTTGACGCAGTTTTGTCTGCAGGCTGTCGCCAATCACGACTATCGTGCTTTCAAGCGGCATATGCGCCGCTTCCCTGCTATCATGCATCGTTATCGTGTAGCGATTGACCTTGCCAGACAGGCTGGCAATCCTCCTGCAGAAGAGGAAATTCAGGAAATTATTGCATCACATCAAGTGCTGGCTCGGAAGTTGCGGGAATGGCAGATAGAAGTCAAGGACGAGCTCAGCGATGTCCGAAGACGGAAAGCCAGAAAGCAACGAGTCAATGGTGCCTATAAGGCAGTTGCGAAAGTGGGTCACAACGTCCGTATACGAGTAAGGTAACATCAGGTGAACAGCCAATTCTATACCCGAAAAATCGCGTCAAACCATGTGGTTATTGGTAAGTCTGCACATCAGCGTCTGCGACCCTTCAACCCCCGGTATTCGCGTATCATCAAACGGAAACAGGTACCCGCTATCTCTTTTGAGAAGGTACGCATCATTGGTGGTGATCATGATGATCCATCCGCCAAGGAGGCTCCTGCTATCGTCATTGAACAGGAAAACGGCCAGATCGCCAGGATCATTGTGACCTGTCCTTGTGGCCGACATGCAGAACTGGTATGCGATCATGAAGACAACTAGTCCGATGCAAGGCAAAAAATATGATCGTTTTTCCGAGAAGGAAGATCTCTCGGTATTACTCGTTTCAGGTCAGACCAGCTTACGCCTGACCATGGCTCGCTATCTGCAGACACTAGGCAGTCGTATGCATGCAGCCAGGTCCGGTCAGGAAGCGGCTGATATCGACGCCTCTTACATGGTCGATGCTATTGTGGTGGATGCACCACTTCCTGATATGCCGGTACCAGCCCTGTTGAAACGGATCAGTGAGCATCGTCGTCTGATGCGGGATATCGTGGACAGCGAGATCGTCCCCTGCATCATTGTATCCAATGACTCAAAATTTGAGAATGAAAGCGGCCTCAGTCGACTAGGTGTGGTAGCGACTCTCCGCAAACCTCTCAACCCGAAAGCACTTGGACTCCTCGTTAAGAAGATTCTGAGCGGAGAAATCAAGGTTGGTGAAGACAAAGCAATCAATATCTGTGTCTTCGATCCTGAAGTACGTGCCTTGGAATTCTTCTCGCGTTTGCTTCAGGCAGATGACGTGGTGATCCATGAATTGAAAGATGTCTTCGACATAAAAGAGGCCATCAAGGACGAGAAATTTGATATGTTTATAGCGGAAATTGTCGGGTTCGATGGCGATCCTGTAGTTACGCTTAAGCAGATCATGTCCCGAGCCCCGAAATGCACCACCATTGTCTGCACCGCATTGCATGATGACAACATGCACAAGCAGTTGATGGAAGCAGGTGTTGCTGAGGTCATCACTAAACCCATCAATCCATTTAACATGCGCTCGCTGGTCAGACAATATGTGTCCAAGCTTCAGGGACAATAATACTGAAAAGCAAAGGAGCCCAACCCATGGCAGTCCAGGATACCCACACCGCGATTCATCGCTCATCTCTCAACGAATCTCCTGAAAAGACTTCGCTGAAACTGAAGAAACCATTGCTCAAAGAAGACAGTCTCTTTTGTCAGGATGAATCGCCAGACATGCTTATTGCGCATGTTGGCATTCTTGTGCTGATTGTCTGCCTGCTTCTTGCTACCGGGTGCCAGTCCAGTATGGCTCCAAGAGTGCATACTGCAGAGCTTTCCGGGCCTTCGGTCCTCCTCCTGCCTCCTGTTTTAGCTCAGGCCAATCACCAGCGTGCCAGAGAACTGGGTAATGATTTTTATACCGAGATTGTTACCTGCGTCCAGTCACCTGTTGTTTATGCACCACAAGTGGCAGAACTGGCGCAAGCATCCCGGTGGGAAAACCTCTATTCAGAAGGGGTATTGGATAAAACCGAAGCCCAGTCCATGGGGCGGATTGCCGGTTGCCAGCGCATCCTGGTACCGCATATTCAGAAGCTTCCCGACTATCCTCCCTTTCGCGCAGTCATCACCCTTACGCTTATCGATGCAGAAAGTGGAAATGCCCTCAGCCATCGGATGATCGATCTGGATTTATCCCGCAAAGATACAGCTGCCGACTACAAGCAATTTATCAACGAGCATAATTTAAGCGACAGCGAAACCGGCATGCAGCAGGCCCAGCTATCCGTCAGTTTGTTTCAACATTATCTGGCATGTCGTGCAGCCAGTTCGCTCATGTGAGACCTGTCTGAAATCACCCGAAACTTCTAAAGAAAACGACATATCTGCCGATATAGACAAGACAAGGTTGCAAGTCGTAGCCTGTCTCTCCGTGAAATGAGGCATCACCATGAGAATCGACCACAATCCGTATGTGCCGAGCTATAGCAACGGCGGTCCGAAAAAAGCCGGTAGCGCAGAACAAAGTGCACCAGCAAAGAAGACCGACGAATCGACCAGCAAAGCACTGCCAACCAATGAAGAGGCCGTTACCGTGAACCTGTCCAAAGGTGCACGCCTGCTCAGCAAGGCCATGAGCTTGCTGAATCAGGAAGAAGCACCGCGCGATGAGGCAGTCAAACGTGGCCAGGCTATCATTGAAGAATGGCAGGGAGCCACGGATACTCAGATCGATGCCATGTTCGAACGGCTATTCGATTCTGAGACTATCTGACCGTCTCTTCGACTCATGACTCAACCTGAGACCCCGGCCCAAAACCGGGGTCTTTTTTGCATTGCAGGGCAGCTGTCAGCTGTTGATTTCAGCTACTTCGCGAAGTTTCTGCACAAAGCCCTCAATCGCTCCGTCCGTCCGTTCGCGCATCAGGTCCTGTTGAAGACGTTCAGAAACGTCATCAAAGGGGACCATTTCGGCATCTTCCTTTTCATGGAGCAGGGCAATGTGAAATCCGAACTCCGTTTCAAAGATGTCGCTCATTTCCCCTGGATTCAGTGCAAATACGACTTTTTCAAAAGACTCCACCATCTGTCCGCGTGGAAACCAACCCAGATCACCTGACCGACCATTGCAGTCGGAATGCTTTTCCGCCACTTTCGCAAATGGAGTGCCGCTTTTCAGGTCTTCATAGGCTTCTTCGATCAGTTTTCTGGCCTCTTCCGGGTTCTGACCTTCATTGGTATGCTTGACGATGTGAGAAGCATGGGCACGGGCCGGTTTGGAGAAAAGATGGCAACGGCGCATGAACTCATCGTGCAGGTCCTTCTCGGTCGGCTCCTCAATATCCTGAGTCAGCTCAGCCAGCAGGCGCGAGACTCGCAGATAATTCTTGACGCGCTGGCGACGCTTATCGATTTCTGCTTTGTTTTTTTTGAGCTGCTTGGGGCTGACCTTGCCGTAAGCATTATCGTACGCCGCATCCAGTTCTTCACGGGGAATCGTCTTGAACCGTTTACTAGCCTCTTCTTCCAGCAGGATGCGGTTGACCAGATTGGTCTTTGCTTCTTCAATCAAAGCTCCCCGCGAGTTCTCTCCCGGAGCAAGATTGGCAGCATCAGGCATCCCTGCCTGGCGGCGATAGGTAGCGATCCGCTGGACCTCCGCCTCTATTTCGTTTTGGGAAATCGTCTTCCCGTTGACCTTCAATGCCATGAAAAATCTCCATCAAATGAATGCCCACCACCGGCCAACCGCTACGGGCATCGGACAGAGCTGTAGTATTCATGTCATGATCATGCATGGCTGAACCTTTCTTCTGGATGCCGGATTTCGGGGATTCCTGACCTGATAGTCAGAGGCGGATGAATGGGAAGTTATCGTTGCGATTCTGTCCATACTGGAATCCATTTGCAAGCAATGTCAAACACGATTCCGCGTCAGTTGAGGCCACACGCTCAAGGTCAGCCGTTGGTTTCATCGCGATGTGAAAATGTCCAGAATGCCTGTACCAGCGGGTCTGTCAGCCGTCTTCTGGATACGCAGATGCCGACTTCATAAGGTTTGAGGACCGGTGCACCTTCCAGTTGAAAGACTTCCTCTTTCAACGGACTCTTGTCGAGTACCAGTTCCGGCACCACCCCGATACCGCTACCCAGACTGACCAGCGAAATAACAGCCTCATTGCCGGAGACCTGGGCATCGATGAGAGGTCTGAGGTGTTGCTGACGAAACCAGGTTTCCAACCGTGTGCGTGACAAGCCCCGCTCTGCCATAACCAGCGGCGTTTCTTCGTAGTTAATGGTGCCATCGGCATGATAGTGCATGATATCCTGATAGTGACAGGGACCAATAAAAACCAATGGCGTGACCACCAGCGACATGAATTCAATTGTTCCCGGCAAAGTATCGGGACGTGCCGCTATGGCCAGGTCAATGTTGCCTTCTTCGACACGTTGCAGGGCTTCAGCAGCATCCCCGGTATGCAGATTCAGATGGATGTCGGGATATTGCTGGCGAAACCCTTTAAGCAGACCCGGCAGAATACTGTGTACCGCAGTAACCGAGCAGTAAATGGATAATTCCCCGGCCAGACTATCTTCCTCCCGCGGGAAAGAGGCCATCAGATCCTGATAGCCACGCAGTACATCATCGGTAAATGCCGCCATTCTGCGTCCCGCTTCAGTCAGGACGACGGTACGGTTGTCCCGGTAAAGCAGTTGCTGGCCGATCTCCTCTTCCAGTCTCTGAATGGTGCGTGAAAGGGCGGAAGGCGTGATATTGCAGGCCTTGCTGGTGCGGCCAAAGTGCAGCTCCTCTGTCAATTTTCGAAAGAGGCGGAGTTCTTCGATTCGCATGACCCGTGTCCTTTTGGCAAAATAGTGTTGCAAAATTATCAATAAAGAATAGGTCATGTTTCGATTGATGCAATGCGCAATGTCGTTACCTTATCCGTGATTCGCTATATCATGAACCCTGCCTTGAAAGGATTACCTCATGGGCCAGAACTACTTCAATTCACTGCCTCTCCGCATTCAGCTCGAAGAGCTGGGCCAGTGCCGCTTTATGGATCCGTCCGAATTCAACGGCGTCGAAAAACTCAAAGGCAAAAAGATCGTCATTCTTGGTTGTGGCGCTCAGGGCCTGAATCAGGGGCTGAACCTCCGCGACAGTGGGCTTGATGTCTCCTATGCACTTCGCGATGCTGCCATCAAAGAGCAGCGCAAATCCTATCAGAATGCTACCTCAAATGGCTTCCAGGTCGGCACTTTCGAAGATCTTGTACCACAGGCTGACTTGGTGCTCAACCTGACCCCTGATAAGCAGCACACCAATGTCATCACCAAAGTGATGCCGCTGATGAAGAAGGGGGCCTGCCTCTCCTACTCCCATGGTTTCAACATCGTCGAAGAAGGCATGAAGATCCGTGATGACCTGACTGTTATCATGGTTGCTCCAAAGTCTCCTGGTACGGAAGTCCGCGAAGAATACAAGCGCGGTTTCGGCGTTCCGACGCTGCTCGCTGTCCATCGCGAGAATGACCCCAATGGTGATGGCTGGGATATCGCCAAAGCCTATGCCGCCGGAACAGGTGGCGATCGTGCCGGTTGCCTCCATTCGTCATTTGTGGCTGAAGTGAAATCCGACCTGATGGGCGAACAGACCATTCTCTGTGGTGTGCTCCAGGCTGGTTCCCTGCTCTGCTACGACAAGATGCTGGAAGAAGGTATTGATCCCAAGTATGCATCTAAGCTGGTGCAGTACGGTTGGGAGAACATTACCGAAGCCCTCAAGCACGGCGGTATCACCAACATGATGGATCGCCTCAGCAATCCGGCCAAGATCCGCGCCGCTGAACTTGCCGAAGGACTGAAACAGATCCTGACCCCGCTCTTTGAGAAGCATATGGACGACATCATGTCCGGCTTTTTCTCCAAAACCATGATGGAAGACTGGGCCAACGACGATATCAATCTGCTGACCTGGCGCAAGGAAACCGGCGAAACTGCCTTTGAACAGTCGGTCAACGATGGGATCACCATTTCTGAGCAGGAATACTTCGACAAGGGCATCCTCATGGTTGCCTTCGTCAAAGCTGGCGTTGAACTCGCATTCGACACCATGGTTTCTGCTGGCATCAAAGAAGAATCGGCTTATTATGAGTCGCTCCATGAAGTACCGCTGATCGCCAATACCATCGCCCGTAAGAAGCTTTATGAGATGAACGTCGTCATCTCCGACACTGCTGAATATGGTTGCTATCTCTTCGCCCATGCCGCTGTGCCCATGCTGAAGGATTTCATGGCTGCCGTATCTTCCGATGTGATCGGTAAAGGCCTCGCATGCACCAGCAACGCGGTCGATAATCGTGAACTGATCTCTGTCAACGAAGCCATTCGCTACACGACTGTCGAAGCTGTTGGTGAAGAGCTCCGTGGCTATATGCAGGCCATGAAGCCAATCGAGCTTGCGGATTAGTCTTCTCGTCGGGATTTTCCCCACTACCCATAAGCCCGTTGGCACCCCATGCCGACGGGCTTTTTTGGCGTCAGGTTCCGGCGCGATCAGTAAGGCTGCGGTTGTGACCAGAAGGACTGGATATGGTGATCGGGATTGCGGGTAACGGTGGGATACCAGTCCTGGGGAAGGAGCGTTCGGTAGGGCGCGCGTTGAAAGCGTTCGCCGATCAGGATAATCTGCCCACGATCTTCCGGTCGCCGGATGAGGCGTCCTGCGGCCTGGACTACCCGCTGCATGCCGGGACAAACATAGGTCCAGAGAAAACCTTCGCCGTTGTGCAGCTCATCATAATGCTGGCGGCGCAATTCGGCGTCACCACTCATGGCAGGAAGGGCCGGGCCGACGATGCACAGCGTATGCAGCATGCCTTCCCCAAAATCGATGCCTTCACCCATCAGGCCAGCGGTAACGGCGAGAAAAAGTCCACTCGGTTGGTGGGAAAAGTGGCTGAGTTGCCGGCGAAGTTCATCGTGTGTACTCCCACGTTTCTGACGAATAAAGGCGGATGAATCGGTCGCGGTCAGCTCGTCATACAGGTTATCCAGATAAGCAAAGCTGGGCATAAACACGGCAGTTCTCCCTGGACAGGCCTGTTTGATCGTCCTGATCAGGTCAACCAGTTGGGGCAGGGAACTTTGCCGGTGGCGGTAAACTGTGGAGATGGAAGGAACAATGAGAACCTGGCGCTGGTGCTCAGAAAGCTCCTGTTGAATGGTGACATCCATGGTCTTGTCATCCAGCAGGCCCAGTTGTTGCCGATAATAGTCAGTCGGATGGAGTGTGGCCGACATGAATGCAGCAAACCGAAAATCCTGGTGACGTGAGGTCAGCCAGTCACTGGCATCAAGGCAGAGCGATTTCAGGATCGGGACCGTATCTGTCCAGCGTCTTGGCTTGCCGTTCCGGGGAGTTTTGGCGGTCTCTTCTGGATCTGGAACAGAAAGTTCTTCTCCCATTGCCGCAAACAAATCCAGATCTGCAGCATTCTTCTTTCGACGTGAACCTTTCGCGGGGGAAGCCAGCTGCTGATGTTCATAGCCCACGATGGTTCGCTGATGCAGAGAGGGGAGGGCGGTCAATTTGATAAAGTTTCGGATTTCATCTGTCAGGTTCAGGGCCGCCTGGATGTGCTCCAGGTCCTGACCTTCAAGATACATCAGAATTGCCATCGCAGCTTCAAGCGAAACGCGATCAAGAGCTTCAAAACGGTTCGCCTCAATGAGTGGCATGGGAATGACCACATCATCCAGGCGTTGGTGGGGAACTGGTGGCTGAAAGACTTCGAGCCATGAGGCCTGAACAGCAATCAGTTCTTCCCGCAGGTCGTGCATTGCCTTTTTGATTTTATGGCCAATGGGCAGAAAGAAACGTGGGTCTTCAGCCCGTGGCAGCCTGCCCTGAAAATAGTCACGGGCCCGGTCTGGAAGATTATGAGCCTCATCGACCACGATGAACCAGTTGTTGCGGTCTGTAGCCTCTGTCAATTGCATGAAATGGCTGTCGGGGTCAAAGGCATAGTTGTAGTCGGCAATCACCAAATCTGCCAGATCAATCTGCCGTTTGCTGATCAGATGTGGACAGATCGAATGGGTGACGCCTGTAGCCATTGCCTGCTCTCGTCCCCAGTGTTGGGTTGCCAGCAGATCCGGCCATGCCTGACCCATCTTGGTCGGTTCATCCTGCAGGTGTGGGCAGACGTGCGGATGGCAGAAAAATACCTCATTGATGCAACATCGTTCTTTGGCGGCAAAGCAGACGGTGCGCAGCTCTTTGGACATGCTTGCAGCCAGAGCCATTGGTAACGCCTGCTGCGGTGTCTTGGCCGTAAGCCAGAGCAACTGGCACCCCTCAGCAGCAGCCAGACGCAGGGCTTCTGTCAAGACTGCCGCGGTCTTGCCGGTGCCGGTGGGGGCAGAAAGGAGCAATGACTCTCCGGCTTCGTAAGCATGCTCCACGGCTTTACGCATGTCGATCTGCTCATGCCTTTCAGTGGGATGGGGAAAGGTGATGGAGAGGCGACGACGCCGTTCGCGTGACGCCAGAATCGCCTCCAGCCATTCTACCCAAC
>MDTD01032713.1_pt1 | contig 16179 bp, 25 predicted proteins | sample 811221 | NCBI WGS metagenome assembly MDTD01 (sample SAMN05326646, study PRJNA326480) | marine metagenome | isolation source: seawater | place: Pacific Ocean: South West | collected 2011 | reverse complement strand
TGTCAAGTCTTTCTCTGATCTCATAACGTGGGAATGGGATTAAGTCATCATCCTCTCCAACATAGTAGAAAAAGGAATTAACATTTGAGATGAATGTTTCGAGTGCTACTTCGTTTTTAGTGTAACTCATTAGTCTGCTGTTCCTCCATAGTATTTGTAGTGGTCATCAATAGTTTCATCATTGTGGATGTAACCCTCGTCATCAACATAACCTGCATCCATGTAGTAGTCTAGTTGCTCTCTGAGAATTAATTGCTCTTCCTTGGTTAGTTTCTGAATGAAACCACCAACGACATCAGCAAGGAAATCTGAATCTTTATGTGCTTGTCTTACTGCGTCTCTGTTGAGATCAGATAGATTGATTTCAGATTTGGGTGTTCGAGGTGTAATCATAATTCTGATAGATTTTGTAAGAGTAAGAACTCATATTGGATGTCCTCATCTTCTGGGTCAACACCATCAACTACCCATTCTTGGAATAGAGCATGAGCATTTTCGTATTGCTCATTGGTTATTTGATGTGTAATAGACTTGAGAAGTGAGTCACCCATGTTGTCGATTAATGGTTGTCTGTCAATCATGAGTGGTAGTTCTCTTGTGTATGAACTAATTATAGTCTATTTTATGGTAGAATTCATTGTAATATGTGCGGTATTATTATTGGCACACTACCGAACATCCAAATTAAATGATAGAGTGGTTCTCTTAGTATCATTCTTTTGTAGGTGAACTCCATGACGTATAAAACTAGGAAATACTATCATATCCCCTTGACGTATCGGTGGATACATGATAGGGTCTTGCTTCATGATATGAGTATAACCTGAGATAGTATGATCTAGATTCATATTCTCAAAATAGAATTTAGCATCCTTCTCAGCATCATAGTTAATGAATATCACACCACTAAAATTGATGAACTCTGGAAATTGTATATGGTGATGTGGTTCTTGCCAATTACCTTGATTATATACATTTACCCAACTGTTAACTATTTTAATATTCACCTCAGGTGGAAAATATTGATATAGATATGGTGCTAAGAATTGTCCTAACTCATCAGGTGGTATTATGTCATTCTCATCAAAGAATGTTGTAGTTGTATCACAATTCCATTTATCCTTACTACTTGATAATAGATGAGAACAAGAATCAGTTAATTGTCCAAAAATATCACCATGATCTCTAATATGAACATGATGATATTTGATAGGGAATAAATCGTATGTATTCCTCATTAAATTGCTTCCCTTAGTCTTAAGTATGTGTTGGTAGAGGTTGCTAACTCTTTTGATTTAGCAGGTCTTCTCTCTCCCCATGCTAATAATACTTTCTTACCTTTATCCTTCTTCTCTCTTAATCCTTCGAACCTATCCTCATTTAATGCGTGCCATGCTCCATTTTTCTGAAGTGTGCAGGGTTGATTGATAGTTAGGATGATACCATCTAGGTCACATATTTCATAGAATACTGATTGACCTCTAGCATATGTGTTAACATTAGTAGCATTGCCTAGTCTCTCTTGTAACTTAGCATAATCCTTATTTGTTATGCTGAATAAGTAGTTTCCTTTACCTATGCACAATAAATGCTCATCAGATACAATACCAGTTGCTTTTAATAGTCTCTTGAGTACTAACTTATTATCAATCTGGTTAACTGCTTCAGATATAGTTTGAGCAACTTGCTTACCAATAGATTTGCAATCTGACTCCCATTGTGTCTTTACATCATCCCAGTATCTTGCTTGATCGCTATTGATGTAGAAATTACGAACTGCATCATTAATAGCATCTAATTGATGATAATAACCCAATAATTGTGGTGCAATTTCTTCTACTAAATTATCTCTTACTTCTCTCTTACTACCTTTAAACTTCTTACCTTGAGCATCCTTATAAATTCCTGGTGAACAATTAGTATTGTCAAATAAGAAATTATTTAATGTGCTGTTAAATGTACCTGAGCATACTTGTATAGAATCAAATCCATTTTTGTAGTTCTTAACTGATACTGATAACTGTTCACAATTATCAAATGTGATTAATAGATCACCTTTTAAATTCTTGTTTCTATACTCTGCATCTACACAAGTGAAGTAAAACTTTCTGTTAGGGAACTGATTAATAAACTCTGGTAATAGTTGATGTACTGTCTTATCAACATTTGTTTTATACTTAGATGCTAAGAACTTTGATAGAACTCCTCTCTCTGTACAATATGAAATCCACTCCTCTTCCTGAGTTGCCGAGCAATGTGAAATTGCCACGTCATGATTCTCTGCGTGCTTTTGTAGTTCTGAAGCAAGATAGATTTCAGCAGCATCTTGGATGTAGTGATCTGTAGATGAACCTGCTCCTCTTTTTGTTTTTGTCATTGATTCGCCTTTGCAAATAGTGTTTATTAATCTAACCAAGAATCGTTTTCTGTAATCTTGAGTAGGTCGGGATTCTTTCGAACCTCATGTTGATAGTCTAACTCTTTATACAACTTATTGAGCAACTTTGTAACATAAGTTGATCTCTCTAATTTGTGTGATAATGAGAGTAGTTCCTCAACGTGCTGTTTACATTTTACAAGTGTAAAACATTCTTGGGTTGATACATCTATTTTACTATCCATTTGCAGAATAACCTCCTTGTGTTGTGATACTAGGTGAACTGTCCTTATGGTCAGCGATTGCACCTAAACTGATTCTCATTTTATCATGCACATAAGGTGGATTCCCCTTATGTATCATGCTACTATCAAATACTATTATTCTACCTTGACGAAATCTCACTCTATCACCAGTTATAAATTCTGTATCACCTGATTCACCAAATGCGTGGTATATTATACTTGTTGCAGGTATGTGTCTATCATCATGTAATTGTGATTCCATATCAGGTGATTGAGCATTAACTAATAACCTATGAATATGTGATATGGGTTGATCTTTACATATATCTTTCTTTATACATTCACAAAAATAACTAAAGAACCAATAGAATGGTGATGTATCACTAAAGTTATCATCCCTGATAACAGTATTTCCCCAAAACCTAGCATCTTTATAATCACCATAAGGTGCATTATTATAGTACATAGGGCAATATTCAGTTATCCATTGTGCCACGTCATCAACAATCCAATCAGGAAAATATCCATCAATGACCTTGACACCTTTAATATTATATGTCATGATGCTTTTCTCCTATCAATCATTTCTTGTTGAGTTGGGATATACTTATTACCTGTTAACCTAAAGTTAGCAGATATAGTAATACGTTTATGATCTGATTTTTGCATACTTACTTGATGATGTTGGTAGGCAGGGAATATAATAATATCCCCTTCTTTAACCTCAGGAAACCATGTAGTATGTACTGGGTAGTATTTACTAAAGTTACCTAAATGTACCTTTTGGTCAGGATGATAAAATATAAAATTAGCATCCTCCTCAGGTATATAGTCTAAGAAATATGCACAACTAAATGTACAATCATCCCCACCTGCGTGAGTATGTACATCTTGCATATCTCCCTTATTATATACATTAATCCATGACTCAAACATACTTATTCTATTGTTAATGTCACCACCTAATTTCATGTGCATATCCATGAGACTATCTTGTATTGCCTTCTCAAATACATCCCATGAAAAATCTGTTAGATTTGTATTACTATCAAAACTAGATGATAGTTTACAATTCCACTCACTTGGATTATTTAATTGTGCATCATCTAATTCTTTAAGAAATAATCTCTTAATGTATTGATGACTTGGCACTTCTCCATGATAATAAAATCCTGGAAATAGTGCCTTAATGTCTCCCATTTATGTCACTAAAGAAACTGGTGGTTGTCCATCAACAAATATAGCATCAACAACTTTCTGTAGTCTCTTGATAATATGTTTAGTCTTAGGATGTACTGGTACTGTTACATAACCTGTTGGTTTATTGTATAGTTTCCAGTTCATAGGTGCTAACTCACCTGAGTTGATTCTATTACGATCATCACTATCTAGTCTAATAACACGACCTATAGTCTGTGCCATTTCGACAACTGATAAGTAACGTAACATAATAGTATGAGTCAAACCAGATACGTTAATGCCCTCTGAAAGTATGCTGTAATGAAAGCATATAAAGGATATTGTAGCATCTTTTGACCACTCATGCAATGTTTTAAGGAACTCATGACGTGAGACTTTCTTGTCATTAACGTATGCACCAAATTTACTGGTAACGTGTAATACATTGATGTCTCTCTCTTTTAGTTCCTCTAAGAGTGAAGTATGTCCTAACATATGACCTAACACCTTAGAACTAGGAACTGATACCAATACCTTAAGAATACCATCATCATAAGCATTATCTATGATGTCTATTATACTATCTTGTGCAGGTTTTTCTGTATTAAATGGAACAATAGTAGGTGGTAGTATAGTTCCACTCTCTATTAATTCTTGTGCCTTTACATTGCAAATAGTATTACCATAGACATCAACATTATTCATACCTCTTTCATGCTTACGAGATATACGAGGTGTTGCTGTAAAGAAATAGTTGCGTGTAGCATATTCTGAGAAGTATTTGGTACTCTCAAAGAATGATCTCGCTACACTATTATGTGATTCATCATAATATACTGTATCAACCTCAACATCTAAACATTCTTGTATCTTGTGTAGTGAATGATATGTTGTAAATATGAGTTGATTATTAATGCTATTGTGAAACCATTGTGTGATCTCATCATGCTTAGTAGTATTAAGGTATTCACTCTTACCACTATGAACATGTAATACATCAGCATCACAATATTCCATGAAATCTCTGCATAGTTGTTGTGCCAATAATATACGAGGGGCGACTACAACTAAAGTCTGTGGGATGCTTTTTGAGAACTGGTTTAGAGCATCCTGTATCATAATATATGTTTTGCCTCCACCAGTAGGCACTATGATTTGACCTTTATCATCCGATACCATAGAGTCTAATGCCCTCTGTTGATGTGGTCGTAATGAAATAGTCAATGAATTAATAATGTAATAATTTAATTGTATCAATAAAAAAGCACCTGTGTAAAGGTGCTTGTGACAGTTATTTAATTGCTACTCTGTCAGGAACTTTGATGCCTGTATTCATAACAAAGTTAACTACAAATGCTTCTAGGTATATTAGAGGTAGTATAACAAAATCAATACCTGATAGTTTGGATAGATCAGGGGATGTTTTCTTTGGTTCTACCTTAATAACCTCAACCTTAGGTTTCGCAGGTGTTGTCTTGCGTGTCCTTCTCTTGCGAGGTGTTGTAGGTGTTGTCAATGTGTTAATAATAAAATGACGAGAGAAAACAAAAACGAAGCAACGATAACGTGGGTCTAACTTGTCTAGGTTTCACCTAGGAGACCAAATTTACGCTATGGGAATCGCTTACACCTGAACCCCTACTAACTTACTGGTCAAGAGGTGCTTCACTCAACTTTGACCTTATAAGCAAGGTGTGAGTACTAACTCAGTAATTGTGGTTTTAACTGCTAGTTAAATCTTTAGTCATCCTAATGACTTCACTTGTTTTCGGGCATAGCAACCAACTAAGTTGATCGTTGCTTGTTTTGTTTTCCCATTTATATATTACCACAAGGTCAACCCATTGCAATCACGCTTGTGCCAGTTTGTTGACCTGCCCACACTTACAATCGGGGCAATCGATCTCTGATCTGTAACCTTCCAGTTTATTCAGTAGGTTTCCCAGTTCTAAACCATTTTGACAATAGTTCCCCATTGTCTTGCGAACTGTATCAATCATAAGATCAGTTTCTTGCTGACTAAAAACATATCTCATAGTAGTATTGCTCCAATAATAAATCCTTTACCAAATGCTAGGCATAACATTTGATAGTCTGTTAGATTCCACTTAACTTGTATCTTCTTAGCAAGTGCTTTATCCCAATCTTTAATTTTAGTCAGGGCATTACCCAAGTTAAAATTATACATAAGTGTCCTCCTAAAATACTATTTATTCTCAGGTTCTTTACCAGTTATTTCTTTTGGCAAATCCTCATTTCCAGGATGTTCTCTTATATAACCAGTATAATTTTTCTTGTTGTGGAAATGGGTGTCCTCCATCCATAAATCATCCCATTGATGTGCATAAACTAATACTTTTACCTGTCTCTTGCCGTTCATAGTCTCTGGGTCATCCCACTCATGTGTAACGACAGTAATATATTGATCTGATATGAAATCAATATAACCTTCCTCTCCGTCAGGTGTCTTGACTCTCATACCCTTCTCAAGTGACTTGAGTATGTTTCTTAATTCCAATCTTACAGACTCCGATAGAAAAATAGGTGTACTCATAATTTTAGTAGTGAAGTTGGATTACCAAAATCACCCTTAAGAAATATATTAAATGCTAGTGAGTATCTCTCTCGCATTATTTGATTAGGTGTAACTAGATGCACTAAAGAACTGGGGAACATTACCACCATGCCATCCTTAGGTTGTATTGTCCATTGCTTACTATTATATAGATTACCTGTTTTGATACGAGGTGCAACCATACAATAAGATTGATCTCTGAATACTAAATCACCACATCTTTCATGTGTTTGTAGATAACAAATACCACTAAACATGCTGTTGCGGTGGGAATGGTCATGTGTTTTCTCTTGGAATTTATGTCTATTAATCCATGAGCAAGTATATGTTATTTCATGACATGTTTCATCAATTCCTAATACTTTCCATACATATTCTTCCACATGATATTGTAACCAATCTCTAAATTTAGGTAGTTTATTCAGAACATTCATTTCGAATGTCTGACTACCTTCTCTTGGTGCTTTGTGATACTCCCATCCCTCAATGTCTCTAATAATATTAGGCATTGATGGGTCTTCTGCAACATATACAGGGGATGAGAACAGAGGTATAATATCAGTTCTTACTGAAGTTCGCATTGATTAGAATCCTATTCTTGTGTTCACTTGGTGAATGACCAGTATGTTCTATCTTGCCATCAAATAATAATAGTCTATTCGCTTTCGGTTCTACTTGCCATGTAATTCCTTCTTCTTTTAGTAGGGTGTTACCATCACTATCATTAACATAGTATATACACACCCAATGTGGTTCTTTCTCATCAACGTGCCACCCATGTCTATACCCATTTGGATTAAGTATTGTCATGTCTGCTCTAACCCTCAAAACATTTGGGGCATTTAGGGCAGATTCCATCATTTCTACGAGGTGTGCAAATATGGGGTGTTCCTCAGCAGTTAACCAATGATTAAAACCAAATGCTTGTAGGTCATCATTACCATAGGTTAAAGTTTGTTGCATAAACCAAGGGAACTCCCATGATGTCATGTAATCATGTAGTTCTTTCCATTTGTCATGATCGAGGAAGTTATCCTCAATCTTCATGCTTGAGATGTAAGGCGGACGCAATTTCATCTATCAGTTCACGTTGTTCTTCTGGAAGTTTTCCCAACTTATTATACCATTCTTTTTGTAATAAGAAAAGTGCCTTAGTTAATGTTTGTTTATGCTTCTGCTGTAGAGTCAAACACTCTACTGCTATTGATGTCATGATGCCCCCACATGCGGATTAATACTATTTAGAATAGTTGATACGATTCCCGATCACTACACTCACACCTCTTAGGACACCAGATAGGTACTGATATTGAGAGTCTCTTCTTAGAGGGATATGCTTTGTGTAGTTTCCTTTGTGGCAAGTATAGCACATCTCCCGCTTTAAGCACAGTATCCAACTGAATTGTTAGTTCATCCTGACTTGGTACATGTGGGTACTCTTCTGTGCTTGGTATCAATGCACTTGCTCTGTTCTCATACACTACCCATCTAGTCTCACCATCCATCTGCATAATATAAGTTGGACCTTGATCCCAATGTGGATGAAATGATTTTGCTTGTGGTCTCGTACCTAAGTTCATAAAGATATGACAGTCAGCACACCCATCAAACCTAGTTTCGAATTCAGTTAATAGTTCTTCTACCTTACTATTACCATGACCATACTGTGATATATTTACTGTCCATCCTCTTCTTGCATACTCAAATAGATCAGTCTTCTTATATACTCCCTTAAAGAACCATGGTTCTTCTACTGTCTCTAAATCTATTCTCTTACCATCATCACCTAATACTGTAGTGATGTAATTCCATGGGGCATTTAGGGCATTTTCTGCATCCTCCCATGTGACTATCTGACCTACAGCATTATGCCATACTCTAGGTTCATCATTATATTTGTAGACCTCAGGGTCAAGAAATTCGTAGTTTAAAATTGACATTCATTGCAATCCTAATACCCTGTGTAGGTGATGATGAAGCATGGATCTCTGATCCATCAAATACTATCATCTTACCTTTAAGTGGTGACTCTCTGTGAAGAATTTTATGATCCTTATCAAAGAAAAATGTATCACCCTCTGCTTCATTGACATAATATAATGCAGTAGTGTGATCGAAATCATAATCTGTATGTGGTGCATGATGTAGCATACCATCTGGATAGCATAGTCCTAATCGTACACGATATATGTCCTGTACTCTTGCATCACATTTATCTGCAATGCAATATAATGCACTCTCAAATAGTCCTGTCTGTTCACTAACAGGTTCATACTCATCTATTAATTGATGAGAGAATGACTGTGCCTTGATACCATCATGACTGTCTGCAACTTGATAGGTAGTATCATCCAACCAATACCATGGAAATGTAGGGTTACGACAAATACTGTCCAGTTGATTAACTATAGGTTCTGGTAACGTATTAAAAACGGATTTCATATTGCCTCCTATCACTTGGTACATCACGAGGATATGCACATGGTATGCTCATACTTAATCTCTTACCACCTGGAAATGGTTTATGGTATGTTCTCGCAGGGAAATACATTACATCACCTGGTTCTAGTGTAACGTCAAGATCGACTGTTAATGTATGTCCGACAGTATCTGGACTGTATGGATTATCATCCATCTTAATTAATGCACTACACCTCTCTTTATATACTTGCCAGTGTGTCTCTCCTTCTAACTGACATATAAAATTAGGTGGGAGATCCCAATGTGCAGAGAATGATATGCCATTTGGTTTAGCATTACCAAATATATGTGCATCACAGTTACAATCGTACCTGTCCTCTATATTTTCTAATAGATTATCTACTGCCTTATTATAATGTCCATACTGTTCTATAGTAAATGTTAATCCCTCCTCAATACCTTGGAACAGTTCTTCCTTAATAGGAAACTTATCTTCATACCATACCTCAAACTTCTCAGTAAGGTCTAGTCTCCTACCATCAGTATTGAGCAAGCAACATCTATAATGCCATGGGTTATTCATGCACTTGGTTACATCATCCCATGTACAATACTGTTCGGGATTCTTTAATGCACCTTTCCAAACTCTTGGTCTATCATCTGTCTGGAATATATTTGGATTTAGAAATGGTAAATTAAGTACTTCCATGAATGTCTCCTTCACTTAGATCTAATGGAAACCCACTAAAATTTATACTAATAGCAATGCGTTCATCTTTGCCATTTGGTTGTGTCTCATGATATAACCATGATGGAAATATCACATAATCATATGATTTTGCTTCATATGTATAATGTTTCTTATCGTTAATAAAACTAGATTCTAGAGGTGACATACCCCAAATAGTTTCTAGTGGATCACGAAATAATAAATGACCATAGTCAGGGTTCTTCTTAAGATAATATACACATGATACATGTGACTTACCTCTACCTGCTGAGTGATTATGCTCTGATGTAGTATCTCCTTCGAAATGCTGATTCGACCACATACTGTCAATATACATGTGGAAATCTCTGCGATAATCAAGAGTATTATCCCAGTAATCATGTACTTCATCTAACATAGGCATGGTTAACCAATCAAATGTAGGTGATTGATACAATTCCATTCCTTGTTTTAGTTCACCAGTTGATTTACCTGATTCACCTGCCCATACACCACGATTAGCAACTGACCATGCTTCATCTAAGAATGATAGTGATGCTGTCAGTTGTTCATCAGTTGGTACTATCGTTCCCGTCGCTACGGGTATGGAGAATAGTTGTTCTATCATGTGATTTAATAATTTCAGACATATCTCTCTTGTTCCTATTTGGAATCAAGTTAAATGAGATACTAATACGATCTTCTTCAGTCTCGTTCTCTCTCACACCATGTGAGACCCATGCAGGAAATACCACCAATCGACCTTCTTTCGGTGGGTATGACATGGTTGCATGTGTATGTGGTGCTTCTGCTTTACTCAAATCCTCTGCTAATCCCAGAGAATGAACCACATATGCTTCCATAGAATTTTTATGGAATGTAATACTACCTGCTTCTCCTTCTTTTGGTACTTTAACATAAAATGCACCAGACATCAATGCACCAGGATGTGTATGCACCTCATTATATCCTCCCTTGTTATTAATGTTGATCCATAAATTAGCAAACTCTAGTGTGGTAACACATGACTCAAATGAATCAAAACATTTATTACCAAAATCTTTAATAGTTCTTGCTAACTTACCAAACTCATCATCTTCCTCCTTACATAATTCCTCACCAAAAAAGTCAGGGGACTGATAATTCAGTAATCCCCTGTTGCTCCTTTCTTTTGTGGGCATAGTTTCAGCAATGCCATAACATATGTCTTGCATTACTTTTATATCAATATCTAAATCAGTCCACCATATAGGAGTGGGAAAAATATAATCAAGATTCATCATCTAGGTTAAGCGATTAAGTTCTTTATTCTCCTCTCCTTCCCAATCTGCCATTTTACTATAGTCTTTCTTTTTATTTGGATCTGAAAATTTAGATGAAGTTGCTACTTTAATCTTTGCTCTTTCCTTCTGCATTTCGTCTTCCAACCATGGTTGCTCAGGTTCTTTAAGAACATACTTACGATACATGTTGATAGTCTCAAGACCACCTTCTATCTTAACTAACTCATCTCTAATCGCATTAAGGTCGGTAAAGTTGACTCTAGTCTCAGGTCTGTCAAATGCCATGGAACCCAATCCTTCTTGCATCTCTTGATAGTGATTATACTTCTCTCTATGCTGATAGATAAGATTCTTCCATAAGTCATCAAGTGTTTGCACTGCTTCATATGCAGTTTCCACTTCTTCTATTACCTCAGGGGGCAATTCGGGCAATCCTAGGTCTTCTAAATCCTGATTGATATTTTCTGGATCGAGATTAGTTGGTGCACCACTGGGGTTAATACCATCAACTTCAGCATCCTCAAGGTTAATTACCTTTTTTACATTTTCTGACATTTTACTCCTTATAAATGGTCTGGTTTAAAAACTCGTAAGACGAGGGTAAAGTCTCACAATATTCTAGCATGTGTTGGTGCCACTCGTCAATGATCTTCTCTGCGTTGGTGAGTGCTTGCTCATCCTCCTCAGGAATTATCTCATTGCACATCCTTGATAAAGGTAGTGTCACTTTATTTATAGGATTAAATCCCATACCTGCTGCACAATATCTGGGTCCATCATTATACTCTATGCTACCAAGATTTGTTAAGAAATCAAAGTTTATGTATTTATGTGACCCATAACGCATGAATAGGTTATCAGTACCACAGAAATCATAGTCCACCACTTCTGATGCTGTCCTCCAGAAATCTGTCTTACGTTCAGAGAAAGCATAGTGAGCAGCAACAAAGTTCTTATGTCCTTCTATCTCATGGTCTGCTATCTGATTAATCATTTCCTTTTCTACCTTAGGAATGAACCCCCTACGTCCTGATAGTGCATTACATAATCTAATCACTTGTTCATGTGTAACCAACAGACCAGTGGACTCTAATGGTTCTACAAAACAATTAGATAAACCAACAGCAATAACATTACCAACAAATGATTTCTTATGCTTACCCATCTTAAATGGGATAGTTCTATATGATACCTGATCTGCTCTATACTTTCCTCTTGTCTTTACCAAATAATTATGCAACTCTACTTGTGCTTCATCTTCTGATATAAAATTACTAGAGTAAACATATCCTAGTCCACCACGTTCCCACAATGGTACATCCCACACCCATCCATTATCTAATGCTGTACAGTTGGTTGTATTAGTAACTTCTTTCTCAGGATTTTCATGTGGTACTGATATTGATATTGCTTTATCATTTAATAGGCAACCTCCATCATTATAATGGAATGACTCAAAGGGTACATCCATTGCTTCTCCTAATAGCAATGACTTAAACCCACTGCAATCTACAAATAGATCAGCACTTAATGTCTTACCATGATATACTACACAATCAATATCACCATTATCTTTTTTAATTACACCCGTTACTGTACCCGTAATATGTTTGACTCTCTTACATACATTATTCTTTAACCACTGTCCGAACTTAATAGCATCTATATGATATGCAGTATCAACCCATGGTTTCCAATAGGTAGTATCATATGTGAGTTTATTATATTTGGTGAAGTGTGCTACTGGATTAAATGTAGTAGCAAATGTATCGTTAGTATATTTTCCTGGTTTAGTTGCATTAAGTACGAACCATGCCATCCATGGAACTTTACTTTCCATCTCATCTGGTGATCCAAAGGGATATAACCAACTCTCTCCTTTCTTCCAAAAGTCATTAAAACTAATAGCAGTTTTATAGGTTGCACCTATATCTTTCATCCAATCAGAATCTTTGAGTCCTAATAATGATATAAATCTACGAATCTGTTGTAGTGATGACTCACCCACACCTATAACACCCTGATTTGGATCCTCAATTAATGTGACGTTAACATGAGGGCATAGCACATCCAATGCTGCAGCAGTCATCCAACCACTACTACCACCACCAACAATAACTATGTCTTTAACTTGCATAAATCTTTCTCAACGTATATTCGTATGACGATTCCATATCCTTTGTCCAATCATACATCCTATTCTTCCATTCGTCAAATGTGTCTTCAGCATCATTAAGATACCACTCATCATAGTCCTCAGGCAGGTCATTCATGAGACGCTTGAGGTATAGAGTATGGTCACAAATAGGATTAAATCCCATACCTGCTGCTATATATCTGACACCATCATTATGTGCAGGATCACCGATCCACTCATATGATACATGCTTCTCTGCTGAGTATTTGACAAATAGATTATCTAATCCACCCTCTGTGAAATTATATGATATATCATCTGTTACTGTCTGCCAATATTTACCTTCTCTTCTACTGAAAGCATAGTGAGCAGAAATAAATGTCATGAAACCATCTATCTCTAGGTCTGCTACTAGATTCATCATATCTATTTCTGCTCTATTAGTATATCCTTCTCTACCTGCTAAAGTTGTACATAGTCTAGTGATCTGTTCATGTGTAGTTACTAAACCAGTTGCTTCTAATGGTTCTACAAAACAATTAGAGAGACCAATAGCACATACATTCTTTACCCATGACTTCTCATGCTTTCCATTCTTAAATGGAATAGTTCTCATGGATGCTTTGTCTGCTCTCTCCTTTCCTCTTGTCCTAACCAAATAATCATATAGCTCTTGCTCTGGATTCTCTGCGAAATCCTTTGAGTACACATATCCTACACCAGATCTCTCCCATAATGGTACATCCCAGACCCAACCATTATCTATAGCAGTACAGTTAGTGCTATTGGTTATCTCTGTAGATGGGTCTACATGGGGCATGTGACACGCTACAGCAGTGTCATTTAGCAATGAACCCCCATCATTATGGTGATAACTAATAAATTTAGATCCACATGTCTGTTCTAATAGTAGAGACTTAAATCCTGTACAATCAATATATAAATCTGCTTCGAACTCTCTACCATCATCCGTGTATATTTTCTCAATATAACCACGGGCATCTTGGGCAAATCTAGCAACATTACCTGTATGATATTGTAATCCTTTTGGTATGCAGTAGTTATCCTTTAACCAATGACCAAACTTAACTGCATCAAAATGATATGCACTGTCCACCCATGGGTTCCACCATTTAGTATCATCAGTTAGTTTATCATACTTAGCTAATGCACCTACACTATTAAAACACTCAGCAAATGTACCCCTGTGATATTTCTCTGGTCTCGTTAGGTTTAATACAAACCATGACATCCACCCATGTGGTAGTTTATTTACTACTGTCTCAGCACTACCGAATGGATAATCCCATGTCTCACCTTTCTGATAGAAATCATTAAATCTTATATTTACCTTATAAGTTGCACCAGTCGCTGCCATCCACTGTTCATCTTTTAAGTCTAATAACTTAAAAAACTCGTTGATCTGTCCGAGAGTAGATTCCCCGACACCACTAATAGGTACGTCAGGACTCTCGATCAACGAGGTTTTAATGTGTGGGCATAATTTTAGGAGTGCTGCAGCAGTCATCCAACCTGCAGTTCCACCCCCAACAATGAGGACATTACGAATTTTCATAATAAAGGATTAAATTTATCCTACATCAGTAGTTATACGATCATCAGAGTCAGGTGCATGTGATGTTGGCACATCAGATCCACTTACAACATCTGGATTAGTATCCACTGCTTCTGTGACAGGTGCTTGAGTTACAGGTTGTGCATCAACATGATCTGAACCTGTTGCTACATCACCACGATCAGCAAATTCACAGAGTTTAAACTCTCTACGAACACCTATGTCCATTTGCTCTGCAGTATTCCATGCGGGCATACTGTCATCATGTGGGAAAGGTGTGTCTGGTTCTTCTGATATTCTATCAGTAACCATTTCTCCTGTCTGAGGATCAAGAACTTCTATTTCTTTCCATGTAATAGGTTTTGATTTAGCCTTTACATCTTTAATGTGATTATAGAACTGTCCTGTCTTTGCCTTATCGCCAAAAAGACCTGCATCTATATCTTTCCAGAGTTTACCTAATTGAGTACCTGGTTCACCATAGGCAATTAATTTCTCGTTAAGTGGATCTGTGTATAGGAAATCGGGTATCCACTCTCCCAACATTAACCTCCACTCGATATCTACCTCGTCAGGTGCATCTATCCACTTAAGGGTAGATCCTGGACCTGTGTAGACATCGAACTCTTCGCCTTTATTACAGATATCGGTGATAAAACCGTCTGATCTAACTAAACAACTTTTCATTTTAATCGAATTCGTAAACTACTACAATACCCTGACGACCATCGCCACCTCTCTCACCGTTTCTTCCAGATGAACCACCTGCTCCATATGCAGCATGTGATCTGTAACGCTGAGCCCATTGCTGTCTCCTATGGGTAGTAGGAGACGAACCGCCCCAGAAACTGTGACCACCATGTCCTAAACCTGGTGGGTTTCTGTGTGCTTGTGAGGAACCACCATAGATTCTAACTGAACCTTGGTTTGGGTTACCACCCAATGCTCCTTCGTGTTGTTGGTTCCTGTTAGCACCCTGTCCACCACCTGATGAACAATAGTTACCAAAGGATGAAGTACCACCATTACCTGCTCGGTTAGAGTAGTTAACTCCACCACCACCGCCACCAACAGAGACGGAAATGGAGTTAATGTTTTCTACATTAACAATACTTTCGGTGTGTGCACCTGCAGCACCAGATTCACCATAACCTGATCCTCCACCACCACCTGCAGTGCATTTCACCCATATACGCTTAATTCCACTGGGTTTGTTCCATGTGGAATTAGAGTTATATACACTGATTGATTTTGGTCCACCACCTGCTTCGATCTGACCCCATGACATTGATGATCCGTTAGTAGTAAGAAACTTACCTGACTGACCAGATACTGATGGGATAACCTGTGATGAAGAACCTGATATGGTTCCGTTGATGTTGATGTTGGATACGGTTAGAGTACCATTCACTGTAATAGAACCAGAACTGAGGTCTAAACCACCAGAACCAGAAAGGTCTCTAATTGCCGATACTTTGAGGGTACTCATTGATTACTCTGTCTCCTTCCTTGTTATTTATACTATAAAAATTCATAGACAACTACGATACCTTGGCGACCATCGCCACCTCTTTCAGGGTTCTTACCTGAAGACCCACCTGCACCGTATGCAGCATGACCCCGATATCTTTGTGCCCACTGTTGTCTTCTGTGGGTTGTTGGTGATGCTCCACCCCA
>MDTD01181076.1_pt1 | contig 16181 bp, 21 predicted proteins | sample 811221 | NCBI WGS metagenome assembly MDTD01 (sample SAMN05326646, study PRJNA326480) | marine metagenome | isolation source: seawater | place: Pacific Ocean: South West | collected 2011 | reverse complement strand
TCGACAGCTAGTGTACAAGTGCTTGATCCAGTATCTTGAATCCCTCTACTCTTTACACAATAGTGCACCGCTTCAAGATATACAGCAACATCAGGTGTACCAGTAACAAACGAGATCGTTGCAGCAATCTGCTCAGTCAGTCTCTCTTGGACTTGAGGGCGCTTTGCAAAGAACTCTACAATACGATTCAACTTGGACAATCCGAGAACCTTAGCCTTAGGAATGTATGCAACACAGGCCTTACCATCAATCACAACGAGATGGTGTTCACAGTTAGACTGGACGTTGACATTACGTTCAACTACAAAAGAGCCAGGTGAGTTCTTACCCATCTTATTCTCAATCGTAGTACACTTAGGAAACTGATTATAGTCTAGTCCCCAGAAGATTTCTTTGACCCACATCTTAGCAACACGATTAGGTGTATCCATTAGTGAATCGTCATTAAGATCAAGACCAAGCGCTTTCAGTGCTTCAGTCATCTGACCTTTGATGAGCTCAATCTTTTGCTCGGCAGGCATGTTTACTTTATCAGTCATTGGTGTTTCAAGACCAATGCTTTCCAGATGGTCTTTTACCTTCTGACCCAATACAGGATCAGACTTATAATCGGGGTGGCTCATTTCTTCTCCTTCGGTGGCAGTTCCCATGGAAAGATTATCCAGTCTTCAGTATCTATCTTATTCATACTGAAGTCAACACGAAATTTGCTTGATGATCTTTCCCATAGAGCTGCTGTCTTTACATTTTGTTTTATCTTGTCCGGACGCACATCATTCTTTTCGCGAATGTCCTCCAACATCTCACTAAACGTGTTGCCAGAATCATTGATGTCGTCCACTATTAGTACTTGACTACCAGGACCAAGTGAATACCATGGTAGTGATTCTTTTACTTTTCCGTCCCTCAACTGCCACGTGACAGACTTCATTGGTTTGTCAAGCAGGTGTGATAGGTAAACGGAAGGTACGAGCCCACCTCGTGCAATGCCTATAATGTAGTCAGGTTGCCATCTCAGATTCTCAGAGGTGACCTCCTCATACGCTTGCACGATGTGGGCTAATTTCTTGATGTCTTTATAATAGGCATCAATACTGTACGGTATCAAAGATAGTAATCCTTCAGCACGCTTAACTTATCTTCAGCGTGAGCAATACGTTCAATTTGTGTATCGATGGCAGCAACCAAATCAGGATGCTCTCCAATACCAGCTGGATTGTGAAGGTACACTGAAATGTTGGCTTCCGCCTCAGCAATCTCTGCTTTATATTTCTTTTCAAGTGCGCCAAAGAAATCTGGTGGTCGGCTCGTCTCAAACATTAATCTTCTCCTTTATCTCTTTAACTCTGTCCTCTAAAACACGAACAGCTGTTCTTAGATGGCCAGTATCATGATCGGTATATCTACCTTTAAGAATAGCGATCTCGTGAACCAACACTATCAGTCTATCAACCTGACTCACAACCTCACTCATCGAACTCCCCATCTTCTCTATGACCAACCTTCATAGCCATGTTGCTATCGGTCTCTCTTACTTCAACCTTACAACACCAGATACGATCTTGCTCACCATAGTCCTTCAAAAAGATTGTGTTAACGTACTCGTATAAGAATGTTGCGAGACCTTCACAACCAGTCTTTTCTACTTGAGTAATCTTAGCTAGACCAAGTTCACCCAACTTCAATAAGTGGTCACGATCCGGATCATCATCAGCAACGAGTAGAGTATGATCAAACCAATCTTCTAGTAACTCCTTCAAAGGTCGAAGACCTCCAAAGTCCATAACCCAATTCCGAGCATCAAGTTCTTCCGACTCAAACTCAAAATGAAAGGACAACGCATATCCATGGATTAAATTGCAATGACTGTCAGCTCTCCATTGCCTATACGCAACTGGACCAAGGTGCTTATAAGTCTTTGTTGAGATATACATATTTATTTGCCTCCGTAAAACGAATGAATGCCCGACGACCGGTCTCGAGCAACATGAGGATAATCCTCGTTCTTTACCTTCATATTCCCACTAATTGATACTCGAAGGCCACCAGTCTCGTTCCTTGTTGTATAGTGAGGTAACCAAGACGGAAATACAATCAACAATCCTTCTCGTGGAGTAACCGAATGATTTTTCGTTTGGTTGTGCTGTTGCATCTGAAAGATTATATTACCACCTCTCATATCATTGGGCAACCTTGGATAGTATACCCATGACAAATTAAGATGTTCATGGTCTTTCGGATTTCTATGGCTATGTATCATAGTTGTTTCATTATCTTCTAAGATGTGTGCCCATATTTCAGCCAAATAGTATCTGTCATCGATTGTTGAATGAAACACAGTTGTGATTTTGTCTTTCAATTGATCGACAACTTTGTGATCAGGTATTCTTGAATCTTCATTACCAGTTGCATTAGGATCATCACTAATCTTTCTATGTCTCCATTGCAAGCACAGATCAGTCAACATGGCGTTCTCTAATCCTTTGATCTGAGCCATCCCAATACCAACAAAACTAACGGGGCTGATAGTAACCATCTTTACACTCCTATGGCATTGCCCCAGAGATAAGCATGAACCCTAGCAGACACGTTATAACCGCGTTCTAACGCCATATTAGCCACCTCTCCAGCATCTTTGTACTGATCTTCAACAGTAGCTCCAACCGGCATGATCCATACTGGATAATCAATACCAGCATTTCTAAACAAAGGAAGCACTTCGTCTAACTCATCCCAACATTCTTTTCTACCATTCATTACAAACTTTAGCTGACCATACTTGGACAACAATCTATACGTTTTCAAAACAGTTGGTTTGATAGCCTTTTCTCGTTTCTCACCAGAAACAGTAAACAACTTTGGACTAATAGACCAAAAGATCTTGCCAGGAAACAAACCTCTGTTATTGAAATGCTCAACAAACTCTTGTGACAGTGGTTGTGTACCATTCGTCTCGAAAGTAATGTTGTTTGGCATCTTACCATAAGTTCTCAGAGAAGACATTATCTCTCTCACTGCTTTCTGTGATCTTTTCATCAATGGCTCACCACCAGTGAAGCATACGTGGATGTCTTGACGGCCGAGTGTGGGTTTAGTATTGAAGTCATCAAACGGAATAATATCTAGCAGCCTTTGCGCAATCTCATCAGCCGTACCGCTACGTTGTAGATGTTTGAACTTCTTACTCCACGAATAAGAACTATCACAGCCTTTTTCAAACACAGGCAGCTCTTCCAACGTATTATAATCTTCAACCTTCACATCTTGATATGGCAACTCATATGTCGACTCATCGGTTGGATCTTCTTGCCCAAATCCATTGCACTGCAGATTACAAGTAAAGAACCGAAGCCATGCAGTTGGACAGCCAGTAAACCGACCTTCTCCTTGAGCTGAATAAAAGATTTCACTATAGGGGTAAACTGAGGCCTGTTCTGCCATACTTCTTTCTCCACTTCTTGAATGCCATGTCTCTTTTTAGTTTACTTACTTTCATGGTATAGTCAACGCCTAATAAATGATCATACTCATGTTGGAATACTCTTGCTGTAATATCCTGGAACCTACGTGTAACGAAATCACCATATGGGTCTTGGAATCGGGCACGTACGTATCGGGGTCTTTTGAGCTTCAAGCTGAGTCCCGGATATGACAAACATCCTTCTTCAAGAAGAATCTGATCATCCTCACTCAGGTAAGTCACTTTCGGATTGAATACAGCATATGCTGGTTCACCTTCTAACACAAATACGCTAAGCGGTATACCAACTTGATTAGCAGCCAACCCATAGCCCATCTTCGATCTCATAAACTTAACAAGTGACGCTGCTAGGTTGACAGGATCCATTTGAGGATTCTTAAAGTCAAACGGTTCTGTCTCCTTATGCAGATATGTATTGTCGAAATCTAATTCGAGCGTTCCATCCTTGTCGTAAATAAATTCTTCGTGTTTGTACCAAAATGGAACGGAGCCATCTTTCTTGGTATCAATCTCAAGTTGCTTAGGAAGTTCTTTTTCTTCCAGTCCTTCAATCTTCAAAGTTACCATTGAACACCTTCATGTTATATTTCTCTTCAAACATTTGACTGTCTGCTAAATCATTCACCATAGGCATGCCCTTAATATTCAAACTTGTATTCAGTAAAATTGGACAACCTGTTCGTTGATACCACAATTCCAATATATGTCTCAGAGGTGAATGCTTGGCCGACTCACGACTAACAGTATGTACACGCGATGTTCCATCAACATGAACAACAGAAGGAATATCATGCTTCTTTGTACATGGCACTGCATACTGCATGTAATCGTAGTTTTCTTCAGTGGACGTTAAGAAGTATACCTGTGCATGTTCAGATAGCACCGATGGAGCAAATGGTCTGAACTTTTGTCTCTTCTTTATTTCATTCACCTTATCTTTAATGTTGGGATCTCTAGGATCAGCCAACAAACTTCTATTGCCTAAGGCTCTTGGTCCAAACTCAGCTCGACCTGCGCAAACACCAACAACTCCATGTTCAAGCAAATGCTCAACTACTGAATATACACTCGATAGTTTGCCTGCATCTTTACCCGTAAAGCAATGTGTGAAATTTATTTTCTTTTTGGTTGTTAGTGCTGCAGCTCCTAATGATGAACCAGCATCACCAGGATTAGGAAATATCCAATGCCGTCTGTTTGCAAACATTTTATGATTAGCTACAACATTATGCGCAACACCTCCACCGTAAACAATTGGACCTTTGATCGGCTTAACCATTCCTAGCAATAACCGTTCTGTTAACAGCTGTGCATTATAAGCCAAGTCTTCATCAGTTGCCCATGGAGCAAATTCTTTACAACCTCTCTCCAGATTGATTTTCATCATTCGTTTCATACCTTCGTACAAGGCAGTATTTTTATTACCATAAGCAGACATACCCATCAAGATATATTCGTCTTCCATAGGTTTCAAACCAACACGGTCTGTGATAGCAGAATAAAACAATCCAATAGAAACAGGAAAACGTATCGATGATACCTTTTTATATTTTGCTTTACCATTTACATACCAACAGTCCCATTGACTGATTGTATCAAACTCACCTATGGCATCAACAACAAGTGCAGTGGCCTTTTCAAATGGAGAGCATTGGAATGCTGCAGCAGCATGTGACAGATGATGATTATAACAGTCGTGATACTTATATGCTAACTGTCTTTGTTTGAATGCATAGTTCCACCTCATTTGTTTGAGATGCCTCAGTCTTTTCACCCAAGGGCGCTCATAGAAAGCAACACGATCCCACTCATAGTTATCAGCAACATGCTGTTTGAGCTCGTTACTTATCGACTTGTTATTTTTCTTTTTGGAGAATCTCTCATCGTGTGCTGCAAAGACTATCTCATCATTATCTAAGATTGTCACAGCTGCATCATGAAAGCCCTCACTAAAGCCAAGCACTCTACTCATAAATATAAGGATCCTGCTTTTTAAGTTTCTTCAGGCGTCTCTTGTGTCTCACCTTCCGCAACCAATCTCGGAAATACTGTAATATTTTCACGAGTACTAACCTCCTGCCTCAACCCAGACGTACTAAAGTTATGTCTGCGTTTGTTATAATGCAACTGGATTCCCAGGTCCTTACCTGTGAAGTCTTTGCCGCGATAATCTTCTCCAACAATACGTACATGAATTGGAATGTGTGTAAGCAATTCGATGAGCTCCTGTTCCGTCTCGTAAGGAATAATCTCATCAACATACTCAACTGCTTGTAGTTGTATATATCTTTCCAACATTGATTGTACTGGTTTGTTCTTCTCTGGTCTATCAATTGTTGGATCAATTTGCAGTCCACATATTAGATAATCACAAACTTGCTTTGCTTCTCTCAACATAAGAACATGACCTGCATGCAGCAAGTCAAATGTCGAACACGTAAAGCCTATAATGTTTTCATCTTCTTTCATACTCTACTCCACAAATCTTGAAAAGTTATGTGACTTCTCAAATCTTAACACGTTTGTAAACTTGTCGACCAACATATCTGTTTTATGACTGATGATGAAAACGTTGGTATCAGAAACCAAGTCTCTAATAATCTTCATGAACTCATCCGTCCCTGTAGTATCTAGGCTAGAATCAAACACCTCATCCATGATCAAAAGGTTTGTACTAGCACTGTTCTTCAACTTAGCAATTGCTCTCCATGTAAACAACAACGCTAAGTCAATCCTCATCTTCTCACCTTCACTAAACGATTCGTATGAGAAGTCATCTCTAAACCTAGACTTGATTGTCTCATTGAATGACTCATCAAGTTCAAACTGCACGAAGAAGTCCATTGCAGCTAGATACTTATTAATTAATTTGTTCATCACAGGAACATACTGCTTTATGATCCTGGCCTTGATGCCTGAGTCTTTCAATAATCTTTGACCCAAATCATATATGTTTTCTTTCTCAATAAGCTCAGAATGATCTTCGTACAACGAATCCTTCTCAACAATTAGAGAATCAATCTTCTTACGTTCATCTTCAATTGTATCTTGTTTGCCAGAAGCAGCATCAACTAATGATTCCAATTCCTTTATGTACAGCGTCTTTGAGTTAATGATTGATTGTGTATCAATTAGTTGATGCTGTTCTTCTGTTAGCTCAGCTGACACTTTAACAATCTCAGCTAACCTTGCATTCTTATCATCCACCATCTTTTGCAATTCGTCAACACCTAATTCGACCTCAGCCTTTTTATTTGTTTTGTTGTCAATATGGGTGTGCTTATGGTTCTCGTCCAGTGGCTGCTTGCATGTTGGACATTCATCATGGTTCTCGAAGAATGCAACTTCCTTCTCCAACTTATTAACCTTGTTAACAAGCTGGTCCATAATCTTTTCACTTTGCCTTAACTGCTTTTGTACATCATCCTTATCCGCAATCTTTTCTTTGAGATCTGCTATCTTTTTCTCATGTGTGGCCACAACTATCTTCAGAGAATCAATCTCAAACTGCACACCTTCAATCTGTTCTTTTTTCTTGGTGATATCCTCATCTTGTTGATTCTGTAACGTCTCAATATGCTGATGCATCATATCGATCCTTTGATCGAGCAAATCAATTTGATACTTTACATCCGACAGTCTCTTTTTATTCTCTGTTACTTTATCTTTCAGTAATGCAGACATAACCGAGAAGATTCCAATGTCGAGTAAGTCCTCAATAACCTCTCTGCGTTCATTGGTTCTTAGTTGCATAAACGGAACGAAGTTAGATGACCCAAGAACAACAATCTGTGTAAACGATTTGTGATTAAGTTTGAGTATCTGTTTCTCAAGAGTTTCTTGATAGTCTCTAGCATTTGCATCTTGGTTTAGCAAACGACCATCTTGCCACACTTCAAAGATTCTTGGCTTCAAACCTCTTCGAATCTTGTAGCTGTTCTTATTGATCCTAAACTCACATTCAACTTCTAAGTGGTTGCTATTGACGGAGTTGATCAATTGTGTTGTTGCAATACGACGAAACGCTTTACCATACAAAGCGTATGCTATAGCATCAATCATCGTAGACTTACCGGCACCATTATCACCAATGATTAGTGTAGACGAATTGGTGTTGAGATTGATCTCAGTCCAATGGTCACCGTATGATAGGAAGTTTTTGAATCTTATCTTTTCAAATACAATCATTCTATACTAAGCGCTTCATTATATAAGTTTCTCATTAAGACATTCAACTCATTCTTGTTAGTCTTTATTTCCAAGCTGTCGATATAGTTACTAACAATCGACAATGTATCTTCTGCCTCATTTACAATTTCGTCATCATCATCCAGATCTAAGTTTAGATGATCCTCAACAACCTGGACATTAATGGGTGTCTGGTTCTCAAGGCTTGTAATAAATGTATCGAACAGAGCTGGATTATTCTTATTCTTGATAATGACCTTGATATACTTATCCTTCATGTTCTCAAAGTCAAACATATCTAAATGTTCAAATGTTAGCTTATCATCGTCGTACCATAACTTGAAGAACAGCTTGTGTGGATTCTCTATGAACTCCAATTCTCTTGTGTCCGTATCAAAGATATGAAAACCTTTTGGATCATCATAGCATGACCATGTCATCTCATAAGCTGTTCCTAAGTAGGTAATGTTTCCTACAGTAGAACGATGATGGTAATGACCGCTGCACACAAGATCAAACTTGCTAAACTCTTCCGCATCGAATCCTTCATATGATGGCATCCCTTTGTACATTTGAAATCCATTGAGCTCAAGATGTCCCAATAATATTTGAGCTCTACTATTTCTAATCTCGGACCAACAGAGATCATAGTTGTCTCTACAGATCCAAGGCATTAACAAAATGTCCAATCCGTCCATGTTAATGGTTTGTGGTGTTCCACATTCATGACAATTGTCATAACCATCTAACAGCAAATCAATGCTGTTTATTTCCAAAGTATTCTTATACGTTATATCATGATTACCAACGATAATGTGTGTGTTAACATTTCGTTCCTTCAATGGATCAAAGAACATTTCCTTTGCAGACTTTAGAGATGTATACGAGATAAACTTACGTCTATCAAACGTATCTCCAAGGTCTATCACATTGGTAATGTTATGCTGATCCAAATATGGAAAGAACACATTATCATAAAACAATCTTTGGTGCTCGGCAACCTTTTGATTATCATTCCGAGCACCAAAGTGTAAATCAGTTACAAGAGCTATCTTCATCTGCGATTTTTCTTATCAGCCCGAGCACGTTCTTTGTAAAACTTCTCAGTCTCTTTTTGAATTACTTTGGATAGCTCATCCAACTTTTGGGCATAGATGTCTCTGCTCCAGATACTTTGCTTCTTATCTCGAATCTCATTGATCCAATTTTCAACAACGGTTGGTAACGGTTGTTCGGCCATAATAAGTTCCTCATTTGTAAAAAACCTCAACGCCACGTGGTGGCTTTTCTTTTGGTTTCTTTTTCTTAAACTCTTTCTCTTCGAAGCTAGTGACAAAGTCTTTCATATAATCACTACTTGTGTTTGCATATGCAACATACCCACCTTTACCGGTACTGTCAACAACCAGGGTATCATTTAGCACTGCATTCTCTAAAGACTTGTGTTTGATATACAGCTGCTTTTTTTCTTTCTGTATACGTCTCAGAAAAGCGTAATAGATTATCTGCGTAAAATAAGCAAAAGGATTCTTCGACTTTTCAGGATCGAAGTTATCAATATAGTTGACGCAGTTTTCTATACCATCACAAACCATTTCATCTTTGAAAGTATAGTTTGCAAAGTTAGGCTTTGTGGCTAAACGATTGGCTATTTGTAGTAAGCATTCTCCGATATAGTCTGGTATTCTAGGTTTAGTGTCACCAGATTGCTCGGCTTCGTCAACAGACTTCTTGTACTCGATCATTACCTGGTACAGCTGTTTATTATCAACGTAGTGACGTCCACCCTTCCTAGGCATCAGTGCACCGTCTGCTTGTCTTCCTTAGCAAGTAACCTAATGTGCTCTGCGTACTCACGTAACTTTTTTTCATTATCATGTTGAACCTCATGTACTGTCTCCACGTTTTTAATATACATTTGATAATTTTCAATAACTGCTTCTGTAACATCTGTTTTGTAAAATATAACATCAGATTGTCTGAGATCAAGTACGTTTCCGTAGCTGAACATTAAATAATCTGAACATACAATCCACGTATGGCCATTAGGAGAAATTGATCGATGTAGTTGTATCGGATCGTGCATTGTTATAAACTCGTCATCAATCCTTTCAATGACACCCATAACTTCTTCTCCATTAAACAACTTAACAACAACGTATTCTTCTTCGTTGGACATTTCTTACTCCTTTAAGTTATAGCTATAGATGCTATACTCAAATTGTTCTTCATTGTAAAGTTTAACTCTTTCACCATAATGTTTAAGCGTATAGTTGATCCATTTGCCTTTCTGCAGGTCGTCAACAATATCATACAGCTTACTTTTGTCTTTGCTCTCGTGCGTTCTCAACGATCGACCTATTGATTGTAGAACACGAATCTTTGATTTGGAGGGGGCACCGAATATAATGTTATGCAAGTTCTTAATATTGATTCCTGTACTAAATGTACCATACGATGCAACTATCAATGCATTCGAGTCACTTTCTACAATCTCTCGTATTTCATTTCGTTCTTCACCTTTCACACCTCCATATACAAAATGACAGTTTTTATTAAGTGCTTTTGCCATATCAAATAGCTCTTGACCATGTCGAATAAAATTAAACAAGAGCAGTGAATTACCCTCCAAAACCTTGCATAAGTTAATTATAAACTCATTCCTTGAAGCACTGTCTACTAAGTAATTTATCTCATCTCTATACTTAGCTCTAGCTTGAGCTGTTCTGTTTTCCTTTGTATGCTTCAATACACATATATTTATCTTCAAATCTGCCAGATTCTTCTTTTCAATAAGATCAGCTGTTGTTGTCACTTTTTCAACAGGACCGAACAAACCTTCTAGTACTAATCGATGTGTTTGAGATCCATCGAGTGTACCAGTAAACCCAAATCTGTATGGTGTGTTATCAAGTTTTGACATGATGTTGGTGAGTGATTTGGCTTTGAATAGATGGGCCTCGTCTCCAATAATGACGTTAAATTGTTTGAACCATTTCTTTGGTAACTTGTAAATGCTCTGCCAAGTAGTGACAGTAATTTCATGTTTGATCTCCTTGTCTGCACCAGCTGTTATTTTTTGAACTTCTTTACTATAACCATATTCTTCGAAATCACTAGCCATTTGATGTACCAATGCTGTTGTTGGTACAACAATCAATTTCTTCATTGTGGCATAGTGTCTGCAGAGCATGTAGATGATCAGAGACTTACCAGAAGCAGTAGGAGAAAGGAGAAGGCACCGTCTGTTTCGAACGGCATGTGCAATTGCACTCTTCTGGTAGTCTCTGGGCTCGAGTGTTAGTTGTATACTCTTTGCCAAATCATCCACCTCACTATCCTCAAAGATAGCTCGGGTCGTTAACTTTTTGTCAACCTCTACAGGATATCCTCTAGCGTTACAGAAGTCAACAATATAATTAGTAAGACCAGCATAGATTGTTCTCGTTACAGAATTGAACAATCGGATCTTTCCATCCCAATGTCGTTTACGAACAGCAGGCATGAACTTCGCACCAGGTACGTCAAATGTAAAATAATCGGATAGCTCTTGAGCATATGCAGGCTCACACTCTACCTTGATATGTAATTCATTTGCATACTTGAGTTGGATCATATACCGGCCTAAGCTCCATGCTTCTCAAAACACATGATCTTTTTGACAGGAGCTCCGTCAAACTGTTCAGATGCATGTTGCTTTAACTCATCAAGATTTTTATTCACATGATCAACACATTGCTCCAATGTATCAAACAACAAAGGCTTACCATCTTTATGTGTAATCTCTAATGCGTCCTGATCAGGACCATCCATACCTAAGGCTACAAACATTAGTATTACTATTATATAATGTTCCATTAGATACCTACCTTAAATTTTTCCCAGTTTATTGCATTATTGATTTGATAGCTACGTATACTTAATGTTTTGATAACGCTTTCAAGAAAGTCGACCTTCTCTTTTATGTATTCGACTTTCAGTTCAATATCTTGCACATCCTTATCGGCATCGACATACATAGGAACATCTTGCTTGAGTATCTTTAGTGGATTTGGATCCCAGCCAAGATCTGCAAGCTCTTCTTCAGATATCGTACCCATATACCAAAGAAACTTTTGCTTTTTTAGCAAATTCAGCTGCTTCTTGAGTTTTGTTAACGTCAACCGCTCAGCGCTGTAGAATTTGTAATACTTATGATGGAGTTGTGGAATCTTAATTGACTCCTCACCTAGCTCTGATCGATCGATCTTGCTATCTTCGTCCCACTCATCCCAATAATAGTCAAGTTTAGCCATACACTTCTCCTCACATAAGACGCATTATCCTGCAATTTGTAGGAGAGGTCAACTAGTAAATGCTGATGTGGATACTTCTTCTCGACCACCGCCGCCAAGATCAAATATCTTGAACTGTCTGTAGCGGAATGAGACCTGGCACTCAACGTAGTTGACGCTAGTCTCTTGTGTGCTGAATGTAATGTCGGAAAGACTGACTGGGTATGCATCCTCGTATAGAATAGATAAGTTTGGCTGCATAGCTGAGTTGGTAACTGTCAAGGTAGCATCACTGAACGCTGCGTTTTGCACTAGCTCGTTCTTGACTTCCTTCCCTTGATAGATTTCTTTGGATTGTTGGAACGACTCAGGGAAACCCAACTGAATCATCCAGTTGTATAATTCTAGATAATTTTTCATATCTTCATCAACTTTGAACGTGATGAATAGATCTCCATATCTTAGATGGTCACCAATTTGTGGTATCGATACGAATGGTGATGGTGTTTCCAGATCACCAAGCTGAACAGAAGGAAGGTTTGCAGACTGCAAAAAGTAGTTTGCATGAGGTATCTTCTGAATTGAAAAATTGAAACCAATAGGTGACAGATAATTTGTATTATCTGGTTGGTTTGCTATTGCACCTACATTGGACGAAGTTGCTGCCATATATCTGCTACCCTGTAATCTGAACCTTTAGCATACGATACTTGGACCTCATTTATCACGGCATCTATTTCTGTATGCCAAAAGTTCAAGAACTTGTGAACCCGAGGAATTTCAGGTACAATGTCCTTAGTTTGCCAGATGAATTCGTTCAGTACGTTATTATAGTCTGGCATCCAATAATAGACGTGAACGGTAACCAAGTCTTTTATTATCATACACCTATTTATACAAAAAGAAAGGGGTGCCCGAAGGCACCCCCAAGTAGATACTTCTACTTTATTCTTATTATTACATGATGTTGTTGACAAGGATCTTTCTGTAGTACTCATTCGAGTCAGCACCAAGAGCGCCAGTAGCAGCAAGAGCCGTTGTGCCTCTAGCAAACGGATTCTCGACAACACCGTAACGAGTCTTGAAGCCGATTTTTGGCTGGAAGGTGTCTTCACCAACCGCACGAACCATCTGGAGAGGAACGTATGGGCAGTAGAACAGACCAGCGTCAAATGCGCTAGAGCCTTTGTAACCGACAGTCATGTAATTGCCTGTCGTATAAGGATCGATGTAAACTCTAATTCTGCCGTTAAGAACACCAGCAAACGTGTTGCCCGTGTCATCAACATTCAGGTTGTTAGAGTTGAGGGCCGGAGCATAATCCAGAACACCCGCCATCTGAAGTGCCGAAGCAACATCCGAAGAGCAGATGATCATGTTACCTTTGCCCCGACGAGTGCCTTTGGCAATGCTGTTGGCTTCTCGTTCAATCTGGAACATCAGACCTTTGAATTTCTCAACCATCCAACGACCGTTAGAGTCGGTGTCAAGGTCGAACTTACCGGCTGTAGTCGTGTCATCCTGTGCACCGACTTTAGCAACCACGTTAACCGTCCGAACAATCTCACGGTTGATCTCTGCAAGGATCTCAGTGGAGAGAATGTTGGCCAGCTCGGACTCAGCGTCAAGACCGTGAATGGCTTTCAGGTCCTGTGCCAATTCCATTGTGTACTCAGCTTTAAGAGCTCTGGACTTCGCAGTCACAGCAATCTTCTCAATGCTGAATGCCATTTCTGGGAACGCATTACCGGAACCGTCACCAAGACGTTCAGCCTGAGCTGTCGTCATGCCAGCGGCAAAGTTGTACAGTTCGACGTTAGAAGCCGAGCTGTTCAGGTAACCGTTACCAACGAACGTACCGAGGTTTTGATCTGCTCCACCAACAGTGGTGTTGGAAGAGGTGTCTTTGTCAACGGAATGTCCTGTGTTAACTTCGTTGTAGAATGTCTCTGTACCAGACTGAGACGTAACCCTCGATCTCATCGCAAAGATAAGTCCGGTAGGACCAGTCATTGGCTGGACACCGCAAATATCATAAGCTACGAGGTTGGGCATTGCACGACGAACCAGGCTGATAAGCACTGGGTCGTAAATGTCAACCGCACCATCACCAGCTGTGGATGACGAAGCACCCATCGCGTTGGTTGGCGCAGCTTCGAGCAATGACTGAGGATTGAATCCAGCGGACTCTCTCAGAGCATTCTCTGTGTTTTCCAAAACGACAGCCGTCACGTTTCGTTTATGGGCATCCGTGATTTCAGCGAGATCAGGATGCTCAATAATAGGCTGCCACTTTGCTTTTAGATCTTCGTTAAGCATGTGCTAACTCCTTTGAATATATCTCTATTTCTTTAATGTTCTAGAGATGGCTTGAGCATACGCAGCCATCGGCCCTGAAGGAGTTCCTTCCGGAGTTTCCGGATCTACCTCTACAGGATCGTCGTCAAGAGATTCCTTTGACTCGGACACGGCTGTCTTGAAATTGGATTCTTTAATCACTTCCAACTTCTTCACAAAATCATCATATTCATCATAATCAACACTTTCGGAGAGTTCAGCAAACTCATCTTGCTGCTTGAGTGTCATTCCTTTCGAAACTTCACTTACAGCAATAAAGCGTGCCTGATCTTCGACCGTTTTGTTTAGCTGGATAATCAAGTCAGCTTGTTCTTCAATTGCTTGATCATATTCACCAGCTTGTTCTTCATACGCAGCAACAACATCGACGCTTTCGTCGTCAATTTCAATATTGTGTTGTGCAAACGCATCTTTCATTTGTGCAATCAGACTCTCGGCCATTTCTACCTTAATGGCAGACTCAACTGCGATCTGATTTTCCTGCATCCATTGCTCAGCAACGTAGTCCATATAATCGGACACTTGCTCAGATAGTTCTGATCTGATTTGCTCACACTCTTCTGTGAGTTTGTCTTCATACTGCTCTTTAAGAGCTTCTTCCACAACAGTGGCTTTTGTATAAAGAGCAGCTTCAAACAATGTAGCAGCTTCTTCGAAAAATTCTTCTGTAAGCCCTTCTTTGTCTGCAAACAGCGACTCAATGTCTTCTTTGACTTTGACTGGCGCCATTGCATGCAACTTCATTGGGGCTTTTGCGTCTCCCTTTGCGGAAATACTAGCCATGTTACCACCCTGAGAAACCATTTTCTCATAAGTGTTCTTGGCTTGACCTGGCGTCATAGAAGCAAAGGCGTCAACCACCTTCTGAATAACTCCTGTCTTACCAAGTTTTTCCATTGGCATTGCGTTTTTCTTATCGGCTTTACGAGCAGACGAACCAGTGGAGATTGGATCGGGCACACTAGAGGCCTCACCGGAAGCCTGAAACTCGACAAGCTCTTCCTCGTTCTGATTCTCTACGTCGTCAGCGGCCTCAAGAGTTTCATCGACAACTTCGTCGACTTGCTCTTTAACAACTTTTTTTCTGGCCATCTCGTGACTCCTTATGGTTCGGTATGTTTATTTATAATTTATTATAATTCTATAAGGACTTCAAGAAGCGATCAAACACCGATAATGTTTGTTCTTGTAGCCGTTTATAGTCTTTATCACCTAACTTTTTGATGTTTTCAACAACTTCTTGAGCACGATAGCTACCAGAAGCGGCGTCATACACCCAATCAACTCCTTCCATTACACCGTTAACAAATGCTTGTGGTGCGGAAGGATCAGCAACGATATCAGCTGCTGTCGACAGCTGAAAATCGTCTTGGACGACTTGACAGCCTCCTCTTTCACGAAGCGTACCCATACCGCGGGAAGAAACTCCCAACTGCGCACCTTCGTCAATGAGATTCTTTACAATGTTTCCATACGGAGTATCGAGTATCTTAGCTCGACCAATAATATTGGTTCCGTCTTCGGAAAGTGATTTAATCATATGGGAGACTCTCTCTAAATTGATTGTCGGTCCATTAGGATGACCGAGCTCACCATATGCTCTGTTCTTTTGAATGTACTGTTCGTTATACCGATTGACTTCTTTTCTCATTGTCTCCATTGGATACATTCTACCATTGCGGTTTGTGATATCCGCTTGGAGAAAGACACCTTCGAGGAAATGATTCTTCTTACCTGTCTCTTTGTCTTCGGTAATTTCAACCTGTACGTTTTCAATAAGTTCTGTTACTAGTTTCATTAGCCTGTCCATCCTGATGCTTTTTTGCATTCCAAAATGATGGTACCAGACGTTCCTCTGGTAACAACTTCAATATCTGCTG
>MDTD01057793.1_pt1 | contig 16185 bp, 14 predicted proteins | sample 811221 | NCBI WGS metagenome assembly MDTD01 (sample SAMN05326646, study PRJNA326480) | marine metagenome | isolation source: seawater | place: Pacific Ocean: South West | collected 2011 | reverse complement strand
TTTTTATGAGTATGTAATATAAAGAAAATTAATTCACTATAAATTTATGGCTTAATTTAGATTATATATGAACTTACTTTCTTCAACTTCAATATTTAGTTTTTTTACGCTAATTAGTAGAGTTTTGGGTTATCTTAGAGATATTTTAATAGCTATTTTTTTAGGAGCATCAATATTTGCAGATGCTTTTTTTGTCGCTTTTAGACTCCCTAATACTTTTAGACGCCTTTTTGCTGAAGGTACATTTAACGCAGCTTTTATACCTAGTTATACTGGTGCAAAATTAAAAAACAAAAAAAGAGGAAAAATATTTGCCGATGATGTACTAAGCATCCTTGTACTAATTTTACTTTTTATAGTCACTCTTGCTGAAATATTTACGCCATATTTAGTTTATTTAATCGCACCAGGTTTTATTGATGATAATGTAAAGTTTAATCTTACTGTGGAATTTACGAGAATTACATTTCCTTTTTTATTATTTGTGAGTTTGTCATCTTTTTTTTCAGGAATTTTAAATTCAAATAATAAATTTGGTGTAGCCGCTGCCGCCCCAATAATTTTAAATATTGTATTGATAATTAGTATTTTAATATCCTATTTTCAAAATTTAAATATTGCAAAACAACTTTCATATGGAGTTACAATAGCTGGAATAATCCAATTATTATTTTTGATTTATTTTACATTTCGTTTTTACAAACCAAATATCAAATTTAATTTAAAAATTACAAACAAAGTAAAATTTTTTTTTAAAAAACTTTTGCCGAGTATTTTTTCATCTGGAGTAACTCAAATAAATATTTTGGTTGGAACTATAATTGCTTCTTTTCAATCAGGAGCAGTTTCATATCTGTATTATGCAGACAGAGTTTATCAAATTAATTTAGCCATTGCTGGAGTAGCAGTGGGAACGGTTTCTTTACCAGTTCTTTCTAAGGCTTTAAAGTTGAAAAATTTTTCAAAAGTTTCAAATATACAAAATAGATCTATAGAATTATGTTTATTACTATCAATACCTGCGAGCGTTGGTTTAATCATTGCATCAAAAGAAATAGTTAGTGGATTATTTGGATATGGTTCCTTCACTCCTGTAGATGTAGAGATGACATCTGGAGCATTAAAGTTTTTTGGTTTTGGTGTTATTGCATTCGCATTGATAAAAATCTTATCTAATTTTTATTTTGCAAGAGATAATACAAAAACACCATTCTATATTTCCTCATTTATTGTATTTTTGAATATAATAATAAGTGTTAGTTTTTTTAATCAAGTGGGATTTTTAATTATTCCAATTTCGACCTCTATCTCTACTTGGATAGGCGTTTTGATCTTTTTATTCTTTTTAAATAAAAGGAATTATTTACTTTTACAAAACAAATTACTCAATAATACTTTTAGAATTGTTGTTTCTACCATCATTATGGGCTTGATGTTAATATTTTTCTTAGACAGATATACAGCTCGCCTAGATTATGCATACACCTATAAGTCGATTTATTTATTAATTATTGTAGGTTTCGTAGCGATTGTTTATTTGTTATCTTGTTATTTATTTGGATTATTAAAAATTAAAAATTATAAAACAAATTAAATGACAAAAAATAATTTAGTTTTTTCTGGAGTTCAACCGACTGGAAATCTACATTTAGGTAATTATCTTGGAGCTCTAAAAAACTTTGTTTCATTACAAAAAGAAATGAACTGTATATACTGTGTAGTTGATTTACACGCCATAACTACTTTTCAAGATCCCAATGAACTACGAAAGAATGTTTTAGAAACAGTTGCAAGTTTTATAGCAACAGGTCTAAATCCAGACAAAAGTATTTTATTCAATCAATCTTCAGTTCCAGGCCATGCAGAATTAGCTTGGATTTTGAATTGTGTATCTAGAATTGGTTGGTTGAACCGAATGACTCAATTTAAAGATAAAGCTGGGTCAGATAAAGAAAAAGCTAGTGTAGGATTATATATTTATCCAAATTTAATGGCTGCTGACATACTTCTTTATAAAGCAACCCATGTTCCGGTTGGCGCTGATCAAAAACAACATTTAGAGTTGTCAAGAGATATTGCCCAAAAATTTAATAAAGATTTTAATTGTAAAGATTTTTTTCCATTACCAGATCCACTAATACCAAAAAATGTTTCAAGAGTAATGAGTCTAAGGGATGGAACAAAAAAAATGAGTAAGTCAGAGGAGTCCGATTACTCGAGGATAAACTTAAGAGACAGTTCAGATGAAATTAGTAAAAAAATAAAAAAAGCTAAAACAAATTCAGAACAAATACCTGAGAGTTTAAAGGAGTTAGAAAATAAACCCGAAGCTTTAAACTTAATAAATATTTATTCAGAAATATCAAAAACTAAAATTGAAAAGGTATTAAATGAAATGTCTGGAAAAGAATATTCCTTTTTAAAAATGAAATTAACAGAGATATTAATTAGTGAGGTTACACCTGTAGGCAAAGAAATAGAAAAACTTTTGAAAGATATGTCGCATCTAGAGCAAATTTTGAAAAAAGGTAAGGAAAAAGCTAATATAATCGCTGAGGAAAACCTTAAAAATATACGTGAAAAAGTAGGACTGATATAATATAAATTTTGCATGATACAAACAGAATCTACACCTAATCCGAATTCATTAAAATTTCTTTCAGAGAAGATAATCTCAGCTATCGGTACTGAGGAATTTCAAAAAAATAAATCAAATGAATTGCAAAATACTTTTATTAAAGAGCTTTTAGAATTTAAAGGAGTAGAGCTTGTTCTTTTGTCAAAAAATTTTTTATCAGTAAAAAAAACAGATGAAGTTTCATGGAATGATCTTAAACCTATGGTAATTTCTCACTTAAATCATTATTTTGAAAATAATAATGATCCAATTCTTAAAGAGAAAAAAATAAAATCCGTACCAAATAATAACGATGAAACTGTAAAAAAAATAATTGATGTTTTAGATACAAAAATCAGACCAGCAGTTGCTAGAGATGGTGGTGACATTAAATTTAAATCTTTTGAAAATGGTATTGTTAAAGTCGAATTACAAGGTAGTTGTTCTGGATGCCCTAGTTCGTTAATGACCCTTAAGCAAGGTGTTCAAAATCTTTTAAAACATTATGTAAAGGAAGTTAACTCTGTGGAGGCAAATTAGTTTATGAAAAAAAAATTAAGCTATAGAGATAAGTTATTAGAATTAGCGTACATTTATAATGTAAGAGAAATACAAGAATATACTAAAAGAAGGAAAAATCTTACAACAGGACAAATTGAACTAATTTTAAAAAAAAATAAAATCATTATTCCTAAAGATTTTAAAACAAGTTTTTTCAAAGAAAACTTTACAAAACCAATTTCAAAACTTAGGTCAAATATAATCGAATACAAAGAAGAAAAAGTAAAAGATAAAAACAGATTTTTTAGAAGAGTAGAAAATTATAAATACGACACCTCAAGAAAAGTGAACCATGGAATAAGTAACTTGTGGAAAGGATTAGGTAATGCAGGAATTAATTTTTTAAATGTACTTCCTAAATTAGGAAGTACAGTTGGAACATTTTTTGGAAATCTTTTTACCGATGTTTTCAATTCAATTTACAATCAACAAATTAATCAAAAAAGTGCTAAAAATGTAATTTTAGGTTTTTTTGCAGTTATCGGAGTTACTACTGTTTTAATAGCAGGGTTCAACACTTATAAAAATTATGATTTTGAAAAAAATAAAGTGGAAATTAAAAAACCTGAGTTAAAAGTAAAAAAAGAAACAAAAAAACCTGAGGTAAAAGTAAAAAAAGAAACAAAAAAACCTGAGATAAAAGTAAAAAAAGAAACAAAAAAGCCCCAACTAAAGGTAAAAGAAAAAAATGTTGCTGAAGTAATATTGCCAGATTTAAACCTTAAAACGGAAACAGTTATCCAGCTTTTCAAAGACGTTGATTATGATTTAAGAAAAGTAAGAAACGAAAAACTAGTAAAACCAATATATTTTACCCAATTTCCAAGAGATTTAGATAATTTACAGAGCGTAAAATTAAAAAAGGAAACTTTTATAAAAATCGTATTACCTTTAATCGTAGCAGAAAACGAAAAAATATTAGATGATAGGCAAAAATTAAAAGTTTTATCAAAAAAAAAATATACTTCTGATTTAGAGAAGCAATGGCTGAGGCAAAAACTTTTAGAATATAAAGTAAAAAAAGGGAATATAAATGAATTAATGTTAAAGATGGACATGATCCCAGTTTCTATTGCATTAGCGCAAGCTGCAAAGGAAAGTGGATGGGGAACTTCTAGATTTGCTTTGGAGGGAAATGCTATTTTTGGTCAATGGACCTGGGATGGGCAAGGCATAGCTCCACTAAAAAGAGACGATAATAAAAACCATAAAATTTTAAAATTTCCTATTTTGAGAGCTTCTGTAAAGGCCTACAAAAATAATTTAAATACTCACAAGAGTTACACAAAATTTAGAGAAAAAAGAAAATCGCTTAGGGATAAAAATAAAAAAATTACAGGATTATCTCTGACTGATACTTTAAAAAATTATGCTCAAACAGGTTCAGAATATACTAAGATTTTGAATCAAATAATTACTCAAAACAGATTGTCAGATTTTGAACCAGTTAGATTAGTAAATTCTGTGAAACAAGTTGAGTTAAATTCTTAACTTACTTTTCACTAACTACATATTGAACGCCTAACCATCTCCAATAGCCATCTTTCTCCCTAAGGGAGCAGTTTATTCTTCCTCTCTCTCCTACAAATTTCTCTTCAATATCTATTTCTAATATTTCATCTTTAATAAAAGAAATTTTCGAATTTCGCCATTTATTCCCCTCATTTGAGAAGCATGTCACTTGACCTAAATTTTTAACATTCTTAAAAAATTCTATTTTTACTTTTGGAGGATTATTTACTTGGAGCAAGTATCTATCATTCGGTGTAATATTTTTATATTTTAAAGGTAAAGTTTTCATTAATGTCTTAAATCTTTTTATTTCACCGTATTTTTCATTAATTGGAAATCTTGGAAGTCCAAACAAGTCTTTTGTTTCATCTATGACCCCTGAGTGTTGACCAAAAGCATACTTAAAGCCTAAATCTTTAATAATTTTTTGAAACTCAAGACTATACTCACCAAATGGATAAGAAAAAAATTTTGAATTTTGACCAAGTTTTTGTTCAAAGATTTTTATTGATTTAAGTATATCATCTTTAATTATTTTGTTATCTTCATCTACAAGATATTCGTGAGAGTGACTGTGATTACCAATTTCAACATTTTCTGATTTATGAAGTTCTAAAATTTGACTCCAATCCATATAATTAAAGGATCCTACTTCTCTTGTATTTACAAAAAGGATAAATGGAATATTTTTCTCTTTTAAAATCGGCCAAGCATTCTGGTAAAATGATAACAAACCATCATCAATTGTAAGTAAAACTTTCCTATTCTTCTTATTTTCTGAAAGACTTTTGTGAAAATCTTTAGGATGCACAAAATTAATCCCCTCATCTTCAATGATTTTTAATTGTTCTTTAAAAACATCTAATTGAATATTTGTTGATGGGTATTTGCTTTCATTAAATCTGTGGTACATTATTGAAATTAAACCAAAATCTTCAAAGCTAATATTATTTTCAGCAAATAGTCTTATTTGGTTTAACTCGAAATTTATGGTTAATAGTAGAACGATTAATAATTTTCTAATAATAAATTGCATTGGAAACAATGATAAATTAGGTTTAAGGATAAATAAAGAATTTTTTATACGTAACTTAAGTTTTAAAAAAGATAAAGAAAGTCTTGTGTCTGAAATATCAAAATTTCTTAACGCCCATAAAGTTATTCTTGATGAGTATTTTAGTATAATAATAAACCAAGGACCCGGAAGTTTTTCAGGTTTAAGGATTTCATTAGCTGTTGCAAAAGGTCTAGAAATTTCTAAAAATGTTAGACTTTATGGATATAAAAATGATGATTTACCTGTATTTAACCAAGAAAATATTGAAAAAATGATTATAAAAAGTTTAAATGAAAAAAAATTGATTAAGCCCATTTATTTGAGTTAAATTAAGTTATGAGCATTATTGAGGAAAAATGTAAACAAAAAGGTGTACGGCTTACTGATCAAAGAAAGGTAATTGCTAAAATACTTTCTGAGTCAAAAGCAGTATATGGTTCTAAAGATCATCCTGATGTAGACGAACTACATAAAAGGGTTACTGCTTTAGATGATAAAATTAGTATAGCAACCGTATACAGAACTGTTAAACTTTTTGAGGAAGCTGGGATTTTAGTTAAACATGATTTTAAAGCAGGTAAAGCTCGCTACGAAATCAACGATGATCATAATCATTTAATAGATATCAACAGCGGAGAAATAGTTGAATTTGTTGATAAAGATATCGAAGAACTACAAAAAAAAATAGCAAAGAAACTCGGGTACAATTTAGTTGATCACAAACTAGAACTTTATGGTTCAAAAATAAAAAAGTAATTTGGAAAAAAAAATTTTTATAAAAACTTTTGGTTGTCAAATGAATGAGTACGATAGTAATCGTATTTTTGATCTCACAAAGAAAATAGACTATGTAAAAACAAAAGATTTAGACGAAGCAGATTGTTATATTTTAAACACTTGTCATATAAGAGAAAAAGCAACAGAAAAAGTCTATCACGACATAGGTAGAATAAAAAAAAGATTTAGAAATAAAAAAAAACCTATTGTAATTAAAGCTGGATGTGTTGCGCAAGCCGAAGGTGATATTTTATTAAAAAGAGAAAAATATATTGATGTAGTGATTGGTCCTCAATCCTACCATTTATTAAATAATGCAATAAAAAATACAGAAAAGAAATTCAGTAATCTGAATTTTACAGAATTTGAAACTCAAGAAAAATTTGATAACTTAAATATATTAAAAAACTCTGATAGTAATGTTTCCTCTTTTTTAACAATTCAAGAAGGTTGCGATAAATTTTGTAAGTTTTGTGTTGTACCATATACAAGGGGCGCAGAATATTCCAGGTCTACTGATGAGATTATCAAAGAGTGTAGTCAATTAATTGATAATGGTGCAAAAGAAATTACTTTATTAGGTCAGAACGTAAATGCTTATAACTTTAATGGAAAAAAACTATCAGATCTAATTAAAGAAATTTCAAAATTTGATGATCTCAAAAGAATTAGATATACAACCTCTCATCCAATAGATTTTTCGGAAGATCTTATTCAGATTTATCAAGAAAACGATAAATTGATGCCATTAATTCACTTACCTGTTCAAAGTGGATCAAATAAAATTTTAAAACTAATGAATAGAAAACATACAGTTGAATATTATATAAATTTAATTAATAGGTTAATAAAAATTAATTCAAAAATTAAATTTTCTAGTGATTTTATAATTGGCTATCCAGGTGAAAGTGATAAAGATTTTGAGTATACTTTAAATCTCTTAAAAAAAGTAAAATTTATAAATTCTTTCTCTTTTATTTATAGCCCAAGGCCAGGTACACCAGCAGCTGAAATTAATCAATTGGATAATAATGTAGCAAAAGAAAGGCTTACTATTTTTCAAAAAACAGCGGAGGATATAAAAATGAAATATAGAAAAAGCCTATATAACAAAAAATTAGCTGTATTATTTGAGAATAAAATTATTGGAAAAAAAGAGTTTTTTGGAAGAGATGAATTACAAAACTCAGTAATAGTAAAAACTAGTGAAGATTTAAAAGGAAAGATAAAAAATATTGATATTTTTGGCGGTAATCAAAATACATTATTTGGAAATATTGATTTTAAAAATCATCAAAAAAATGAAGCAGCTTAATTATGTCAGAGATTAGTAAGCTTGATAAAAATCTAACTATAAAAAAAATTGATAAAGATACAATCAACTTACAAATTACTGATAATGAAATGCTGATGTCTATTGTTGGTCAATTTGATCAAAATTTAAAAGATTTAGCAAAACTTACCTCTACAAATATTTTTTTTAGAGGTAACTCAATTACTTGCAAGGGTAAAAGGCAACATACGGAGGCATTTGGTGAGGCTATAAAATTTCTAATTAATAAATATTTTTTAACAAAAATTATTGAAAAAGAAGATATACTTTTAGCAGTGAAAAAAAATATTGAACAAAAAGAGTCAAATATAAAATCTTTTCAACAATTGATTAAAACTCCTAGGAAATCAGTTATAGCTAGATCTGAAAAACAGTCAGATTATATTAAAGCTCTTAAAGAGAATGATATTGTAATGTCTTTAGGGCCAGCAGGAACTGGAAAGAGTTTTTTAGCAGTATCAGTTGGTGTTACTATGCTAATGGAAAAAAAAATTGAAAGAGTTATTTTGTCTAGGCCAGCAGTAGAAGCAGGAGAAAAATTAGGATTTTTACCTGGCGATATGAAAGAAAAAGTAGATCCTTATCTAAGACCTTTGTATGATGCTCTCTACGAACTCTTTGGTGTAGATAAAATCGATAAAAAAATAGAATCAGGTGAAATAGAAATTGCACCTTTAGCTTTTATGAGGGGAAGAACTTTGAAAAACTGTTTTGCGATTTTGGATGAAGCACAAAATGCTACAGAAACACAAATAAAAATGTTTTTAACAAGAATAGGAGAAAACTCAAAATTAGTGGTTAATGGAGATCCCTCACAGATAGACTTAATAAATAAATCACAATCAGGCCTTATAAGATCTAAAAATATATTAAAACACTTAAAAGAGATAAAATTTATAGAATTTGATCATAATGATGTTGTAAGACACCCGCTAGTTTCAAAAATTATTAGAGCTTATCAAAATAAAAGCGCTGATGATCAAGATTAATATTATTTCCACAAATAAAAATATAAATCATTATTTTAAAAACCCTAATAATTCGATTCAAAAAAAAATTACAAAATTAAATAAAAAATTTACAAAATATAAAAAAAATATTATTTTTTTTTCTTTATTAATATCTGGAGATAATGAAATTAAAAAATTAAATCATAAATTTAGAAAAAAAAATGAATCAACTGATATTTTATCTTTTCCTTTTTATAAAAAAAACACATTAAGAAAAAAATTAAAGAATGAAAAGGAAGTTTATTTGGGTGATGTTATAATTAATTTGAATAAAATTAAAAAAAAAAATAATAAGCCTTATTTTAGAAAAGAATTTAACAAACTTTTAATTCATGGTTTAACGCATCTTTTTGGATATGAACATAAGAAAGACAATGATTATTATATTATGGCAAAAGTTGAAAAGAAATTTCTTTCATATCTAGACTAAATGATTGAAAATTATTTAAATAATCGTTTTCTAACTTTGTATTTTTTGCCTTTTATAATCGGTTCATTATCAGTTTTTTCTTTTCAACCATTTAACCTTACTTTTATTAATTTCGTTATATTGCCTGTATTTTTTTATTTAATTGTTTATATAAAAAAAAGATCAAAAAGTAGATACAGAAAAAAACCTTTTAAAAAAAATTTATTTATATTTGGTACATCTTTTGGATTTGGTTTTTACTTATGTGGTATTCATTGGATAAATAATTCTCTTACGTTTGACGAAAGTTTTAAAATTTTAATTCCTTTTGGTTTAATTTTAATACCCATTTTTTTAAGTTTATTTTTTTCACTTTTAACTTCATTTATAGGACCATTCCTTGATTTTAATTTCAAATCAATAGTTCTTTTGTCTGGTGGTATGGCTTTCTCCGATTATATTAGATCTAAGATTTTTACAGGTTTCCCCTGGAATTTATGGGCTTATAGTTTTTCCGAGGCAACCGAGATAATACAAATATTGAATATAATTGGTTTATTTGCGTTTAACTTGATTACAATTACTATTTTTTTACTACCTACTGTTCTTTTTTTCAAAGTAAATTTAATAAATAAAATTTTTACCATTTCTATTATTGTCTTACTTCTCACATCTTTTTTTATCTATGGAAATCACTCAATTAATCGAAATGAGAATTTATTAAGTATCAATGAGACAAAATTTAATGTTAAAGTTATCTCTCCCAATTTCACCTTAAACTATGGACTTTCGGAGGGAGAAATTAAAAAAAGGTTAGAAAAACTTATAAGATATAGTGAACCAGACAAAGAGTTAAAAACACTTTTTGTTTGGCCTGAAGGGGTTTTTAGTGGCTATAGTTTCAAAGAAATACTTTATTTGAAAAAAATCTTTTTAAATAATTTCAGTGATAACCATTTTATTTTATTTGGGATTAATAGGCATAACGATAAAGTGGGTGGGCTTTTTAATAGCTTAATTGTTATAAATAATCAGATGGAAATTGTTGAAGAGTACAAGAAACAAAAACTGGTGCCTTTCGGTGAGTTTCTACCATTTGAAAAAACTTTAAATAAAATCGGTCTTAAAAAAATTACAGAGGGTTATGGTTCGTTCCTAAAAGGTGAAAGGCAACAAGGAAATATTATAATTGATAATTTAAATATTCTTCCTCTGATTTGCTATGAAGTTATATTTACAGAATTAGCCCAAAACTCGAATTCAGATACTAATTTAATCGTGAATATATCTGAGGACGGATGGTTTGGAGATTCAATTGGACCACACCAACATTTTGCAAAGGCTATTTTTAGAGCTATTGAACAAAATTTATTTCTTGTAAGATCAGTTAATAAGGGTACAACAGCAATTATTAGTAATAAAGGTCAAATATTAAAAATACTCAATTCTAATGAGTCAGGTAGTATTGAGCAAAACGTGCCTTTGATCCAAAGTAAAAGAAAAAATAAAAATGATTTGATATTTTATATACTTTTAATTACATATATTTTTATTTTTAAGTTTTACAAAAAAAAACATGTCTAATAAAAATTTTTTATTTACCAGCGAGTCAGTTTCAGAAGGTCATCCAGATAAAGTATGTGATAGAATTTCCGATATGGTAGTAGATTCATATTTATCAATGGATCCAGTCTCAAGAGTTGCTTGTGAGACACTTACAACAACTAATAAAGTAGTATTAGCTGGGGAAACAAGGGGTCCAAAATTAAATAAAGATGAACTAATAGAAAAAGTTCGAAATTGTATAAAAGATATAGGATATGATCAGAAAGGTTTCAGTTGGAAAACTGCAGATATAGAAACATTCTTGCATGAACAGTCTTCAGACATAGCTATGGGTGTTGACTCGAAAGAAAATAAAGACGAAGGGGCAGGTGACCAAGGAATAATGTTTGGTTATGCTTGTACAGAAACCGAGGAATTAATGCCAGCACCAATTTATTACTCACATAAAATTCTCAGATTAATTGCTCGTGATAGAAAAAATGGAACTCTAAAAGGTATCGAACCCGACTCAAAAAGCCAAGTCACAATGTTATATCAAAACAATAAACCTATTAAAGTGACTTCGGTTGTTATATCTACTCAACATTCGAAAGATATTAATCAAGAAAAAGTAAGAGAATTGATTGTTCCATATATTCAGCAATCAATTCCTAAAGAATTTCTCGAAGGTTTAGATAGTAAGGAAATTTATATAAATCCTACCGGTCAGTTCGTAATTGGTGGGCCCGATGGCGACACAGGCTTAACTGGGAGAAAAATTATAGTTGATACTTATGGCGGTGCAGCACCACATGGTGGTGGGGCTTTTTCAGGAAAAGATCCAACAAAAGTAGATAGATCTGCTGCTTATGCGTCAAGATATCTTGCAAAAAACATAGTTTCAGCAGGTGTCTCGAAAAAATGTCTAATCCAATTAGCCTATGCGATTGGAGTTTCTAAACCTCTATCAATACTAATAAAACTGGATGAAGGCGATGAAGGTAAAGTGGATGAAGTTAAAAAAATAATTAATCAAAATTTTGATTTATCACCTAGAGGAATACGAGAAATGCTTAATCTAAACAAACCAATCTATGAAGTAACATCTGCTTACGGTCACTTTGGTAGAAAACCAACAAATAAAGGGGAATTTTCATGGGAAAAAACAGATAAGGCTGATTTATTTAATCTGTTATCTTGAAAAAACCTTAATTTTCTTCTAAAAGTACTTAAATTATTAATAATTCAAAATGGGCTTTAGCCCATTTTTTTTTAGGAGCAATGTAAATGTTAAATCGAGGTTTAGATAAACTTGAACTTTTAAGAATAGTTGAAGCTGTAGCTAACGAAAAATCTATTGATAAAGAGTTAGTGATTGGATCTATGGAGAGCGCTATTCAAAAAGCTGCATTAACTAAATTTGGCAATGATAATGAAATTGAAGTAATTATAGACAGAGAAAGTGGAGAAATAAAAATTCAAAAAATATTATTGATTGTAGAACAGGTAGAGGATCCTGCTAGAGAAATTTCATTAGAAGAAGCTAAAAAAATTGATAAAAATGACCAACTTAAAATTGGTGACAAGATTTATGAGGAATTACCTCAAATAGATTTTGGACGTATTGCGGCCCAAAGTGCCAAACAAGTTATCAGTAGCAGAGTTAGAGAAGCAGAAAAAAATAGACAATATGAGGACTTTGTAGATAAACAAGGCCAGATATTGAGTGGAATAATTAAAAGACTGGAATATGGTAATGTAATAGTAGATTTAGGTAAAGCAGAGGGAGTAATCAAAAAAGATGAACTTATTCCAAGAGAAATACTTAAGACTGGAGATAGAGTAAAAGCTTATTGTTACGAAGTAAAAAAAGAAATTAAAGGACATCAAATTTTTTTATCTAGGGCTCATCCTCAATTTTTAGCAAGATTATTTTTTCAAGAAGTGCCAGAAATTTATGAAGGGACAATTGAAATAAAATCTGTAGCTAGAGACCCTGGTAGTAGAGCGAAAATTTGTGTTCATTCACAAGACTCATCAATTGATCCAGTTGGTGCATGTGTTGGGATGAGAGGTAGTAGAGTTCAGACAATTGTAAATGAGTTACATGGTGAAAAAATTGATATAATAAAGTGGACAGAAGATCTTCCTACTTTAATTTCAGAGTCATTATCTCCCGCTGAAATTCAAAGAGTTTTAATTGATCAAAATAATAAAAGAATAGATATAATTTTAACAGAGGAAAACTTAAGTAAGGCCATAGGAAGGAGAGGTCAAAACGTGAGATTAGCGTCGAAACTTACAAATTATGAAATTGATATTTTAACCGATAAGGAAGACTCAGAGAGAAGGCAAGCTGAATTCAAAGATAGGACTGAAACTTTAATTAAAAATTTAGAAGTTGATGAGACTTTAGGGCAACTTTTGGTTTCAGAAGGTTTTGTTTCAATTGAGGAAATAGCAAATTCAAAACCTGAGGATATTTCAAAAATTGATGCAATTGATACTGAGACAGCAGAAGAATTAATAAATAGATCTAAAGAAAATCTAATTAAAGAGAGAGAAGCTGTAGCTCAAAAATTAAAGGAATTAGGAGTTGAAGATAAATTAATTAGTTTAAAAGGGATGACACAAGGAATGCTTGTAATTCTTGGACAAAAAAACATAAAAAAACTTTCTGATTTTGCTGATTTATCCTCAGATGAACTAATTGGAGGATTTGACGAAATAAAAGGTAAAAAAATACGAATTGAAGGGTATTTAGAAGAATTCTCACTTTCTAGGAAAGAGGCCGACGAATTAATAATGTCGGCGAGAGAAATAGCTTACAAATAATGTTATGGATAAAGATAAAAAAAAAACACTTACTATCTCTTCGACGCTAAAAAAGAAAATCGACACATCTTCAATAACATCATCAAGTAAAAAGTCCTATTCTGTAGAAAAAAAAAAGCCATTTAAAAATAACAAAAGTTCAAATAGACAAAATTTACCAATTAATTCTTTAAATAAAGACGCTAATATTAAAAAGAAAAGTTTTACTAGAAAATTTATCGAGCAACAAGCTACTAAAGACTTTATAAAAAAAGAAAATAAGCCGGCTGGAAAGAGTAAATTAAAATTGAAAGCTCCGCTAGATAAAAGAGATTTTAAACTTACAGTTTCTAGAGCATTAAATGTTGAGGAAATCGAAATCAAACAAAGGAGCTTAGCTTCAGTTAAAAGGGCAAGATTAAAAGAGAAAAAAAATAAACCGGAAGGTGAAGAAAAAAAGGAATTTAAAAAAGTAATTAAGGAAGTAAAAATACCTCAACAAATTACTATTCAAGAATTATCAAATCGAATGGCTGAGAAATCAAGTGAGATAATAAAATTTTTATTTAATATGAAAGTGGTAGCAACGATTAATCATAATATAGATAAGGATACTGCAGAGTACATTGTAAAAGAATTTGGTCATAAGCCAATTCTAGAAGAAAAAATTCTAATGGAAACAAATAAGGTGAAAGAAAATATAAGCGGAGAAATTAAAGCAAGGCCACCAGTAGTTACAATAATGGGCCATGTAGATCATGGAAAAACTTCTTTATTGGACGCATTACGCGATTCAAATATTGTATCCGGAGAATATGGAGGAATTACTCAACATATCGGAGCCTATCAAGTGAAAGCTGGAGAAGAAAAACTTATAACTTTTATAGATACACCTGGTCATGCTGCTTTTACTGAAATGAGAGCAAGAGGATCAAAAATTACTGATATTGTTGTGCTTGTAGTTGCCGCTGATGATGGCATTAAACCCCAAACAGTCGAAGCTATTAAACACGCAAAAGCTGCTAAAGTTCCAATAATTGTTGCAATAAATAAATGTGATCTACCAGAAAAAAATATAAATAAAATCAAAAATGAAATGATGCAATATGAACTAATAGCAGAGGATCTAAGTGGAGATACTTTATTTGTTGAAGTTTCAGCACTTAAAAAAATTAATTTAGATAAATTGAAAGAAAGTATTTTGCTTCAGTCTGAAATTCTTGACTTGAAAGCTTCTTATACTGACAAAGCTAGTGGAGTCGTGATCGAGTCAAAAATTGACAAAGGTAAGGGTCCAGTCTCCACCATTTTGATTAGCAATGGAAAACTTAAAAAAGGCGACTTTTTTATTTGTGGTGATACTTGGGGAAAAATACGAGCCATGATTAATCATGAGGGAAAAACTGTAGATCAAGCTCTTCCATCTATGCCAGTTGAAATATTAGGCATGAATAGTTCTGCTTATGCTGGGGCTGAATTTATTGTTACTTCTAACGAAGAAGAGGCAAAAAAAATGTCAGAATATAAAAAGGATAGTAATATTAATAATAAATCTCTAGCAAAAGATAGAACGACACTTTTTGATGACACAAAAAATAAAGATGAGTTAAATATAATTATAAAATCAGATGTTCAAGGATCTAGTGAGGCTTTGAATATGGCCATAAATAAAATAGAACATAGCGAAGTTGAAGCTAAAATTATTTTATCTGATATTGGCATGATCAACGAGACAGACGTCTCACTTGCAAAGGCATCTAATGCAATTTTAATAGGATTTAACGTAAAACCTAATCGTGAAGCAAAACACTTAGCCGAGGAACAAAAAATTAATATCAAATATTTTAATATAATATATGAAGCGTTAGATTATATTGAAAAGTCACTATCTGGTTTATTGGAACCAGATATAAAGGAAACGATATTAGGTAGCGCAGAAATACAAAAAATATTTAAGGTGTCTAGCGCAGGGAAAATTGCCGGATCAAAAGTTATTAGCGGAGAAATTAAAAGCAAATCAAAAGCAAGAATTATTAGAGATGGAGTTGTAGTTTATAGCGGAGAAATATTATCTTTGTTTAGAGAAAAGAACCAAGTGAAAGAAGTTGGAACAGGATTAGAATGTGGAATAAGCATTAAAGATTTTATTGATTTTAAAGAGAAAGATGTAATCGAGTCTTATCTTTCAGAAAAAATACAGAGGTCAATTTAATGAATAACCATTCATCATCAAGAGCTTATAGCCAACGACAATTAAGAGTCGGAGAATTAGTTAAACAAAATTTAGGTGAATTATTTATTAGAAATGAGGCAAAAATACCTTCAATTAATTCAAAATTAATAACTGTCACCGAAGTAAGAATGACGCCGGATCTTAAGACAGCTAGAATTTATGTAATTCCATTAGGTGGCAAAGATATAAAAGAGACTGTAAAAATCTTGACGGAGAACTCACATCTTGTTAGAAAAGCACTGTCTAAAAGGCTTGATATTAAGTTTCTTCCTAAGCTCACTTTTATTGAAGATAACTCATTTGAATATGCTGAAAAG
>MDTD01110115.1_pt1 | contig 16189 bp, 16 predicted proteins | sample 811221 | NCBI WGS metagenome assembly MDTD01 (sample SAMN05326646, study PRJNA326480) | marine metagenome | isolation source: seawater | place: Pacific Ocean: South West | collected 2011 | reverse complement strand
TAAATATGATTGGCCAAGAAGTAGGCCAAATCATATTTAACACACCTCTATTTTTTATCTATGATGACGGATCAGTAGAGAAGAAGTTTATTGTTGAGTAAATTGTGAGTCTAAAATCACAACCATGAGACTTCTATTTACTGCTTTAGCTTGTTTGATTAGTATTAGTTTGTTTGGTCAATGTGAAGGAAATTGTATTGATGGATATGGGCAATATATTTTTTCCAATGGTAAATACATTGGAAATTTTTCAAGTGGAATGTATTATGGCGAAGGGGAATTAATTTTAAATGATGGTGATACATTCAAGGGAAATTGGGAAAATGGTTTTTTAAACGGACGAGGAACACATATTTCATCTAATGGAAACTCTTATAGTGGAAATTTTAATAATGATGTTTATGATGGGTATGGTGAAATGACATTTAGTAATGGAGACATATATAATGGGCAATGGGCTTCCTCATTGCAGCATGGATATGGAGAAATATTTTATAAAAATGGAGAAGTTTATCATGGACAATGGAATAGTGGTCATAAACACGGAAATGGAGAATTAATAGATATTAATGGTAATGTTTATGAAGTACAATATGAATACGATAATATTGTGATAAAACAGCGAATAGCTTCCTATAATACTTCATCACAAAATAAAATAAATTTAGAATCTGATATCACTACACAAATGGATAATCCAGAGATGGATAATTCACCCAAGTTATCTGAAAAACTTCAAGCCTTCGCAAATTCTGCACAATCAGATATCGATAAATTCCTCTCAGGTAAAGATAAAGCAGCTGGTAAATCAAATAGTGAAACACCAAAACAAAACATAAGAGTTAGAGTAACTGAAAATAAATTTCAGTTAACTAAAGTTGCTGTAGTTGGTAAAGAATCCAATCTATGTGATGGATCTAAAGACGATGGTCAAGGTTTAGCAGAATTGGTTGAAGGAGAATTATTAGGTATCTATGGAGTTGTAGAAAGAAAACACTTAGAAGAGATTTTGGATGAACAACGTCTTTCTATGAGTGGGTTACTTTTAGAAGATTCTGATTTTGCTCAAGCAGGATGTTTAGCAGGAGCTCAAGGAACTGTTTTGGCTTCTTATGGATGCTTACAAGACAAGACTAAAATTCAAATCAAACTAGTAGATTGTTCCACATCTGATTTATATTGGAGTGCAACAGGAGTTGATGTGTCTGAGTTTGAACTATTAGATGCATTGAGAGTTGAGCTAAACAAGTAGAGAAAGACTTTATTATTGAGTAATGCTTAAGTACAAAGAAGAGAATCAAGAACTAGTTGTAAACAGTCTCAATTAGTCATTCTAACCGTTGGTAAAATGTTAGTAGCCTATATTTACTTACGTTGTCAGAGACAAGGTGGTAGTCCGTAGGGAGCTATAAACTCTAAGCTCTGCAATACCTGAAAACAATTGGTTTACCCTTAGTAAGCCTTGACTAGGCTGTGAAGAAAATTTGGGTAAGGAGAGAAAGGAAAGAATTAATTATCATTCTTAATCATGAAAAACGGATAGCTGAGCACAAGTTCATTCAATGATTAATTATTAGGTAAAAACTAAAACCCCCAAACTAGCTAATAATACTACTTGAAGAATAAACACAAATAAATCAATCTCAATTCTACTTTTGAGTAAGTATTCCAAAAGCATAGAAATTAATAACATAACAGGTAGTAATAAAGCGGACATCCAGCGAAGTGAATATACCTTCTTTCTGTCAAACTGAAATGGTTTATACCAATTGATTTTTTTAAATATTGGTGAAATAGAATATTCAATACTATCACCTAATTTTAAGGTCCTATAATCACTTTTATCAACTGAAAATGTATGATCCAGTGTAACTAAGCGATATGAATAGTGAAAATTTCCGGATGCATTATAATGTCTTTGTAAATCCCTTTTTACATTAATAATCTCACTACTTACAATATTCCCAGTTCCCAAATAATCAAATAGTATTATTAGAGATAAAAGAGTAAAAAGCACAGTTTTACAAGTTTTTACCATTGTTTTAAGATAACGAGCTAATAGGAAAGAAACAAATGATTATAAATCTTAATGATCAAAACGTTAGTCCAAGCTTCAGTTCAAATCAGCTATCATTTGAGTACAAGAGGATTGGCAAGAGTTTCCGATATTTGATACTATGAAAAATTTCCCAGAAAAAATTGGCATAACAGATTCGAAGATTTGTTTTAATAATTGCAGCATCTTTTCTATAACCTTTCCACCAGATGAAGAATTTGCAATGAAATCAAAAATTGGTTGGAATCCATGGGGATATAGTTTCAGCTTTATATATGATTTTAGCACTGGTGAATTGATTTCCTCAGATGACTATTCCTTGATAAATGTTGATGAATCAATCGAAGATTCAATTCTGGCACTTAAAGTTTATGAAGAGGGACCAGAGTGGATAATAAAATATATAGATGAATTAAATTCTGAACAAGGCGGTGAAAGCTATAAATCTATTTCATTCCCTTCTTCAGACATTGAAGATATATACATTGGAAATGAGTGTTATGAGATGGATTCTAATCCTGAAATTGAGGAATTTTACAACTATGTTTTTGGTGAAGGGTATAACACCTTAGTTAAAGTGTCTAAAGCAGTTGTGAAGTTTTTGCAAGGCTAACAAATGAAAAATCCAGTTTATTTAAAGGTTACAGAGCTTATTGTTTGTAGCTTCCTAAGGGCTGCCATAAATCCTCTGAACATCCTTTAAATACGAATAAGCTCACAAAGCATTAATACTTCAAGAATCATTTAAGACTGTTTACAACTAGATTGTAGATGGTCTTTTTTTTGTGGGCAATACTGGATTCGAACCAGTGACCTCTACCATGTCAAGGTAACGCTCTAACCAACTGAGCTAATTGCCCAATATTTCATATGAATATATATTAAAGATTTTGTGGACGTGAGTAGAATCAAATGAGATTGATCCATCTTGAAATTTTGTATTTAAATAAAATTTAATATTATTATTTGTATTTGAGAAATCCGCGCCTGCATCTATATAAATAATTTTATTGAAAACATTTGTTTTACATATTGTATCTAATTCTTTTGAGTTGTTCACAAGAAATACGTTATCTGATTGAAGACTATGCGACATATGGCTATTTGAGATATCATTTTCTATACTTGTAAAATATTCTTTATTGTAATAATATGTAAAGTTTAATCCAAAATGTTTTGGGCTAATAAATATTAGACTTTGTGAATCTTGTTGCATTTCTTTAACCTTACTAACTAATGTTTTTACATCACGATAATTGTTACCTAATGGTGAAAAAGACACCATTATTAATGTTATTATCATTAAACTAAAACTCAAGAAGATTCTTTTGTCAAGTTTAGTTAGAATTAAAGATAAAATAATGAAAAAAGGAGGAGTGCAATAAATCAAATAACGATCAATAAACATTGGTATGTAAAACGATGAAAAAAACATAATGATACAAGGAATGAAAAACCATGAAACTATAATTTTTTCATTTAAAGATAAATTTTTATTTGATAGAAAGTGTATGAAAATTGTGATGTAGAATACTAAAAACGAAATATTAAAAAATGGATTTAAAAAATTATTTTCAAATGGAAGTAGGGTTTGTGGAATTAATACTGTAAATATTTTAGGAAGTCTAAACGATAAGCTAACGAAGAAAAATATTATAGCTGAAATCATTAATCCATATTTTATATATTTTCTACTAATGTATTTACTAATGTAATTAAGCAAAACAAACAGACATAAAACTAAAACTATAACATAAGCGGTATGATTTTCGTTTAGCAATGTGTTGTAAAAGTTGTGTAGCGGACGTAAATCATTCACCGGCTCAACCCATGTTCCTTTAGAGGAATCTAAGAATCGTCCAACAAAAACCTTGATATAAGGCAGGTAGAATAAAAGTATTATTATAAAGTATTTAGTAAACCTTAAATGGTAGTTCCTTTTTTTTCCATGAATTATAAGTAAAACAAAAGCCTGTAAAAAAAGTATAAACCAACTAAAAAAATGGCTGTACATTAATAATATGCTAACAATAACATACGATATACTGTTAGATTTTGAGTGCCCTTCGGTTATCAGTCTCATGAATTGATCCATTGAAACAACAGACAAAAACATGAATAAAGCATAAACTCTAGCTTCTTGAGCAAAGTATAATTGATAATTTGAAAAAGTGAATAATATTGAAGCTATAATCGCGATTTTTAAATCAAAAAATTTAAAACATATCCGATAAATAAAAAAAACGGCAATACTACTAAATACTGCAGATGGAAATCTGACGGAAAACTCGGATATGCCAAAAATATTAATCCAGAAATGCAGAAAAAGTTCATAAAGTGGTGGGTTATTTCCAAGACTTAATACATTAACAATAGTGCTAATGTTAAATTGGGAATGATAAACTGAGAAAGGCTCATCCATTGCTAATGATGGCCAGCTAATAAATCTGATTTTTAAAACAAAATTGATTAATACTAGAATTAATGGTACAGTCTTGGTGTAGAAAGAATGTACTTTGACTCGATTTAGTATTGATATATAAGGTGATATTCCCATGGGTTCAGTAGACAATAAACTTCTTCTCTACTGAACCATCATCATAGATGTAGAAGAGGAGTTGATTGGTGGTGTGATTGACTTCTTTTCCAAAAGCATCAATAACCTTTTCAATCTTCTTGTCTTTGGTAGGGTAAATGAGTACTGAAAAAGCCTCTAATTCATCCACTGCTGAATATGAAGTTCCAGCACACTCACAGTCTTCTTGCATCTCATCATCTAATGTGTTTGGATCACCATCATCACATGGATCACCTACAAAAACACATGAATCGTCATCTTCAGTAGCATATGGATTATAGTTACAAGCAGTTGAAGAAATACATCCATTTAGTTCATTTTCGTCACATATTCCATCTCCATCACTATCGTTTATACATTCACAATAACAGTCTTCAATAATTATGCAATTTTCTTCATCAACATTTGTAAAAAACACAGTGTAAGTTACTGGATCAAAAAATTCACATTCACAATCGACCACAACATATGTATATTCTTCACACGATTTACATACGCCATCTTTGTCTAGATATAGAATACAATTGCCATCACAGTCATAATTTGCTTCAGCATATTCATCAACTTGTTGCTCATATAAACTTACACTTATCAAACAAGCTAAAGCAGTATATAGAAGTTTCATGATTCTGATTTTAGACTCACAATTTACACTAAGTTACCGATGTTTTGTTTTTTTACTGTACCTACCCTTGAGCTTACATTTTGTTTTTTGGGAACATCTAATCTTTTATGCATCGAGCAGAAAACCCCAAATTTTTACTCTCCATATTTCTATCAATACTATCATAATTAAATAACCCTCTTTTCCAAGCCAAAGAATGATTGTCAACTATTTCACTCGTTGTCCAAAATCCACAGTAATCTTCGAGCATCATAAATAACTTATTGGAATATAGGCCTCCTCCTATTGCATTAAATCCTGTTGAATTTGTTCCATTCCATTGAATTTTAGATTTTAATTCCACACCTTGATTTGTGTCAAACCTCATGTCGCTTTTTGATTCTTCTACTGTCATCCCAAGGTGAATTTCTAAAATTAACCAATCACTGTCAGATGGAATATGCCATCCAGTTGGACAAATTTTTTCAGTCATCACTGCAGGCCAGTTGTATAAAACACCATAAGTCTGATAATTTTCTGTTGACGTAGCAATTTCTGTATCAGAACCATTATAATTATAAACATAATAACAAGGCTCTACATCACTTATATTGATTGATGCTGAAACTTCTGGTAAGTATCTGCAATTCTCAGCAAACCAACATTGATCTCCAATCTCTACAATGTCATATTCATATCCTTGATATGTGACTGATGTTTGATTTTTGCAAGGACTTTGTCCAAAGAAACTGTATGAAAGAAACAAGGAAAGTAGAGAAGTAAATAGAAGTCTCATCGTAGATGATTTAAGACTTACAATTTACTCAACAATAAACTTCTTTTCTACTGAACCGTCACTGAAAAGATATATTAGCGGCACATTTGGTTGAAATTTAGTTTCACGACCTACAAAATCTAAAATTCTAACCACTTCTTTATCTGTATTATTTAACTCATTCAATGAATTCACACATGGATGACTAACATTTTCAAAAATTTGAATTTGATTTAATCCGCTATTGATACGTTCATTCAAATACTCTGCTAATCCTTTATCAACATGATCTCCGTAATTATTATTAATAGCGTCTACAAAATCGTAATAATCAAAACCATAATCCATCGAATAATACGTGTCTGATTGTAATGCATTACTCAGTAATTCCTGCTTGTGAATCAAATTCGAGTACCATTCAGAGGCATCCAATTCATTTAAGATTTGATTAAGAAAGGCGTTAAATATGTTTTTGTAAAACGGATAAGAAAGAAGTCTTTCAACCAGAGGTCGGTCATTATTATGCCAATTGTTTAAATCTCTATTAGCCCAGTCAATATTAAACCAATCGATACCGAATGTATTGTCCATATCATATTCAATAAAAACAAATTTATTGTTAGAGGGTCTTTGGTATAGATAAAAATTATTTTTATTAAAAGCATATCCATCCCAATGACCTATAATAACTTCTACTGCAAGTGTCTTTAGATACATATTGACCTCAAAATATTCCTCAATAAAACACGGGAAATCTTCATGACTAATACTATTTAAAGTTTGGATAAATTGTATTAAGTCCGAATAATCATTTGTTAATTCATTCGTCTTTAATTCGTATTTGTCGTAATAATCAAATGGATTGTATCCAATGTAATTTAAATCGGCTCCCCAATTACACTTGTACAAATTGCCAAAGTCATCGTTAATAAATCGTGATTGTAAAAATTCATCATCAATGTGTTCAATATTTAGATAAACACCTTTGTATTCATCGTTAATATAAAACTTAACATAGCTCGATCTAGAGCTTATGAGATTGTTGTCATTAAGTATTTTTAAACTCATCCAGTTTCTAAGAAGGGAAGGGTCATTGTGCTGACCAATTAAATTCATTTTTTCAATTCCTTTAAATTTCTCGCCCTGAATGTATTCATTAAAAGAAATTTTGAACGATTTTTTATAGGCATCTCTTGAAGTATTTCCTCGTACTCTAAATCCAACGTTTTGAATGATTTCATTATGGGTTGATGAATTATATTGAAATGTCGCTGAAAAATGGTGATTGCTGTAGAGACTGTCTCCTAGTAATACGTTGAGATCATTTTCACTGATCGATATGTGGATTTCTGCTAACTCGTTTTGTAAAAAAGCATCATTATTTAATGGATGAACGATTGATTGACAAACCATACTTACGCTAATAAAACAAATTAAAGCAGTTAATAGAAGTCTCATGGTTGAGAAATTTAGACTTACAATTTACATTAAGTTAGTTTCATAGTATTTATTTGAGGTGACAAACTAGGTGACTTTTTTGATTCACTATGTAGTTAATTAAGTATTTGATTACAATCTTATATTTGAGATTTAAGTATAATTTTAATTACCATGAAAACTTCTTTAACACTTAGCATTCTCGGTGCATATAATACTTTAATGGGTGTTCTGATGCTTTTTTTTCCTAGCACAATGGCACTAACAATGATTGGCGCTAATAGAGCATCTGCAAACCCTGATTTAGAGCAAATGGCTACAATGTTTCATTATGGCCTTGCTCCAGCTCTATTAATGATTGGACTTATTTTAATAATGATTCGAACATGCGACATGGAAGTTGCAAAGAAATCTTTATTGGCTTATATAATAGCTACAGCTGTTTTATTAACTCTATTTTTTACTGTCTTCTCAAAATCAACTGTTATGGATTTTAGTGTTGAAATGGCTGTTCCAGACATGTTAGCATTAACACTTGCTTTATTTGGATATTTTAAAGCAAAATAGCATTAGATGTTCTGATAGATTTTACCTACTCCAAAACAGACTAATGAATGAACTAATTTAGAAAGTATACAACTAGTTCTTGATTCTCTTTTTTTGAATTTTAATATTACTCAATAATAAACCACATCTATACTGATCCGTTATCATGAGACTATTATTTACTGCTTTAAATTGTATTATTTGTTCGAGTATGCTTGCACAAAACACCTATTACTCAATTGATCAGAATGAAATAATACTTCAAGGCTTTTTATCAGATAATGATATCTATCAAAACACATACTACAATGCTTTTGAAGAACTGTCGATTACATGGGAGATAATCAATGCTGACATCCCTAATGAATGGGATTTTTCAATTTGCTTTCCTGAATGTTATCCAATTGGAACTGCCAATGGTAGTGATGAATTTATTGCTAATTCATCCAATTTTCTTAATTGTCATGTTTATCCAAATAATATTGCGGACTCTGGATTAATACAAATGGCTATTATTACTGATGGGCTGTTTGTGGATACCGTTTCATGGATTGCAACAGTAAATGAAGCAATGATGATTAATGAAAATATTTACACAAAAAAACTTATCAAAATTACTGATGGTTTAGGTCAAGAAGTCACCCATACGACAAACCAAATCCTCATCTACATCTATGATGATGGTTCAGTAGAGAAGAAGTTTGTAGTTGATTGATCACTAAAAGAACTTGTGTTCAGCTATCCTTTTTGCTCGTTCCTTTCCTGTAAATTACTAGATGTGGGTGTAAAGTGTGATAAATGTAGTTAGGCATTACATGTTGTAAAAAACTGCGACTTTAGTAATTTTTCTTGATAAAACAACTAAAGAGTGGCTAAACACTAATAGATAAAGTGGCGCAATCTTTGAAATGGTGAATTGATTTTGATAGGAGTAAGGGGTGTTAAAAATCAAAAGTCTAAAAACACAATGACCGTCATGTCATTATTAATTCAACTGTCAGTAATTGAATAGCGATCTAGTAGTTATATTTGGTTTTGAATCAATTAATTATATCAATATGGATCCTTTAGTTATTGTTGCTGGTATTCCCACTTTATTAGCCATATATGGTGTTATTTGTAGAAAGCGTATGTTTTTTCTTTTGGGTTATTTCTTGTATTCACTCATTGTAATTCCAAACGAAATAATCACATATACATCAAATGGTGAAATAGCGCATCTTTCCTATGCGTTCCTTTGGTTTATTCAAGCTGTTTTGGCTTTTCCTAATAAATTAAATTATGATGGAACTAAGGTGTTCAAGTCTTTTGGCGTAAAAGTCTTTTTTTCCCTCAGCGCAGTAAATTTATTTGGAATTATACTTGTTCAGGCTATGCCTGTTAGTTTAGAATTAACAGATACTACAAAGAATATTGCTGCACTTTATCACGGGATTTTGGCCTTACTTCCATTAGCTGGTCTTTTCTTGATGACGACTAATCGTATACCTGTTAGTTCGAACGATTAGTTTCAAATCGCTAAATGCAACTATATTTTTTTCATGAAGAATATTTTTGGTGAACCATTAAAACCGTGTTGTTATGAGCCAATTACTGGTTACTTCAGAGATGGTTTTTGTAAAACTGATAAATCAGATTTTGGTCAACATACAGTGTGTGCAATAATGACAGATAAGTTTTTAGCTTTCTCTAAGAAAAAAGGTAATGATCTATCAACGCCTAATGATCAATATTTGTTTCCTGGCTTAAAAGAAGGAGATAAATGGTGTCTTTGTGTTTTAAGATGGATTGAAGCATTGAAAGCGAATTGTGCGCCAAAAGTTGAGTTAGAGTCAACCAATGAAAAGGCATTAGAATATGTTTCTATTCATGAATTGATAAAACACGCAAACAAAACCTAATATTTGAAATTCTCTTTATAAGACCGCTACATTTTAGACAATATTAATCAAATAGAAAAAAGGAGGTAATTACCTCCTTTTTTCTTGTAAATAGTATTTGTAGAGTATAAGTCAGTTAAATGTAAAAGAGCGTTTCAAGATTCTTTACATTTCCAGAATAAGGTTTGTAATATCTCCTATGTAATACAAAATTCTAACTGCACACTGTGACTCACTGTAAGAATATTAACTCATGCTGAGCTTAGCAAACTTAGGACACGATCAAGTATCAAAACAATGACAGTGTCTAATTGGTTTGGTTTTAGTTTCTATCTTCACTTTACAATATAAACTCGGAATGGCTTTATGTTCTGTTTAGTTGTTGAAAAAGGGAGCTGTTTTTTTGTGTACTAATATTCCGAATTAATCTTTTGCGGAGAGAAAGGGATTCGAACCCTTGTGAGGTTTCCCTCAACACGCTTTCCAAGCGTGCGCCTTAAGCCACTCGGCCACCTCTCCTGTATTATAATAACCATCTTTTCTAATTCCTAAATCAAAGTTCATACTAACTTTATGTAAATTGTAAATCTAAAACCAAACCAACGATACTTCTATTTATTGCTTTAGCTTTATTAACTTCAATTAGTGTTTTTGATCAGTAACTGGACTTGAAATGTGGTGAGAAAAAAATAGATGAAATTCCTAATAAGGAAATTGAGAAATACATGAATAAGTAATTAAATAAATAAGATTTGTACTTAACAAAATCAAGATTTAAAATTGGAATTTCATGTCCAACAAAATTGTATTATGAATCAAATTCACATGAATTTGATAATAATGATAATGCAAATGAATTTATGAAAGCCCTTGCTAAAGGAGGATTGCAATGTGGTGAACTTGCTAAATTATACTATCCAGGAGGTATTGAAATAGATGGTGTTTCTAAAAAGGAACAATTAGAGCAAACTAATACTGCTTTAAAACAATTGAATGTTATAATTTATGAGGCGGCAATTAAGATAGATCATAAATTTATAAGAGTTGATATATTAGAAAAGAAAGGCAGAGATATTAAAGTAATAGAGGTAAAATCTAAAAGCTGTAATGGTATTGATGAAAATCAGTTTTTTAATAAAAGCAATAACATTAAAAGTGGAGAGAGACCATACTTGGAAGATATAGCTTTTCAATATTTAGTCTGCTTAGAAGCTTTTCCTGATTGTAATGTAATTCCCTATTTAATGATGCCAGATAAGCAGATTAAATGTTCTGTAGATGGTTTATATAGTCAGTTTGTAATTACAACTCAAGGAAATATAGATAGATGCAAGCCTGCTAGAGGAATTACCAAGGATAAATTGGGTATTAAAATAATGTCATCAGTTCAAGTAAAAGATACAGTAGAATATCTGATAAATGATGATTATTACAGAGAACATCCGGATTTTGGAGGAAGAAGTTTTAAAGCTGTTATTGATTGGTTTACTGATTTATTATTAGGATATCAAAATAATGCTCCTTGTTATTTTTCAGAGCCATTTATAAAATGTAGAGATTGTGAGTTCAAGTCTACTAATGTTAAAAAAAGCGGTTTTCATAAATGTATGATAAAGAAAAATAATTGGAGGATATCAGACTTTGAAAGGCCGAAAGTTTGGGATATCTGGAATTCTCCAAAATTGAAGGACTTCCTTAAAGAAGGTAGGTGGTTTATGGATCAAATTGATTCTTCAGATATAAAAATTGGCACTAGAAGTGACAGGCAGATCTTACAGATAGAAAATACAAATAATAATATTAAAGAAGCATATGTTGATATTCAGGGGTTAAGATCTAAGATAGATAGTTTTAACTGGCCTTTAAATTTTATTGACTTTGAAACTATAGGACCTGCGATCCCATTCTTTAAAGGATATAAACCATATCAAGGATTTTGTTTTCAATTCTCTCATCATACGCTACATAAAGATGGGCGAGTAGAGCATGCCAGTGAATATTTAGGACTTGGACAGGGGGAAAACCCTTCTTTTGAATTTATTGATGAATTGCATATTTCTTTATCTAAAAATAATGGTGATGTATTTATGTATTCGAATCATGAAAACACGTATTTAAACTATATGATAAAACTCTTATGGACAGAGAGTCCATTCTCTAAGGAAAAGACAGATCAACTTGTCTTATTTCTAAAGTCTTTAACAAAACCAAGTGGAGATATTTCTCCAAAATGGGAGCAAGGATGCAGAAAAATGATTGATATGGCCGATATGGTTCGTTCTTATTATTGGCACCCTCATATGAAGGGCTCTAATTCAATAAAGAAAGTTTTACCTGCAATAATGAATGATAGCCAGTTTATTAAAGATAAATACTCTCAAGCTGTTTATGGAATTCAAAAAGAAGTTAAGAGTTTGAACTTTAAGAATCATAAGTGGGTAAAGTTTGCGGAAGATGGTACTGTCAAAGACCCGTATAAAAATCTACCTCATTTAGAAAATATTCTTTCTCAAGAATTACAAAAGATGGAAAAATTATATTCAAATAATAAACTTACCGATGGTGGAGCAGCGATGACAGCCTGGGCTTTTATGCAATTTGGGGATATGGGAGATGCAGAAAAAAAGAGTATTTCAAAGGCCCTTAAGAGATACTGTGAGTTAGACACAATGGCAATGGTTATAATTATGGAATCTTGGATAGACCAGATTAGATCCAATAATTAAAACGTCATCGTTTTGTTTTCATTGTTCAGATTTATAAAATTGTTCAAATGTTTCTTTGTTTGCTAATGGCTGTAAAAAATGAATTAATGCTGACTCAAAAGCTGATGAAGCTGACTTTGTATAAGCATTAAAATAGTAAACCTGACAATCACCTATAATTATTTTTTTTTTATTTCTTAGTAATTTAAAACCAACTGTATCTTTTGCTTTATTAAAATGTCCAGATAACTTTTCTATATGCATTTCTTGCCTATTTCTTACGATACCTTTGCCAACATATATTATTTGATTTTGATAAAACAGTATATAAACTCCATTAATAATTTCACTTGGTATTTCTTTAAAGTTTAAAATATTACAGAAATGGCCTTCAACTTTTACATCAAATATCTCGGCTAAATTATTTAAATGGTTTTTAATTTTTTTTGTGATCATTCTAGATCAATACTTTATGATCAACTTTTTCTGTTGATACAGCCACATCTCCTAAAATATTAATTATATCAGCCTTATTTACATCTGTATCAAATAAAAAAAACCGATCTTGAAAATTATCTGATGTATACAAGTGCCCTTCATCTGGTAAGTTGCCTATAATATCACTTGCGCCAAATTCCATTTCGAAATTGGTTACTCTTAATTCATATTCATTATGATTTGAATCAAAAACAATAAAATAACATGACGCCACCTCTTCAATGCCATAATAGTCTTTTGCAACATCTTCAATAGAATTGTAGCCATTAAACATTTTCTGTAAATTTGGTTTAGCTAGGTCAAAAACACTCATTTTGATAAATTAAAAAAATTATACTAATAAAATATGAAATTAATAATAAAACCAACTATAGTCTTAAATTCAATGTCTAAAGTTGAAATTTATTGTCAATAATAGTAATATTTTTCTTTAACCTATATCCGAATATTTACCTGTGCATTTTCTGAGGATATAATTATTATATGAGATAAAAATATCGTTAGAATTTTATTTCAAATAACATTTAACTGCAATTTACTCAACACTAAATTTCTTCTCTACTGTACCATCATCAAAAATGTGAAACAGGATTTGGTTTTTTGCGTGCTCGACATCTCTGCCTAAAGCATCAACTATTTTCTCAAGCTTTTTATCACTTTTACTAAATTCGTTATTGTGACTGCTAATATTAGGATTACTTCCATTAATTATTTTCATTACTCCTACTTCTGTATCTCCACCCGAATCTGTATCATTAAAAATAACGTATCCATTTTCGATTAAATAGCCATATTCCGTTGCAGAATTTACATCTTCATGACAAAAAACATCACTTCGAATAATTTCGCCATCAAAATCTAAAGCTAATACCCAGCCTACCCAAACATCTGATGATGGGAATGGAGGATTTATTGCACTGTAATTACTTTCATCACCAGATCCACCAAATAAATAGACGCCATCTGAACCAGCTTGTATACCATATAATTCATTTCTTATATGTTCAGTGCTATAACCTCTTGGATTAGCAAAATTTTTCATCCAAATTGTATTTCCATCAGTGTTTAAACTAATGCAGCTGTAGTCAAATGGATCTCCTGCACCTTCTCTACCTGTATGACCACCATAATAAAGATGGTCATTATTATCGATATCTAAATCATATGGTATAACATCTTCTGTATCTTCTATAAAGTGTGTCCATGACTCTATACCATTTAATGAAAGTTTGGTTACAGATAACCCTTGTTCATATTCAACTCCACCGAAGAATATATAGTTGTCAGAACTCTCGACACATGCAAGTGCATATTCACTGTTATTATTAGTATAAGTCCAAATTTCATCTCCATTAGAAGGATCAACCTTGATTATCATTGCACTACCAGCATAAACAACAAAAATTGTACCTGATTCGTCACCATTTACGAAGCCAGATCCATAGATGAATCCGTCTGATCCAATACAGGTCATTCTTACGCCATCATATTCTCCATTTTTGCCATCATAGTTGTATGTTCTATCCCAAATTATTGTCCCTGTATCTCCATTAATTCTTGCAATCCACCTTTCTTGTGAATTACCACTTCCACCAGATAAAATGTAATCTATTTGATTATTTTCAACCAATTCACTAACCCCAAATCCCACTTTATTATTAATGTTAATTGACCAAATTAATTCGCCCGTATTGCCATTTATTTTATGAACCCTTGTTATGTCATCAGGCATAAAAACGACAACACAGTTCCCCTGAGAATCAACGATTCCACGATTTACTTTGCCGCTTGGACCTTCAGTGAAAACTGATTCCCATACTATGCCTTCATTGTAATTTGAGGTTGATGGAATTATTTGTGAATTTAATGAAAAACAATAAAAACAAGCTAAAACAATAAATAGAAGTCTCATGGTTTAGATGTTAGTTTTATCTTTAACTATGTGAATATCACGCTGAGGGAATGGGATAATAATTCCATTACTACAAAACTTGTCATTAATCAAAATTCGTACTTGGCTTTTAATTTTGAATTTTTGCCAAGGATTTTTGATCCACCCTATTACTCGAAAATCTAATGCTGAATTTCCAAAGTTTTCAAGCAGAACAATTGGAGGTTTTATATCGGAAGCCACTTGTAATGGTTCAGTCATCGCTTCAATTAATAGCTTTTCTACCAAAGCGATATCACTTTCATATGCAACACTAACATCTATACTGATTCGTGACAAATTTCCTTTTTTTATCTCTAGGTTTTTAAAATCACTTACTGCAATTTTAGAGTTAGGTATAATTATTTCTTCATCATCTAAGTTAATGAACCTCATTGAACGTGTATTTGTGCTTTTTACTTTTAAAAGATTACCATCTAATTCAATTATATCATTTTCATTTATTGTTCCTTCTAAATGCATGACATAACCACTAATTACGTTAGTAAATAATCCCTTGAATCCAATTCCAAGCCCAAGAAGTATTGCTGCATCAAAAGCTAAAAATGCTGTCACATCAATTCCTAATGTAGCTCCAATTATTGGGCATCCCACTAGAAGTATAATCATTAAGATAGCCGACTTGAGTACAGACTTCAATCTTGAAGCTGATTTTGTATATCGATTAATTAGCCTGGTTGCAGCAAAATAGAGAATGATAAAAGCTAAAATCTCTGCCAATACTTCAATAATTGCTAGTACACTACAGCTATGGTGACCAAAATTAATATTGTAATCTAAGATTTCATTCATGGATGTTATTTTAAAACTAACAATTTACATCAAAGACTACAGAGAAGATCAAAGAGGATTTTAAGCAAAAGAAGCTAGATATCTACTCGCAAATACCATATTCAACTATAATGTTTAATACATCTTCTCCATTGACGCATCCATCTCCGTTTCCATCAACTTCCAATTGTGACTCTGGCTCACATTGACCATACTCTAACAGAAGGTTAAGAATGTCATTGATATCAACGCATCCATCTCCATTTCCGTCGTAGTATAGTCCAATCGTGTATTCACAACTTCCATCATCCTCAGTTGCATCTTGGTCATAGTTAGAAGCATTAGGGTCCGTGCAACCGTTAATATAATTTAAGCAAGGAACAAATGC
>MDTD01026421.1_pt1 | contig 16190 bp, 17 predicted proteins | sample 811221 | NCBI WGS metagenome assembly MDTD01 (sample SAMN05326646, study PRJNA326480) | marine metagenome | isolation source: seawater | place: Pacific Ocean: South West | collected 2011 | reverse complement strand
GCCTCGCCTGGGCCCTCGGCGCGGACTGACCGGCGACCCCGCCTCCTGAACACCTCACAGACACAATTCTGTGGCTCTTGATCCCCTTTCTTCCGCCCCTCTTTCCCGCCTATCATCTCTCCCCCGACAAACGGGCCCACCGGGCCCCGGGCGGACAGACCCCACCCCGGAGAGGCGACCCCGACCGTATGGCGAAAGAAGACGATAAATTCAGTATGGAAGCCATCGTGCTCGAGGCGCTCCCCAACGCGATGTTCCGCGTCCAGCTCCCCAACGAGCAGAAGTCGGAGATCATCGCCTATGTCTCCGGCAAGATGCGCAAGCACTACATCCGCATCCTCCCGGGCGACACCGTCACCGTCGAGATGAGCCCCTACGACCTCTCCAAGGGACGCATCACCTTCCGCGGGCGGTAAACCCCGTCTGCCGCGCCGCACAGCCCCCAGCACCATCAGCCGCAGCCCGAAGGGTGCGGCCTGTTGCATGCCCCGGCCCCGTCCAACCGCCCGGGGCTCGTTCGAGCGCAGCGCCTCACTTAGGATTCATCCATGCCCGTCCCCCGCATCGCCATCGTGGGCCGACCCAATGTCGGCAAGTCCTCGCTGCTCAACCTCATCGCGAAGGAGCGGCTGGCGATCGTCGACCCCACCCCAGGCGTGACGCGTGACCGCCTCTCCGCCGTCGTCACCCTCGACCCGCCCGGGGGCGAGGGGCCCGACAAGATGGTCGAGCTGACCGACACCGGCGGATTCGGCGTCTATGTCGCGGAGGGCAAACGCTACGACGAGGTCGGCGCCGACCTCGCGACGCTGACCGACGACATCGAGCACCAGATCGCCGAGGGCGTCTCCGGGGCCGACCTGATCCTCTTCGCGATCGATGTCCAGGCGGGCATCACCCCCCAGGACCTCGAGATCGCCAAGATGCTCCGCGAGCAGAAGCTGGGCGTCCGCGACAAGTCGGGCCGCCTCACCCCCGTCCGCGTCGTCGCGACCAAGGTCGACGGGCCCTCGTGGGAGACCCACGCCTACGAGCTCGCGGGCCTGGGGTTCGGCGAGCCGCTCATGTGCAGCGCCAAGAGCAAGTACATGCGCCGCCAGATGCTCGACGAGCTCTACGACCTGGTCGAGCACTGGACCCCCAACGAGCACGATCCCGACGAGGCGGAGACCGACCTGCGCCTCGCGATCGTCGGCAAGCGCAACGGGGGCAAGTCCACCCTCGTCAACACCCTCGCGGGCCAGGAACGCGTCATCGTCAGCGAGATCGCGGGCACCACCCGCGACGCGATCGATGTGCGATTCAACCTCCCCGACGGGCGGCGCGTCACCGCGATCGACACCGCGGGCGTCCGGCGCAAGAAGTCCTTCCAGGACCAGATCGAGTGGTACGCCTACGACCGCGCCCAGCGGGCGATCGCCCGCGCCGATGTCATCCTGCTCATGATCGACGCGGAGGCGGAGGTCAGCCAGGTCGACGAGCAGATCGCCGCCCTCGTCGTCGAGAGCCACAAGCCCGTCGTCATCGTCGTCAACAAGTGGGACCTCGTGCGGGGACGCCGCAACCCGCACGGCAAGGTCGTGGGCCCCGACGACTACGAGAAGTACATCCGCAAGGAACTCCAGGCCCTCTCGTTCGCGCCCATCGCCTTCATGAGCGCCAAGCAGGGCTTCAATGTCAACGAGGTCCTCGACCTCGCCTTCGACCTCAAGGAGCAGGCCTCCACCCGCGTCACGACGGGCGAGCTCAACCGCACCATCAACGAGATCATCGAGCGGCACCACCCCTCGTCGGTCAACGGCAAGTTCGGGCGCGTCTTCTTCACCAGCCAGGTCAAGACCAACCCGCCCACCATCGTCATGATCGTCAACCGCACCGAGGTCTTCGCGGGCTCCTACGAGCGCTACCTGATGAACCGCCTGCGCGAAGAGCTCCCGTTCGGCGAGGTGCCCATCCGCCTCATCTTCCGCAGCCGCAAGCGCGCCGAGCTCGCGATGCTCAAGGCGGGCAAAGTCCGGCGCAGCGAGGTCAAGGAGGCCCAACTCCACGCGACCGACGCGGAGACCCAGGGCTTCGCCAGCGACGACATCGAGCAGTGGCTCCGCGACCTGCCCGACGACGCGGAGTCCTACTTCGAGGACTGAGCCGCAACGCGATCAACCCAGCCCGTCCCCGGTTCTCTACCCTCCACGAGATACGCCCGCCTCCGCGCTCCCAGTGCGCCACGGCCGTGTCGGCCGTGCCGGCATCACGACCATGCTCGACGACCTCCTCAACTGGGCCGAGGCGCACGAAGCCCTCCTCTGGTGGATCGGTGCCGCGTCGCTCGCGACCCTGCTGGGCTCCCTCCTCGCGGTCATCGTCATCATCGCGCGCATGCCCGCGGACTTCTTCGCCGACCGGCAGCACCACCGCCTCGCGTGGTCGAGCCGGCACCCCGCGCTGCGCCTCACCCTCGCGATCCTCCGCAACACGCTGGGTGCGGTCTTCCTCGTCGCGGGCCTCGCGATGCTCGTCCTGCCTGGGCAGGGCCTGCTCACGATCTTCGTCGCGCTCGTCCTGCTCGACTTCCCGGGCAAGCTCCGCCTCGAACGCTGGCTGATCCGCAAGCCCGCGGTCCGCCGCCCCATAGACTGGATCCGCGCCAAGGCGGGCCGCGAGCCCATCCGCCCGCCCGTTCACCCGGCTGCGTCCTCTCGGCGATAGGCTGCCCGGCACCCGGAGGATCGCCATGCCAGACCGCCGCGCCCTGACCGTGTCGCTCGCCCTGCTCGCCCCGCTCGCGGGCTGCGCCACGACACGCCACCACGATGCGCCCTCCCCCGTCGCCTTCCTCACCGGGCACTGGATCCACGACGACGACGGCACGGTCATGGAGGAAATCTGGTTCCCGCCCCACCCCGCCAACGGCGCCTCCGCGGGCGTCCTCCGCTGGACCGGACCTGACGGCTCGGTCCGCATGTACGAACTCATGAGCCTCACCCCGGGCAGCACCGGCGCCGTCGCCTTCCAGCTCCGCCACTTCCGGGGCGACATGAGCGTCTGGGATTCCGAAATCGACGGCCCGTTCCGGGGCACCGTCGAGACTCCGGAGCCGGGCCGCCTCGTGATCCGCTGCACCGAGCGGAACGGTGATGTGCAGACGATCACCTACGAACGGAGAGGCGACGCGCTCGTCAGCACCCTGACCTTCGACGACGCCTCAGGACGCGACCCGATCGTGATCGACTTCGAACGCGCCGAATGAAAAAAGCCCGCGCCGGGGGGCGCGGGCCGGGAGATCGAATCGGATCGTTCGTCACTCGGGCGCCGAGGAATCGCTCTCCGGATGCTCATCCGGCGCGTCCTTCGAGGCCTCGCCGTCCGCGGCGCCCGCCTTCTTCACACGCCCCAGCGCGCTGGGCAGGTCGATGCCCGCCTGCTCCGCGAGCTCGTGCACCTGGGGCAGCGACCCGATCATGCCGGCGAGGAAGTCCGCCGTCGCGCCGCGGGCGTTCCCGCCCTTGCCCTCGATCTGGCTCCCGCGCCCCCCGTCCCACACCGTGATCTTGTCGATCTTCAGGTTCTGGATCGCCTTGACCTGCTCGGCGACCAGCTGCGGCATCTGCTCGATCAGCAGCAGCGTCGGCGCGACCTGCGGGTTTGCGCCCGCGGCCTCCATGAGCTGGCGGTAGCCCTCCGCCTTCGCCTCGAGCACTTTCCGCGTGCCCTCCGCCTCCGCGAGGTACTTCGCGAGCTCCGCGTCCGCCTCGCCCTGGGCTTCCCGCCGGCGCTTCTCCGCCTCCGCGTCCGCCGCGATCTCGATCCGCTTCTTCTCGATCTCCTGGGGCGCGAGCTGCTCTTTCGCGAGACGCGCGAGCTCCTGCTCGCGCTCGGCTTCCAAGATCGCGCGCCGCGCCTCGGCCTTCGCGACATCGCCCCGGCGCATCGATTCGGCGCGCACCTCCGCGAGCTTCGCGTCCGATTCCGCGACCCGCGCCGAGTTCTCGTTCTCGCCCTCGACCGCGGTCGCCTCCGCCGTCGCGACCTGCACGCGCTGCTCCTGCTCGGCCTTTTTCTTCGCCGCGATCGTCTCCGCCTCGCGCTCCGCCGTCGCGATCTCCTTGTCGCGCTTCGATTGGACCTCGCCCGTCACCGCCTCCGCTTCGAGCTTCGCGACCGCGACGCGCTGCTCCTGCTCCGCCGCCTTCTGGCCCTGCTCCGCGAGGCTCCGCTCCTGGGCGACGCGGACATTCCGCTCCCGGACCGCCATCGCCTCGCCCACCGCGCCCTCGCGCTCCTGCTCTGCGACCTCGACCTTCGCCCGGTTGATCGCCTCCGCCGCCGCCCGCTGCCCGATCGCGGTGATGTACCCCGACTCATCCGTGATGTCGCGGACATTCACATTGATCAGCTCGAGCCCGATCTTGTTGATCTCCTGCGTCACATTCTCGTTGATCAGGCCCATGAACTTCTCGCGGTCCTTGTTGATCTCCTCGATCGACAGGGTCGCGATCACGAGGCGCAGCTGGCCCAGGATGATGTCCTGCGCCTGGTCGCGGATCTGCTGGCTGTTGAGCATCAGCAATCGCTCCGCGGCGTTGTTCATCAGCACCGGATCCGTCGCGATGCCCACCGTGAAGGTCGAGGGCACATTCACGCGGATGTTGTTGAGCGACAGCGCCCCCTCGAGCGGGATCTCGATCACCAGCGGCTCGAGCGACATGTACGCGTAGTCCTGGAAGATCGGCCAGACGATCTGCCCGCCTGTGTGCACGCACTTCAGGCTCGACGACTTATCCCCCTGCTTCCAGATCACCATGATCCGGTTGGGCGGGCACCGCTTGTAGCGGCTCGCCACGAACAGGCCCACGAACACCACCAGGAACAGCGCCACGCCGATGATCACCAGCGCCAGCACACCGATCCCCGCATCGCTCTGCGCGAGCACCGCGCCCATCCCCGAATCCATCATCTGAACACCTCCCATCCCGGAACCACCCCGATCAGATCACCTCGACGCACACCGTGTTGCTCGGGTGATCCACCCCGACGATGCCGACACGCGTGTTGGTCGCGATCGCCTCGTCACCGTGCTGCACGGCGCCGTACTCGCGCCGCCTGTTGTTGATGACCACCGTCACCCGCCCCGACCCCTGCCCCTTGGGCGGGACCTGGACATAGACCGTCCCCGTCTGACCCAGCGTCGCGTCCAGCGGGATGTTGCCCGAGCCCTGCAGGCCCAGCACCGCGCGCAGCAGCATCACGATCAGCCACGCCGCGCCCAGGCCCGCACCGATCGCAACCAGCGTCGCGCCGGTGAAACCCAGGTCGAGCACCCGCAGCGCCGTCAGACCGGCCCACCCGCTGCCCATCGCGAACGCGGAGAAGGTCTGCAGCGACAGCACCCGGAACTCCGCCGCCGGCGAGTCCGGCGCGTCGACCCCCAGGTCGGCGTCGACATCCCCGCCCAGCTCGCCCAGGACGAGGCTGATCAGGAAGTACGCCGTGCCCGCGATCGCCGGGACACTGAACAGGTACGCATTGTCAGCAAACAACCATTCCATCCGACCACCTCCGACGCGACGCGCACCGCGAGCCGAGGCCCGCCCGCGCGCCCCGTCGGACATGGTAAAGACTTCACCAGACGCCCACCGACCCACCTTCCCATCCCGAGACGGTCCATCCCGGATTCGGTGAGCCGGAGGCGTGCTGGTTCATCCATGCTGTTTGGAAAGCGCTCGCACCGATTTCAGCCCGCGCGCCTTCACGGGGCCGGAACCCGGTCGTCATGCGGAGCGGAGGGTCTCGAGCCGCGCCGCGTCACGCCGCGAGGTCGAGGTCGTCATCGACATCCCACAGCTCGTCGGGCTTGTGCCGGTGGTGCACGCGGATGACGCGCGCGAGCTGCTTGCCGAACAGCTCCGACGCGACCTGCACCGTCCGCACCGCCTGGGCGCTGAAGGGCGTCCGCCGATCCCGGAACAGGCAGATCACCGCGAGGCACTCGCTCTCCGGGTCGCCCGCGGATTCGTGGCACGCGATGCCGACGACCTGCTCGCCCCGGAAGAACGATGCGCCCTCCCCGAAGCGGTCCGCGATCGCGACATCGTCGCTGAGCCGGAGCGGACGGGTCACGCCCTCGAGCGCCGGCGCGATCAGCGCCGCGTGCTGCTCGAGCTCGTGCTCCGCCGTCGCCTTGGGCCGGTCATAGTTGATGTACGCACCCAGCGAGTAGTCCCCGACCGAGTTGGGCAGGAACACCCCCGCGTTGGTCGAGCCCACGCGCCCGAGCAGGTATTCCAGGAAGGTCCGCAGCAGGCCCTCGATGTCGAGTTCCTGCCGCAGCACCCCGTTGAGCTCCCCGGCTGTCGCGAGCTCGCCGATCTGGTCCGCGAGATCCTGGTACGCGTCCGCGAGATCGGTGCACAACTCGCCGACCTGACCGCTCACCTCCCGGCGCGCCCGGTCCAGCCTGCTGCACAGCCGCTTCAGCCGCGCCTCGCGGTCCGCCGAATCGCGGACCGCACCCGCGAGCAGAACTCGAGTCGGCTCAGCTCGGGGCCCAGCAGATCCCGCACGCCCAGCCGCATCGCCCGCGTCGCGAGGTCCAGCGACGCGCGATCGCAATACAGCAGGACGCTCGGTCCCGCGCCCCGGCTCGCGCCGAACACCGCTTCGCACACCGCGATCGCCCGCTCGTGGTCGGCGCCCGCATCGATGATCACCGCGTCGTACCACGCGTCCGTGATCCGCGACACCGCCGCCTCGCCCGTCGGGACGCGGTCGATGTGCGCCACCAGCGGCGCCAGCATGTCCGCCGCGCGGTCCGCGCCCCCCGGATCGTCCGACCCCACCACGAGCACCGCGTGCTCACGCAGGGCGTCGCCCAGCTTCGCAGACTTGTCCGCTCTCGCTCGATGCTCGCTCATCCGTCCGATCCAATGCGCAAAAACAACGCTCGCGGGCCGGGCCATCCCCGGCGCCACGCCTCCAATCGGCACAATCCCAACGCGCTTTCAGTGTGATCCGAGAGGAATCCCCTCGCGGCTCAGCCCAGCCCCGTCGCTTCCGCGTCGTCGAGCAGCTGCACGAGGCGCTGCTCGATCGCCGACGCGGACTCCTCCTCGTCGATCCGCAGATCGACCCGGAGCTCCGCGTCCTCGTCCCGCGCCCCGACGAGCACCAGGAACGGGCGGCTCGATTTCATGCGCGCATACCGCGACACGATCGCCGCCCGGATCGCCGGCGCCACCGTCCGATCGATCAGCACCAGACTCGGATGGCTCTCGCGCGCCGCCCACCCGGCGTCGAACCCATTCCGCACCACCGCGATATCCAGACGATCCTGGGGCCTCGACTCGTCCGCCAGCCGCTCGAGCAGCGATCCTTCCGAAACCACACACAGCACGCGCCGCCGGCGCCCCTCGATCCGCGCCAGCGGGATGTCGTTGGCGCGCATGAATCGGATCAGCTCGTCGCGCGGGATCCGCCGGAACTTCGAACCGGGCACGCGGAACCCCTGCAGCCGCCCGCTGTCGAAGCAACGGATAATCGTCTGCTGACTGACATTGCAGACCTGCGCCGCTTCGCCCGTCGAGAAGACGCTCTTCTCCGACCAGTTCGACTGTTCTATCTGCCCTGAGTTCATCAGCCGGGCTTCTCCGTGCACACGAGACCCCACAACAAGGGTAGCCTGAACCGGGGATAATAGCACGCACTTTGCATAAAACGCTTGACCGGAACCGAGCGGTCCGGGATCAGGTCGGTCCGAAACACCGGCGTTGCAATCACCTCACGCGTTCGGCGAACGCCGTTCGCGCCAGAGCCTCACCGCCTCGGGCTCCCGGGCATACACCGGGACGAGCGCGTCGGGCTCCGTCGGACGGAGCGAACACCCCACCTCGAGGCACCGCACCGCCGAAAACCGGGGAGCGAGAACCGCTCCACCCGCCTGTTCGAACGAAACCCGGAACGGTTCCGGCAGAAACCGATCCGCGATCAGTTTGCGGATGCCCCGCCCGCACAACGCGTCCACGACGCCGTCCGCCCCGATTACCCCGATCGCTTCCCCAACAAGATCGTCGGCGGACGCAAACCGAGTGATATGGGTGAACGCCCCCTTCGACGCGAGCGCGACCGCGTAGGGCCCCTCGGGCGGCTGCCCACCCGACGCGACCGACGCGGAAGGCACCGCGACCACCGCCGCCCCTGTCGCGAACGCGAGCGACTTCGCAACCGTCACCGACACGCGGAGCCCCGTGTACCCCCCGGGCCCGACCGAGACGCAAACCCGGGAAAGCGCAGGCGCCGGTGTCCCCAGCCCCGCGCGCACGCGCTCGATCGCGGGGAGCAGCCCGTCCTCGCGGCGCGACCCCGCCTCGTACCGCACCTCGACCATCGAATCCCCGACGGGCGAACCGCCCGACAGCCGTGCCCCCGCCACGCTCGCGGTGCCCGCGAGCCCGCCCGGTTCAGCCGACGGATTGCTCGCCTCGATCGCGAGCACCCACGCGTCACCGCGACCATCCCCCTCCGGGGTGCTCCCGATGACTGATTGACCAGATCCGGCGGGCATGGGCGACGATAGGAACCCCCCGCGGCTCACCAGTCCCGCGGTCGCTTCCGGCGCGACTTGGTCTCCGACCGGCGCTTCTTCTCGTCGATCCGGCGCTGGACCGCGCCCCGGCTGGGCTTGGTCGCCTTTCGCGTCTTGGGCCGCTTGGACGCTTCGACGAGCAGCGCGCGCAGCAGATCCAAACACGCCTCCCGGTTCCGGCGCTGGCTCCGGTGCTCGTCGGAGGAGAGCACCAGCTCGTCCTCCTGCGTCAGGCGGTGCCCGGCGCTCGCGCGTAGCCGCGTCTCGACCTCGTCCCGCAGCGCGAGGTCCTCAAGGGCGACGCGCAGCACCGCCTTGGTGCTGCGCTTGTTCACATTCTGCCCGCCCGGTCCGCTGCTCTGCACGAACGAATACCGCAGCGCGCGCGCCGGCGCCCAGACCCCGGGGGCGAGGTGAATCTGCTTGGGTCTGTTGGGGGCCGTGCCAGACATGAACCGCTCCGCGTTCGCTGCGACACGGTACCCTCTCGACCAGACCAGGGACGCGACCCGCGATGCCGAGCGGCGCGGACGCCCCCGTCCACGAAGGACCCTCCATGCGACGATCGATTCTCGCGCTCCCCGTCCTGTGTTTGCTCCCGGCGGCGGGCGCGTGCGCCCAGCCCGATTCGAACCAACCCGCGGACGACGCGCCCGCGATCGCCCCCCTCGAGACGGGGTGGACGGTGCGCCTCGAGCCCTACGCGGGCTACATCGGGCCCGCGGGCGACCTGCGCATGCCCTCCACGACCACCCGGGGGGGTGAGGTCGAGCTGCGCGAACTCAACCTCGACAGCCCCCGACTCGTCCCCGCGGGGCGGATCCAGGCGCGGCGCGGCCGCTGGAAGTTCGGCTTCTCGGGCCTCGCCTTCAGCGCCGACGACCGGGGCGCGATCCAGAACGGCGCGGGCCAACTCGGGAGCGTGCCCTACGCGTCGGGCGATCAGCTCAGCAGCGATCTCTCCTACGCGTCGTTCGATCTGATGGTGTCGTACCGCGTGAAGGACTACCGGGGCGAGGCGGACGCGAACGGGCGCACGCCGCTGGCCGCGGGGGTCGATGTCATCGGGGGCGTGCGGTTCCACCACGCGGACATCTCGATCCGCAACAGCCCGCTGGTCGCGCCCGCGCCGGGCACACCGCTTTCGGTGGACGCGGACGAGTTCTTCATCGAGCCGATCGTCGGCGCGCGTCTCGATCTCACGCTCATCGAGGATTTCGGGATCGAGGTCGAGTCCGCCGCGGGCGGGTTCGGGTTCGGCGACCGCACCTCGTTCAGTTTCTCGATCGACGCGGGGTTCGCGTACCGCCCCGTGCCTTCCGTCGGTGTCAAGGTGGGGTACCGCCTGCTGGTCTTCGGGCTCAATGACGGCGACGGCGCGGAGGAATTCGAGTGGAACGGCTCGATGGCGGGGCTCTATTTTGGGGCCCAGATCTCGTTCTGATGTCGCCTGACGACCCGCTCAGGCGGTCCGAAAGCGAGCACCCGATTAATAATCGGCCGTGTCGCTGAGACCGCGTTGATTCCGAGCGGCGGGCTCGGCATACTGTGTTCGGAGAGATTGGAACGCGTGCCCCGCTCGGCAGTTGTCGGCGCGGCACGCCGAGACAAGGCGTGCGTCAGGCCCGGTCGTCGGCGACGAAACCACCGAGTTTCCGGTTCGCGGGTTGGTCTTTCGCGGGGGGTGTTGAAGGCTTAACCCGGTTCCTCTGTGCCCGGGCCCACTGGGGGGTCCGACGATGCCTTCGGAACCGGCTGACCATAGGGCGGGGCGGATGACAGGGAACCGGACGATCACCAAGCGGGAAGCCGTCGAGCGTATCGCTGAGAAGACAGGCCTGAAGAAGACGGATGTGAAAGCCGTGCTGCAGGAGTTCCTCGATGAGATTATCGAGGCGCTGGGCAAAGGTGATCGCCTGGAGTTCCGCGACTTCGGCGTCTTCGAAGTGCGCGAGCGCAAGGCCCGCACCGCGCAGAACCCCAAGACGCTCGAGCCCGTGCCGGTGCCCGCAAAACGCACCGTCAAGTTCAAGGCGGGGCGCCGCATGAAAGAGCAGCTCGAAGCGAGCCCCGTCGCGGAGATCGAGCCCAAGCCCGCGTCCTACGCCGGCACGCCCAACGGGCAGCTCTGATCCGCTCGCGGGCCGCGGCGCTCGACTCGCCTCCCGCGGCCCCTCGACACGGACTATTCGGATTCATCGAGGACATCGTGGACGCGGAGCCACGCGAGGCGGTCGCGCCACGACCCGACAAGCTCGGTGTGGTTCGGGTGATCGACATACACCGCGTAGTCGCGCTCCGTCTCGAACCCGATGTAAAGGCCCAGGTCGTAGTCCCCGTCGACGGTGTTGCGCCCGACATCGAGGTGGCGCCCGGCCGCGTACGACACCACCCCCGGGATCGCCGGGAGCAGGCGGTCGCAGTCCGCGAGCAACGCGTCACGCTGCGACGGGTCCTCGAGCTTGAAGAACACGATGTGGCTGATCCGCGCCGGGCGTGTCGGCCCGCTCGATCCTCCGCCGGCGCACGCGCCCAGGCCGGGACACGCGAGCACGCCCGCGAGGATCGTTGCCGCTGTGCCGATGCGTCCGTTCCGCTTCATCACGGGTCCCCCGCTTCCCGGGCGTCGATGAGCACGGGCTCGACACGCCCGCTCCAGCTCGACACCTTGGGCTCGACGAGCACATCCAGCGTCTGCCCCGGTCTGAATCGCTCGAGATGCTCCGCCCATTTCCACGCGACGGCGCGCACGCACGCGCCCATGCTCGCGTCGGTCCCGCGCAAGCGGACGCCCAGGTGCGCCCCGGTCTTGCCGAAGGGCTCGGCGCGCCCGTCGACGCGGACGCTCCTCAGCAGCAGCCGGACGGTCGGGTTCCCGCGCCCGAACGGCGCGAGCCGCGACAGGCTCTTGACCACCGCGGGGGTGAGTTCCTCGAGCCTCGCGTCGCAGTCGTACCGGGCGGTGCGCACGAGGTCGTCGGGCGCCAGACGGGCGTTCGCCTCGCCGATGAGCGCCTCGGTGAACGCGTCGAGATTCGCGGCATCCAGCCGGAGCCCGATCGCCATGTCGTGCCCCCCGAACCCCGCGAGGTGCCCGGCGCAGGCCGCGACGGCGCCGTGGAGGTCGAACCCGTCGATGGAGCGCCCGGACCCGGTGCACACCAGCCCGCCTTCGGACCAGTCCTCGTCGTCCCGCGCCGCTCGGCGTTGCATCAGGATTACGGGTCGCGCGAACCGCTCGACCAGCCGCGAGCAGACGATGCCCACGACGCCCGGGTGCCAGTCCTCGTGGGCGAGCACGATCGCCCGGGTCGCGTCGGTGGTCATCCCGCGCGACTCGGCGATCTCCGTCGCCTGCTCGAGGATCCGCCGCTCCGTGGCGCGCCGGTCCTCGTTGAGCGTGACCAGCTCGCGCGCGATCGAGGCGGCACGGCTCCGGTCCGTCGTCGTGAACAGCTCGACCGCGTCGCGCGCGTGCCCCATCCGCCCGCTCGCGTTGAGCATCGGGCCCAACCGGAACCCCACGCTCTCCGCGTCGATGTTCTCGCCCGACAGACCCGCCTCGTCGATCAGCGCCGCGAGCCCCGTGATCGCGGTCGTCTTGCAGCGGCTGAGCCCGAACCGGACGATCACCCGGTTCTCGTCCACGAGCGGCACGACATCCGCGACCGTCCCCAGCGCCGCGAGGGCCAGCAGATCGAGCAGCAGCGTGCGGATGGGCGGCGGCACCCGCTCCGACCCGGTGTGCATCGTCGCCAGCCGCCACGCGAGCTTGTAGGCGACACCCGCGCCGCACAGGTCCGCGAACGGATAGACCCCGCCCGCCGCGTCCGGAACCCGGGGGTGCACGATCGCGAACGCGTCGGGCAGCGCTCCACCAGACTCCGGATCAGGCGGGTTGTGGTGATCGGTGATGATCAGGTCGAGCCCCGCGGCCTTCGCCGCGAGCGCCGGACCGCTCGCGGTGATCCCGCAATCGACCGAGACGACCACCCGCGCCCCGTCGGCCGCGAGCTGCTCGAGCGCGGGCGCGTTGAGCCCGTACCCCTCGTCCACCCGGTGCGGGATATAGGTCGAGACGCGGGCCCCGGGCTCGAGGGCGCGGAGCATCCGGTCGAGGATCGCGGTTGCGGTGATCCCGTCGACATCGTAATCGCCGTAAATGACGATGGGCTCCCCGCTCCGCGCCGCGTCGAGCAGACGCGAGGCCGCCCGGTCCACCCCCGGGAGCGCGGACGGATCGTGCAGGTGCAGCAGGGACGGATCGAGGAACGCGGCGCGATCGGGGGCTGTCCGCCCAGCGAGGACACGCTCGACGAGCTCGCCGTGGGCCGCCGACGCCGGGGCGCGCCGACGCCAGACCATCGTCCACCCGCGCAGCGATTCCGGATCGACCAGCGATTCCACGACGCCTCCGTGCATCACGCATGGGCCCTCGATCGAAACCCGCGGCACGCCCGCGGACGCCCGACCCTAGGCTACCCGACGCGGCCTCCCCCGGCGCACCGACACCGGAAACGACACGCCCCGAGCCCCCTGGAGCAGCATGGTCAAGCTCAACAAGATCTACACCAAGACAGGCGACGACGGCACCACGGGCCTGGGCACGGGCGAGCGCGTCCCCAAGACCGACCTCCGCGTCACCGCCTACGGCGAGGTGGACGAGGCGAACGCCGCGATCGGGCTCGCCGTGAACGCCGCCCGCGCCGCCGCGGACGCCGGCACGCCCCACGCCGCGGACATCGCCGACCTGCTCCGCCGCACCCAGCACGACCTGTTCGATGTCGGCGCGGACCTGTGCATCCCCATCAAGCCCGACGAGGACCCCGAGATGACCCTCCGCGTCACCGAGGCGCAGGTGGAGACCCTCGAAGCCGAGATCGACCGCTTCAACGCCCACCTCGAGCCCCTCACGAGCTTCATCCTGCCGGGGGGCAGCCCCCTGTCCGCCGCCCTCCACCTCGCGAGGACCGTCACCCGCCGCGCCGAGCGATCGACCGTCGCCCTGCTCCGCTCGCAGCCCGCGACGACCAGCGGCACCGCGACGCAGTACCTCAACCGCCTCAGCGATCTGCTCTTCGTGCTCGGACGCGTCGCCAACGACGAGGGCCGGGCTGATGTACTCTGGGTCCCGGGCGCCAACCGGGGGGCGAAACCCGGAGGCCCCGAGTCGGAACAACCCGGTACGCCGTCCTGACCCGCCCCGCCGGGGCCCGACGAGCGAGACAGGGACGAGGGAAGACCGGGCGTGACCAGCCGCGACGCAAAGACACGCAACCGACGCCGCGCCCGGGAGTCCCCGGACGCGCACGGCCCCGAGACGATGGAGTTCCATCGCGAGTTCGAGGCCCAGACCGACCAGATCCTCCGCCGGCGCCTGCTCTGGTTCATCTCGATCTGGGGGGGGCTGTCCGTCCTGGTGAGCATCCCCGCGTGGGTCGCCGCCGTCGATCAGTTCTTCGGACTGGGCCTCGTCGACGAGGCCGTGACCGCGGCGCTCGACGAGCGGCTCAAGCTCAGCGCGTTCGCGGCCGTGCAGGGCATCTGGACCGCGATCTACGCGTCCGCGCTGGTGCTGACGATCCGCAACCAGCTCAGCAACCGCCAGGCGGTCTGGGTGAGCATCGCCCTGATCGCCGCCGACGGCATCGCGGGCATCGTCCTGCGCGCCAGCGGGCTGGGCATGGGCACCGGGCTCTGGTCGTTCGCCGTCAGCCACCTCGTCGCGTCGCTCGTCTTCCCCTGGACCGCCCGCCAGGCGGCGCTCCCCGCGGTCATCGTCCTGGGCTTCAACGCCTGCAGCCGCCTCGTGTTCGAAACGGGCGACCTCCCCGTCACGATCCTGCTCATCTCGCTCAGCCCGCTGCTCGCCCTGCCCGGATGCCTCATCGCCTGGGGCCGGCACTCCCGCAGGCTCGGGAGGCACAAGTACTCGTTCGTCCAGAAACGCTACGGCTCGCTCCGCCAGGAACTCGCCTACGCCCGCTCCATCCACGAGAGCATGTTCCCGTCGCCGCGCACCGGGCGCAATGTCAACTTCACCTACAAGTACGAGCCCATGCGCCAGATCGGGGGCGACTACCTCTTCGCGAGCCACTGCCCCACCGACGACGGCGACGACGAGGCCCTCTCCGTCGTCCTGCTCGATGTCACCGGGCACGGGATCCCCGCCGCCCTCACCGTCAACCGCCTGCACGGGGAGATCGAGCTTCTCTTCGCCGACGACCCGTTCATCGCGCCGGGGGAGGTGCTCCGGCGTCTCAACCGCTATGTCCACCTCACTCTCGCGCGGCACTCGATCTATGTCACCGCGATCTGCCTGAAGGCCGACCCCCACCACAACACGCTCGCCTACGCGAGCGGGGGGCACCCCCCCGCGTTCCTGCGCGCGGTGGACGGGACCCTCCGCGACCTCGAATCCACGACCTTCGTCCTGGGCGCTTGCCCCGACTCGGAATTCGACCCGGGCGAGCGCACCATCGAATTCGCGCGGGGCGATTCGGTCATCTCCTACACCGACGGCGCCACCGAGGCCCGCCGGGAAACCGGGCAGATGCTCCGCATCGAGGGCATGCGAAAGCTCCTCGCGACGCGCGACCGCGTCGAGCCCGGGCACTGGCCCGAACGCCTCCTCGGCGCCGTCACCCGGCACCGCGAGGGCCTGCCCCCCGAGGACGACACCCTCGTGGTCGAGATCTACCGAGACCTCCGCGACACCCGATCGAAGCGAGTCGACAAGGCCAGCCCGGAAAACAGGGCCAGTCCAGAAAACAGGGCCACCCCGGAAAACGAGCTCAGCCCGGCCGACCGAGCTCGAAACGATCCCGCAGCACAACCGGCTGCCCGTCACTCCCAAGTGTCCTGAAGTAGACCTCGAGCGTCGCGGCGCCCGCCTCCCCCGCGCCGATCGAAGCGAGCCAGGCGGGCAGGTCCTTGAGCGCGAGCCGGTACGCGCGCGTCGAGGGGTCGTACAGCGACGCGTTGCGTTCGAGATCCGCGAGATCGATCGACCACTCGACCGCGTCGCCCCCGCCCGCCCGGCGCGCGACGATCTCCAGCGCGCCCGCCCCCTTCACCGTGTCGCCCCACTGGTCGATCAGCTCGAAGAACACCAGCACCCGGGTCGCGCCCGACGCCGTGCGCTCGAAGTGCGTGAGCGGCAGCACGCGCACCCCCGCGGGCGAGAAGGGCGAGGCGACCACCGACCCGGAGGGCGGCGTCACGATGGGCCTCGACCCGCCCTCATCCGACACGCACGCGCACAGACCCGCCATCGCGATCGGCACGAGAACCAACGCAGCAATCCGGCATCCCATGCCCGGGAATCTACCACAAGCCGGTGCGTCGTCGCATCAGAGGAGCATGAACGCGGAGGCGCGGGAGGACGCGGAGAGCGAACAAGCCAACGAAAAAGCGGGCCCGGGGGCCCGCCGATGGTCTGTGCTAGATATTCATCGCCCGCCTCAGGCGGCGAGCTTGATCTCCCCGTCCTCGATGGCGGTGACGCTCGCCGCGCCGCCGACGCCGAAGTTGACGAGGAACTGGGCGGCCGGGCCGCGGGCCTTGCCGCGGACGGCGGTGATCTGGTAGACGATGTTCGACGACCCGGCGG
>MDTD01161026.1_pt1 | contig 16194 bp, 14 predicted proteins | sample 811221 | NCBI WGS metagenome assembly MDTD01 (sample SAMN05326646, study PRJNA326480) | marine metagenome | isolation source: seawater | place: Pacific Ocean: South West | collected 2011 | reverse complement strand
TCTTTAAAAAAATAAATTATGAAAATAAATATTAAACCACTTGCTGATAGAGTTCTTCTTGAACCGTTAGAGGCTGAAACTAAAACTGCATCTGGAATAATAATTCCTGATAACGCCAAAGAAAAACCTCAAAAAGCAAAAGTAATAGCAGTTGGAGATGGTACGAAAGACTACAAATTAACTGTAAAAGTTGGTGATACTGTTCTTTACGGAAAATACTCTGGTACAGAATTAAAGTATGAGGGCAAAGATTACCTAATTATGTCAGAGAAAGATATTCTGGCAGTTGTATAATTTTTAAAATATTAACTATGGCAAAAGATATAAAATTTGATATTGACGCTAGGGATGGGCTAAAAAAAGGTGTGGATGCACTTGCAAACTCTGTTAAAGTCACTCTAGGACCCAAAGGTAGAAACGTAATTATTAGCAAATCTTTTGGTGGGCCTCAAGTCACCAAAGACGGTGTTACTGTAGCGAAAGAAATTGAGCTTGAAAATGAACTGGAAAATATGGGTGCACAAATGGTAAAAGAAGTTGCATCTAAAACAAATGATTTAGCTGGAGATGGTACAACTACCGCAACTGTTTTGGCTCAAGCAATCGTTAAAGAAGGTTTAAAAAACGTTGCTTCTGGAGCTAACCCCATGGATTTGAAAAGAGGTATTGATAAAGCAGTAAAATGCATCACTGATGACTTAGATAAACAATCAAAAAAAGTAGGAAATTCCTCAGAGAAGATTCAACAGGTTGCTAGTATTTCAGCAAACAATGATCAAAATGTTGGGAACTTAATTGCCCAGGCATTTGAAAAAGTTGGTAAAGAAGGTGTAATTACGGTTGAAGAAGCAAAAGGAACTGATACGTATGTTGACGTAGTTGAAGGAATGCAATTTGATCGTGGATACCTATCTCCATATTTTGTAACTAATGCTGACAAAATGATAACTGAATTAGAAAATCCCTACATTCTTTTATTTGACAAGAAAATAGCTAATCTACAAGAAATATTACCAATCTTAGAACCTGTTTCTCAATCTGGTCGTTCTCTATTAATAATCGCGGAAGACGTTGAAGGCCAAGCTTTGGCCACATTAGTTGTTAATAAATTAAGGGGTGGATTGAAAATAGCCGCTGTCAAAGCTCCTGGATTTGGAGATAGAAGAAAGGCTATGCTTGAAGATATCGCAATTTTAACTGGTGGTACTGTAATTTCAGAAGAAAGAGGTTTTTCTTTAGAAAATACGGACTTAACTATGCTTGGAACGGCTGAAACGGTAACTGTTGATAAAGACAACACTACAATTGTTAATGGTAAAGGAAAGGCCAATGAAATTAAAGCTAGAGTAAATCAGATAAAAGCACAAATCGAAACCACAACTAGTGATTATGATAAAGAGAAACTACAAGAAAGACTAGCAAAGCTAGCTGGTGGAGTCGCAGTTCTCTATGTTGGTGCGGCAAGTGAAGTAGAAATGAAAGAGAAAAAAGATAGAGTTGATGATGCTCTACATGCTACTCGCGCGGCTGTTGAGGAAGGAATTGTTGCCGGAGGTGGTGTCGCACTTGTAAGAACCAAAGATAAGCTAGCAAATTTGAAATCTGAAAATGCTGATGAAAATACAGGAATTCAAATTGTTGATAAAGCTATTGAAGCTCCTATTAGAACAATTGTAGAAAATGCAGGAGGTGAAGGAAGTATTGTCATATCAAAGGTTATTGAAAGTGAAAATAACATCGGATATGATGCTAAAAATGAGAAATATGTTGATATGCTAAAAGCAGGTATCATTGATCCAAAGAAAGTAACAAGAATTGCTTTAGAAAATGCAGCTTCAGTTGCTGGCATGATCCTGACCACTGAATGTGCAGTCGTTGACATTAAAGAGGAATCACCTGCTCCAATGCCTCCAATGGGAGGTGGTGGAATGCCTGGTATGATGTAAACAAAAAAAGAGCAGATTTAATAATCTGCTCTTTTTTTACATGTTATGGATGATTTTTCACGACCTCTTCATCACGGTATTTACAACACATAGGTAGTTTTTCATATACTTCGTCCGGGGCAGTAATCCATCCTGAATCGACATCGGGAGTAATCAATTTTGTGTCATGACCGATGGATGCTATCGATTTGCTAATTGCGTCCAAAGATATTTTTTTTTCATTAAATACAATTTTTAACGTTCCAGTTTCTCTATTCCAATCTGCCATTTTTACTCCTTTAATGTTCAAACAATTTGATTCAATTCTTTTCTCACACATTCCGCAAACACCATTAACGAAAATCGTCTCAGATTTAGTCTGAGAAATGACCTGTGAAGAAAATATAAACAAAAAAACTATTAAAATACTTAATTTCAATTTCATAATTCTTTAATTCTAGTTGATATAATATCTTAATCCAATATACGACATTCTACCAAAAATTGGACCGTATACATAAGTTGCATCAAAATAGTCGCCATATGGGTCATCTGGAGCTAATATGATATTTTTTTGCCTGTAATTAGTTAAATTTTCAATCCCCAAATAAATTTGAAATTTTTCACTAAAAACTCTTGTTATCTGCGTATTAATAAGATTTAATCTCTCTGAAAAATTTGAAATTCTATATTCAACTGGATTGATTAAGGTAGACGGCAATCTTTGTTTACCAATATGATTGTAGGCTAAGTCATATTTCCAATTTCCTCCTTTTTTATTTTTAGGGCCATCGTAAGAAAAATTAAAAAATACTCTGTTTTCCGGAGTCAAAGGGTTTTTTAATCTTCCATGTGAAATGTAATCGGTTTTGGCAATTGTGTTTTTGTAAGCAAATAAAATATCCATGGAATTTGAAATATTGTAAGAATATTGAATCTGAAAACTATTGGAGAAACTTTTACCAGTTAAGTTATAAAAATTTATTATCGATGGCGTTTCCCAATCAACAACTACTTTATTTTGAAAATCAGTGATGTAATAATCTAAAACTAATTGTGAATCTCTATCAAAGACTTTAAAACTGTTAATAATTGAAATTCCGTAATTTAGAGCTTCTTCTGCATTCAAACCAGAGAAATCAGAGGGTGATGAATCTTCAGTAAAAAGAATTTGTCTCGAGCTATAAAATAATTTTTGATTTTCTGAAAAGATATTTGCAATACGTGTCGCTTTACCAAACGAGAGCTTGATTATTGACTTTGGTAAAACACTATATTTCAAGTGAAACCTTGGTGAAATAAAACTTCCAATTTTATTGTGATTATCGTATCTGATTCCTGCGGTTAGATTTAACTTGTCTGAATCATCATAGTTATACTCAAAATATGCGCCTATTGATTTTTCTAATCTTGAGATATCAAAAAGATTTAGGCCTAGATTATCTATAAATTCATCATAATTATCGTAAGAAAAAGAAATTCCGGTTTTGATTTTATTTTGGGTGTTTCCAATAATTGAATTATATACAAGATTTGAATATGTGCTTTTTTGCCTGGTATCATGAACACTATTACCAAAGGTTGAGCCCATATCAATGTTAGTAAATGCAAATTGAATACCTAATGACCTATATGGAATATCTGGATTAACGTATCCTAACTTAAAATTTGTTTTTAAAATTTCTGATTCAGACTTTCCTCCCCAAAAATTTTGATTTTCATTAAAGATAGATTGATCAATGTATTCATTTTCACCATAAACACTCTTATCATTCACATAATTAAAATCAAAAAATCCAACAATACCTTTTTGAGGGTTAGTGTACTGAAATCTATTCAAAATATTTAGCTGATTTCTGGTTGGCGTATCTCTAAATCCATCGTTATTATTATCGGCACTGGTATCTTTTCTATTAGTGTGGAAATATAATCCATAATCTATTTTTGTGCTTAGATTGCCAGTAAAATGAGTATTTAACTCAATGCGCTCCATTTGATTTACAAAAAGATTTAAAAATAACTTATCGTCAACCAATGGCTTTCTCAATTCAGCATTAATTTGGCCTGAAATACTTTCATAACCATTTACAACACTTGCTGAACCTTTTGCAATTTGGATACTCTCAATCCATGTTCCAGGAATGTATGTTAAGCCATAAGATTGAAGGGAACCTCGAATTGATGGAATATTTTCAATGGACATTAAAATATTGGGACTACTTAAACCAAGCATATTGATTTGTTTTCTGCCCGAAATTGCATCGGAAAAGTTAACATCTATAGAGGGCGTTGTTTCAAAACTTTCAGCTAAGTTACAGCATGCTGCTTTTAATAACTCTTCAGATGATATATTGATAACATTGGAGGAACTTAAGAGAGATACTGATGAGGACTTCCTGTTGTATTCAATCGATACTTCATCTAACTCTGAATCCTTTTTGAGAATAATTTTAGAAACAGAATTACCAACCTCAAGTGTATCATTTTGATATCCAACATTACTGATAATGAATAAACTATTATTTTTTGAGTTTTCTAATTTGAAATCACCATCAATATTTGAAATTGTTCCTCCTGAATTATCAATCCAATATACATTTGCTCCAACAACAGGAATTTCCTCGTTATCAATAATTTCAATAACCTTTCCTGTAATTTCTTGAGAAAAAACAAAAAAATTAGAGTAAAATAAAAAAATATATAAAAGGGTTCTAATCATTTTTCATTATCAACTCCAAATTTAATATATGTTTGGAAATGGAACTGTTAAAAAAAAACTATTTTTTTTATAAAAACATTACTTGATGAACACGGTATTTATTTAATTTTGAGTAGATGGGTAATTTTAAAGTTAAATCAGCACTGATTTCTGTCTTTTCCAAAGAAGGACTTGATACAATCATTGAAGAACTTATAAATAATGACATAAAACTATACTCTACAGGTGGAACATACAATTATATTTCTAGGCTTGGTTACAATGTTTCAAAAGTTGAAAGTTTGACTGAGTATCCATCAATCTTTGGTGGTAGAGTTAAAACACTTCATCCCAAGATATTTGGGGGAATTTTATTTAGGCGTGATAATGATGATGATATTCACGAAAAGGAAAAATTTAATATTCCTTCTATCGATTTAGTTATTGTTGATCTATACCCGTTTAAAAAAACAGTTCAAGAAGGTGGGTCTGAGATTGATATCATTGAAAAGATTGATATTGGTGGGATATCGTTAATAAGAGCTGCTGCTAAAAATTTTAAAAATGTGCTCTGTATTTCCTCAAAAAATGATTATAAATTATTTTTAGATAAATTAAAGAAAAATAAAGGGGTTTTTAGTGAAATTGAAAGAAGAGTTTTTGCATTAAATTCATTTAAAAATTCATCTGGATATGATCAGGAAATATATAGATATTTTAACAATTCAAATGATTTGGTTTTGAGATATGGAGAAAACCCACATCAAGATGGTTTCTTTTCAGGAAATCTAGATGAAATCTTTACAAAACTAAACGGAAAAGAAATTAGCTATAATAATTTGCTTGATATAGACTCAGCTGTTGATCTAATGAATGAATTTAAAGATGATAAGCCAACTTTTGCAATTCTAAAACATAATAATGCATGTGGAATTGCAACTAGAGATAATATAAATGATGCTTATGACGCTGCACTTGAAGCAGATCCTATTTCTGCATTTGGTGGAATTTTAATTTCTAACACAAAAATTGACAAATATACTGCTATTAATATAGATAAATTATTTTGCGAAGTTGTTATTTCACCGAGTTTTGAAAATGAAGCAGTTGAAATATTAAAGAAAAAAAAGAACAGAATAATACTATCATTAAAATCATTTCCAAAAAAAAATAGATTAATAAGATCCTGTTTAAACGGTAACCTAATTCAAACTGTAGATAACATTAGTGATAGCATTGATATATTTGAATACGTTACGCATCATAAACCTAATAAAAAATCACTTGATGACTTAACTTTTGCTTCAAAAGTTTGTAAGCATACTAAATCAAATACTATAGTTATTGTAAAAGATAAACAGCTTCTGGCAAGTGGAACAGGTCAGACAAGCAGAGTTGATGCATTAAATCAAGCAATTGAAAAAGCAAAAAAATTTAATTTTAATCTTTCTAACGCCTGTATGGCAAGTGACGCTTTTTTTCCGTTTCCAGATTGTGTTGAAATTGCAAATACTGTTGGAATAAATTCAATAATACAACCTGGTGGGTCAGTAAGAGATAATTTGAGTATTGATTTTTGCAATGAAAATTACATTAGTATGGTATTTACAGGCGTTAGACACTTCAAACATTGATATAAAAAACATTAGTTTCATATTTTAATTATTATTAGTAGATTTACAGTGTGGATCTAGATATCTAGAATAATCTATTTTTTATATTAATCATGGGGTTTTTTGATTTTTTAACGGAAGAAATTGCTATTGACTTAGGAACAGCGAATACGCTTATCATTCATAATGATAAAGTTGTAATTGATAGTCCATCGATAGTTGCCAAAGACAGAGTAACCGGTAAAATCATAGCAGTTGGCAATGAAGCAAATTTAATGCAAGGGAAAACACACGAAAATATAAAAACAATTAGACCACTTAAGGATGGTGTTATAGCTGACTTTGACGCCTCTGAGCAGATGATAAATTTATTTATAAAGAGTATACCAACTCTAAAAAATAGATTTTTTTCCCCTTCTTTAATTATGGTAATTTGTATTCCGTCTGGAATTACTGAGGTCGAAATGCGTGCTGTAAAAGAATCCGCTGAAAGAGTAAATGGTAAAGAAGTATATCTGATTCATGAGCCAATGGCTGCAGCAATTGGAATTGGAGTTGATATCATGCAGCCCAAAGGTAACATGATAATAGATATTGGAGGTGGTACTACTGAAATTGCTGTAATTGCATTAGGTGGAATTGTTTGTGATCAATCTTTAAAAGTTGCTGGAGATGTATTCACAAATGATATAATATATTACATGAGAACTGAACATAATCTTTATGTTGGTGATAGAACTGCTGAAAAAATAAAAATCCAGATTGGAGCAGCTACAGAAGATCTTGATAATCCGCCTGAAGATATGAGTGTGCAAGGTCATGATCTCTTGACAGGTAAGCCAAAACAAATTGACGTATCATACAGAGAAATTGTAAAAGCCCTTGAGAAGTCAATTTTAAGAGTTGAAGATTCCGTTATGGAAACATTATCTAAAACCCCACCTGAACTTGCTGCTGATATATACAATACTGGAATGTATTTAGCTGGTGGTGGTTCTATGCTCAGGGGACTTGATAAAAGACTTTCTAAAAAAACTGATTTGCCAGTATACATCGCCGAAGATCCGTTAAGAGCTGTTGTTCGTGGAACTGGTATTGTTCTTAAAAATATCCCAAAATATAAAAGTGTTTTAATAAAATAGATAAACATGCAGAAAATTATCTATTTTTTGATAAGAAATAAAAACTTTATTTTATTTCTTGCTCTGTTAACCATATCCTTAACAGTTAATTTTAATTTTAACGAATATAACAGAAGCAAAATTATGAACTCAAGTAATTTCATAATTTCAAGTCTTTATGAGGCTAAATTTAGTGTAACTAAATATTTAAATCTTGAATACCAAAATAAATTATTGATTGATGAAAACTTAAAACTTAAAGAAATCATATATAACTCAAAAAATCCAATCGAAATTTCTAAAAGAATTGAAGAAATGGACTTTGATTTCATTGCTTCATCAGTTATAAAAAATAGTTATACTAAAACAAAAAACTACATTACAATAGATAAAGGTTTAATCGATAATATCACAATAGATAACGGTGTTATATCATCAAATGGTGTTGTAGGAATTATAGATAAATCAACCTCAAATTATTCTAGAGTTATATCAATATTGAACGAAAATTTTATGTTAAATGCAAAGTTAAAAAATTCAAACTCTTTTGGAGTTCTTTCGTGGAATGGCAAAAACATAAATAAAGTTCAGCTAAAAGACCTTCCGAAACAAGTAGATATAAAAATAGGTGATACAATTGTAACTGGTGGAAACTCATTTATTTTTCCAAAAGATATACTAATTGGTTACGTTGGTTCATATAAACTTGACAATTCTGAAAATTATCTTGAAGTTGAAATTATTTTATCAACTGACATGACTAATATTGAAAATTTATATATTATTAGAAATAATAATATTTTTGAATTAAATTCTTTGGATGAATAATTTTTTTTCACACACATTCTTTGGCTTAATTTTTTTAATTTTTCAAGGGCTCTTTTTAAATAATGTCAATCTATTTGAATGGTTAAATCCCTTTCTCTATATATATTTCATAGTTTATTATCCACTCAAAAATAATCGCATAATTTTTATATTAATTTCTTTTTTATATGGTTTAATTCAAGATTTTTTCTCTGATACGCATGCAATTCACTCAGCAGCATGTCTAATTATTGCGTATTTTAGACCTGTTTTTTTAAAATTATACTTTGGAATGGCTTATGAACATCAGGTCGTTAAATTTAATTCAGTTGAATTAAATCAAAATATATTCTACTTATTTACCCTTACTTTTGTTCACCATTTAATTATTTTTTGCTTGGAAATATTTGATTTTGGTAAAATACTATTGATTTTTAAAAATACTTTTTTTAATTCTCTCTTTACTTTTCTTATAGTTTATATTTTTTATGAATTTTTAATAAATAAAAATAAATTTTCATGAGAAAAAATTTATTTTTCCTAATCGTATTTGTTACATCAGCCATTTACATTGCACAACTATTTTACTTGCAAGTATATAACTCTGAACCTTATTCGATATATGAAGATAATGCTATAAGAAAAGTTTATGTATATCCCAAACGAGGATATATTTTTGATAGAGATAACAATCTTTTAGTTTCAAATCAGCCATCTTATGATGTTATGGTTATTCCTGAACAAGTAAAAAAATTTGACACAATTGAGTTTTGTAACTTATTAAAAATATCTAAAAAATATTTGAAGGAAAAATTTGAAAAGACAAGTAATTATTCAAAAAAACTTCCTTCTGTATTTTTAGCCCATTTATCAAAAGAAGATTATGGATTTCTATCAGAAAAAATAAGAAAATATAGTGGGTTTTATATTCAAAAAAGGAATTTACGAGAATATAATGTTGACTTTGCGGCAAATGTTTTAGGATATGTAGCTGAAGTAAACAAGTCAAATATAGATAAAGATCAATACTACTCCTATGGAGATATTATTGGGAAACAAGGAGTTGAATTATCATATGAAAAATATCTAAGAGGGGAAAAAGGGATTAAATTTATTCAAAAGGATAGATTTAACCAGGATATTGGAAGTTATAACAATGGAAAAAATGATATAAATTCGCTAGCAGGCAGTGACTTAACTCTAACAATAAGCTCAGACCTTCAAAAATATGGAGAGAGTTTAATGAAGAATAAAAAAGGTGCAATAGTCGCAATTGAACCAGAAACTGGTGAAATTCTTTCTTTGGTTTCAGGTACATCTTACGACCCTAATCTACTTGTTGGAAGAGAAAGATCTTCAAATTATAATATACTTTTTCAGGACAGCATATTCAAGCCACTAATTGATAAAAGTTTATTATCTACATTTCCTGCAGGGTCTCCATTTAAAATTATTGTAGGACTAATCGGATTAAATGAAAACATAATTACTAATAAAAGTACAATTTTCTGTGAAGGAAAATATACTTATGGTAAAAATAACAAAGTAATGAAATGTAATTGTGGTGGTGGTTATAGAAATATAACTAGTGCGATTTCAACTTCATGCAATTCTTTTTTTGCTGATGTCTACAGAAAAACAATCAGTGGAAAGTACAGTGAAATTGATGAAAAATTCAATAAATGGAGTTCAACTGTAAAAAGTTTTGGAATGGGAAATTTTTTAAACAATGACATGCCAATTGGCAAAAAAGGAGTTATTCCAGACTCAGAATTTTATGATGAATGGTATCCTGACTTTCGATGGGGTGCATTGACAACTTTATCTAACTCTATTGGACAGGGTGAAATATTAGTAACTCCAATTCAGCTAGCTAATATGATGGCTTCTGTAGCAAACAAAGGATATTACTTTACTCCTCACATAATTAAAAGTATTTCAGGAGATTCAATCGACAGGAGATTTAGAAAAAAAAATGAAGTCAAAATAGATAAAAAATATTTTAATCAAATAGAATCAGGTTTATTAAACGTCTATAAAACAGGTACAGCAAAACTGTTGAGAGTGAATAATATTGAAATATGTGGTAAATCTGGAACTGTTGAAAACTTCACAAAAATTAATGGGAAGAAAACACAATTAACTGATCACTCAATTTTTGTTGCATATGCTCCAAAAGTTAAACCAAAAATTGCAATATCAGTTTTGGTAGAAAATGGACATTACGGTTCTAGATGGGCAGGTATGATTGCAAGTCTTATGATCGAAAAATATCTCAAAGGAGAAGTATCAAATATTGAAATGGAGTCTAGTGTGAAGAAAAAAAATTTAAAATCAGAATATATTAAACCATTCTTAAACAGACCTTTTAGCATAAATTCAAATATTGAATGATTGTAGATAGAAAAAACATACTCAAAATTGACTGGATTCTCGTATTAATTTATATTTCCTTAGCTGGCTTTGGTATTGGAAATATATTATCATCTAGCATTTCAGGAGAGGAATTTAAGTTGTTTAATCTATCAACCCTTTACGGTAAACAATTAATTTTTGCTATTTTTTCATTTATAATTGCATTTATTATATTGTATATTGATGTAAAATTTTTTGAAAAATTTTCTAGTATAATTTACGTATTTTCAATACTTACTCTTTTATCTTTATTTTTAATTGGAAAAACTGTAAATGGAGCGCAATCGTGGATAAGCTTTGGAGATTTTAATTTTCAGCCCAGTGAATTTGTTAAAATTACAGTTGCTTTAGCTATTTCAAAATACATTAGTGATTATGAAACAGACTTAAAAAAAGTTAATGATCAAATTAAACTCTTTTTAATTATATTAATCCCATTTTCGATTATCATTTTTCAAAATGATACAGGTACAGCATTAGTATTTCTTTCTCTTTTTCTTGTTCTTTACAGAGAAGGTATTTCAGAAAAATATATTAGCATCCTTTTTCTAATTATTATCCTTGCAGTAGTTACATTAAAATTTTCATTGATGACATCTTCAATTTCATCAATTTTAATTGTTGGATTATACTATTTATTAAAAAGAAAAAGAAATAAATTGGTTGGTTTTATAATAACATGCACAATATGCCTAACAGCATGTTTTATTACAAAATTAACTTATGAAAAGGTTCTAAAAAATCATCAAAGAAATTATATAAAAGTATGGCTCAAATTAGAGGATGACCCAAAAAAAATAAAGGAAATGGGAAAAACTATTCTTTATAATTTAAATCAATCAAAAAAGGCTATTAGCTCTGGTGGTATTTTTGGAAAGGGATATCTAAAAGGTACAAGAACAATGGGCAATTTTGTACCTGCACAACATACTGATTATATTTTTAGCACAATTGGTGAGGAATGGGGATTTTTGGGCAGTACTTTCATAATTATTTTGTATAATATTCTAATTTTTAGGATATTGGTTCTTTCGGAAAGTCAAAAAAATAAATTTAGTAGAGTTTTTGGGTACTCAACAGCAGCAATATTATTTATTCATTTTTTAATAAACATCGGAATGGTAATTGGTTTAACTCCAACAATCGGAATACCACTACCCTTTTTAAGTTATGGAGGTTCAAGTTTTATAGCTTTTACTATTTTATTATTTATTTTTATTAGACTGGATGCAAATAAAATTAATGAGTGGTAAAAGAATTACTTTTTAAATATATCATTTTTTTCAGCAAAATAATCTGTAAAGTCTAGTATTGTTTGTGTCATTTTTTCATCTTGTGTAGCTCTGCGATATGTTTGTGCCATCCCCGAAAATATTTGGAAAAAAAATAATTTCATTTCATCAAGAGGCATATCCTTAGTCCATAAATCAATTCTCAAACTTTCTTTCTTTTTATCATCCCAAACAGAAATGAAAGTTGCTTTTGTTTGTTGTTTTTTAATATTAGCATCATCAGCTGACCAAAATATTTTTTCTGGAATTTTATTTTCGTCTAAATTTATTGAAATTTCTATTTTTGATTCTTTGTGTTTCATTTTAAAGGCTTAAATTTTGAATTATTATAGATTTTTACAGGGCTCATATTTAAAAGTTCAGTTAAACTAACATTATTATTTTTCGCATATGACCTAACGATTTGCCACCCAATAAATTTTCCTATCATTTCTGATGTTTCACTATCATTATTTGAATAAAAAATTGAAAAAGGTGCATTATTAATAAATCTATTATCTAAACTACTTTCTGGACTAAATAAGATATCATTTTCAATGAAATAAATCCAAACATTATATTGGTTAGTATTTGCCCATTTCATCTTATCTAACGAATAGCCAATTTTAAGGTTATCAGGATAATTGGGTAAAGTGACGTCCTTATAATAAAGGATTTTACCAAAATATATTATTTTATCTAAAAATGTATAATATTCTGATTGATTGATATGAAATTTAGCGTATTGTTCACTGATATCTGATATAATGTTTATACTTTCCATATCTTCTCTAATATATTTTGGGATGCCTTTGTAAAAGGGGTGTTTTTCACCAAGATAATTGTCAAGTGCAATTAGCAAAATTGAATCCGCTAGAATAATTTTATTTTTATAATCAATATCACTGTTTACAGTGAATATTTTCGGATAACTAAAATTATTAAAATACTTACTTTTTTCATTAAAAAAGAGTGATATTTCATTCTTAATTGAGTCAGTACTTTTATACTTAAATTGAACTTCGTTAAATATTTCTTTTTGAACAGAATCTTTTAATCTGTTTATCCATATACTGTCATTGTACTTAGATGGAAAGAAAAAAGGATATTCGGATTTAAGTTCTTTTAAATTAAAGGGTTCAATATTTTGAAATAATTGTTCAAATCTAACGATTTCAATATCTTTCAATTTAATATTTTTTTCATCTGTGCATGACATAAAAAAAATGGTTAGAAAGAAATAAATTATTTTAAACTTATAGTTTGGCAAAAAAATTGTCATTTGCTAATTTTAATTACAAATATAGTATAGTTTTTATCACAAATTTTCATATGAAATCTAAAGAAATAATAGAGTATATCATTAACTGGATAAAAAATTACGTTAATGATAATAAATTAAATGGTTTAGTCATAGGGGTTTCTGGAGGAATTGATTCTGCACTCACTTCAACACTATGCGCTATGACTGGTATTAAAACACTTTGTTTAAATATGCCAATTCATCAAGATGAGAAACAAATAACAATGTCAAAATCTCACATTAAATGGTTAAAAAATAAATTTAACAATGTTGAATCTTCTGAAATTGATTTAACTAATTTCTTTGAAGAATTCAAAAAGAAGGTTGACAAAAATTATCCTTTTAGCGAATTAGCACTTGCTAACTCACGATCTAGGATGAGAATGATAACATTATATTACTATGCTGGAATTAATAATTCAATTGTTGTTGGCACAGGAAATAAAGTTGAAGATTTTGGTATAGGTTTTTATACCAAATACGGGGATGGCGGTGTGGATATAAGTCCAATTGCTGACCTTATGAAAAGTGAAGTCTTTGAACTCAGCCGTTGTCTTAATATAAGTGAGGAAATAATTAATGCAAAACCCACAGATGGTCTATGGGATGATGGTAGAACAGACAAGGACCAAATAGGTATTGACTATGATGATATTGAAAATATTATGTATAAACTTGAAAAAGGTGAAAACCCAAAATCTTTTGATGAACAAGTAAAAAAGCACTATTCAATTTACAAAAACCACAATCAAAAGAATAAACACAAAATGATTGAAATTCCAATCTGCAAAATACCAGATAAGTTAAAATTATAAAACTCTGTTAAGTTTTTCAGATAATAGTTTTTTTAAATTAGAATAGTTAACAACTTCTTCCAAAATTGATTTCTTAGATTCTTTTGTGTTTGCTGATTGATCTTTGAATTCGTCAACCTTCTTATCTATTAAGTAGCATCTCAGATTTAATATTGTTTCTACTGTAAGTTGGGATATTGAATCTAATTTGGTTTTAGGGTAAATATTATTTTTTTTCCAGTCATGCAAAAAGTATTTTTCATTTTCCATCACAATATTTGTTACCTCAAGCTGTTGGTTTTGTTCTAATTGGTTTATGAACTTATCAATATTTATCTCCTTATTTTCGTTGAAGGATTCGATTATCTTAAAATATATGTTTTTAAAATCTTCATTTGAAAATTCCATTTCGTCAATGTGTAAATCCATATAAACCTTTTCAAAGACTTTTAGGGTTCTCTTTTTATTAGTAGTTTTTGTTTTACCTTCTTTATTTTCATCAAATACGTCTTCCTCAAATGTTATTTTTTCATTTCCATAAATTAACAAGATTTCGATAATTTTTTTTTCTAATTCAAAAAGTGTGTCAATATTGTTATTTATTTTTGGTGATTTTACAACTGAAATGGATTTATCATAATCTATATTAATAGTCTTACCAGATTTATAATTTTTATTTAATATTTGTGCAAGTGAACTGTACAGCACCTGTTCACTTATTTCCATTATTTTTGAACATTCCTTAATATAAACCTCACGCTTTATTGGGTCAGATATTTTTGAAATACTTCCAATAATATCATTAATTACTTCAGCTTTATTTACAGGGTCCTTATTTGATTTATCTAATAATATTGATGCCTTAAAAACTATAAAGTCTGTAGAATTTTTTTTAATATATTCCTTAATTTCAGGCGATGATTTTTGAGATGAAAAGGAGTCTGGGTCTTCACCGTATGGCAAAGTACATATCTTAACGTTCATTCCCTGTTCTAAAATTATATCGATTCCTCTCAATGCAGCCCTTGAACCTGCTGAATCACCATCAAAAATTACAGTTATATTTTTTGTAAGTCTACTTATCAACCTAATCTGACTTTCAGTCATTGCGGTTCCTGACGAGGATACTACATTTGTTATGTCTTTCTGGAATAATTTAACAACATCAGTATATCCCTCTACAAGCAAGCAAACATTTTCTTTTGCAATGGACTGTTTTGATTCATATATCCCATATAAAACTTTACTCTTTTTGTAGATAAGGCTTTCAGGTGAGTTTATATACTTCGCGATATTTTTTTTATTTCCTAAAATTCTTCCACCAAACGCAATAGTTCTTCCTGAGATACTTTTAACAGGAAATATAATTCTTCCTCTAAATCTATCAATAGTATTAGAATCGTTAACAATTGTCAATCCTGAATTTTGGAGGTATTTTAACTTATATCCTTGATCAATTGCATGTTGAGTAAAGTGGTTTTTTTGAGATAAAGAATATCCAATTTCAAATTTATTAATAACACTATCCTCAAATCCTCTTTCCTTTAAATATGAGTGGGCAATGGTTTTACCTTCCTCAGAAAATAACTGTTTTTTAAAATGCTCTTTTGCAAATTCATTAATTTGAAATAAACTTTCCTTCTCATTATCTTGAGATATTTGTTCACTGGTTCGTTGTGTTTCTTCAACTTCAATTTTATATTTATCTGCTATATATCTTATCGCATCTGGGTATGAATACTGTTCATGCTCCATTAAAAAAGTAATTACTGTACCACCCTTACCACTTGAAAAATCTTTCCAAATTTGTTTTGCTGGCGAAACAACAAAGCTTGGAGTTCTTTCATCAGTAAAAGGGCTTAATCCTTTATAATTAGCACCTGATTTTTTTAATACTACGAAATCACCAATAACTTCCTCAACCCTTGAGGCTTCAAATACTTTTTCTATGGTTCTTTTAGAAATCAACTGTAACTAATTAGGGTGTACAATTTAGTAATTTCTTACATATAAAAACAATTATAAATTTATTAATACATGTAAACAATTATATTTAAATTAATATTTATATTGTTATGAAATTGTTAATAAAATATGACTTTTTATAAATAATTTATAACATATACAATAATTATTTATAATTTATTAGCTAATTGCCCACAGGCAGCATCAATATCTTGACCTCTTGATTTTCTAATTGTAACACTAATTTTATTTTTCTCAAGTCTAGTCACATATTCACTGATT
>MDTD01132052.1_pt1 | contig 16194 bp, 12 predicted proteins | sample 811221 | NCBI WGS metagenome assembly MDTD01 (sample SAMN05326646, study PRJNA326480) | marine metagenome | isolation source: seawater | place: Pacific Ocean: South West | collected 2011 | reverse complement strand
TCCCCGGGAGTTGATCACTCGGTCAAGAGTAGTACCTTCCAGATAGTCCATCACCATGTACGGCTGGCATTCTTTCCAGATGCCGAAATCAAAAACGTTGATCACATTGGGATGGGTTATTTTTGAGGCGGTCTTAGCCTCCCTCTGAAAACGGAGGAAAGTCACCCTATCTTCGGTGACTTGATTGAGGACTTTGATAGCAACCATGGTATCAAGGGCCACATGGCGGGCTTTGTATATAGTACCGATGGCACCCTGGCCTATCTCTTCCAGCAGTTCGTACTTATCTGCAAATAGCTGACTGTCAGAGAGAAATAGATCAACGTTATCGTTGGGACAGACCCTGACGGAAAATGGCAGTTCAAGCCCGCACTGTGGGCAGCTACGTCTGGCTTCTGCCTCTTCATCTGGGGAGAGATCTGAAGCGCCGGCATCTTCAAAACGGTTCTTATCCCCGCGCCGACCAGGGTCCTGGACCTGGCCAGAACCGGAGTTAACCGCCGGGTTCTCGGTGGAGATTTTATTACTTGAAGTGTTGCCTTCGTCCACAGCCTGGTCTTTCTAGAGAATAAAACCTTAAAGGCTTATCACAAGAAGAATAATACCACAGGCGATGCGGTTATCAGACACAACCCAGCAAAAGAGCCGACCGCTAATGTGCGATCGGCTCTCTCAATCTCTTTAGAAAGCGCTTTCGGCGCCTCCTAACGTTGCCCGGGTTTCTACTTCTATTTAGTAGATGTAGAGCATTTCCCGGAACTTAGGCAGAGGCCAGATAGAGTCATCTACCAGAAGCTCCAGTTCATCGGCAACCTCTCTAACCTGGGCCATGGCGGGCACAACCTCATCCTGGTAGAACTTAGCCAGGAGGTATTGATCGGTATCTTCGGAGTTGAATCCGTTGGTATCTTCGGAAGCTTCCAGGCGCTTAACGGCTTCTCTCAGTTCACTGATCTTCTCGGTCAGATAGTGAAGAAGCTCCTCTTGCTCAGTAAGAGTGACACCGGTTAGAGCCGCTCTGGTTTGAACAATGGTGCCTGCCAGTCGATTTTGATACTCGACACAAGCCGGGAAGATAATTGTGTTGGCGATGTTTTTGCAAAGCTGACGCTCGATATTTACAGTCTTACAGAAGCTTGCTACTTCCACGTTGTAACGACCGACCAGCTCATCCTCGCGCAATACCTTGAACTTCTTGAAGAGATCTTTGGTATCGTCTCTGAGAAGTATGGGGAGACACTCCACGGTATTCTTCAGGTTGCCCAGACCGCGCTTCTCAGCTTCCTGGCGCCATTCTTCCGAGTAGTTGTCACCGTGGAAAAGAACTCTCTGATTCTCTTCCAGGGTTTTTCGAACCACGGTTTCGATGGCTTGCTCCAGGTCTTTACCGCCTTTGGATTTCTCTTCGATTTGATCGGAGATATAACGCATCGAGTCAGCCACGATGGTATTGAGCACGGTATTCGGAAAAGCGATTGATTCGGATGAACCGAGCGCTCTGAACTCGAACTTATTACCGGTGAAAGCAAAAGGAGAAGTTCTGTTTCTGTCGCTGTCGTCCCGGGGTAGATCAGGCAGCACCGTCACACCGGACTGCACCTCGCCCTGGGAGCCAGGACCGATGAGAACTTTCTTCCCTTCAACCAGGGCGTTGACGATCTCATTCAAGGTCTCTCCCAGATAGATACTGATGATGGCAGGCGGCGCCTCATTGGCACCAAGTCTGGCATCATTACCCGCGCTGGTGATGCTTGTGCGGAGCAGGTCAGAGTATTTGTTCACTGCTCGGATGACAGCGGTCAGGAGCACCAGGAATTGGGTGTTGGAATGGGGAGTCAGACCCGGGTCTAGAAGGTTGTTACCCTGATCGTCGGATATCGACCAGTTGTTGTGCTTACCACTACCGTTAACACCACTGAATGGCTTTTCATGGAAGAGACATCTCAGTCCGTGCTTCTTAGCGGTCTTACGGAAGACTTCCATCAGAAGCAGGTTGTGGTCACAGGCGATGTTAGCCAGTTCGAATACAGGAGCAACCTCGAACTGAGCTGGAGCAACTTCGTTGTGTCTGGTCTTAACCGGCACGCCCAGCTTATAGAGTTCGCCTTCCGCGTCCATCATGAACGCCAGCACTCTCTCTTTAATAGAACCCCAATAATGGTCTTCCATCTCCTGACCTTTGGGGGGCTTGGCGCCGAAGAGCGCTTTGCCGCAGTTGATCAGGTCCGGTCTAGCCAGGTAGAAAGCTTCGTCCACCTGGAAGTATTCTTGCTCGGGACCGACTGTGCTATTCACCCGTTTAACATTTTTGTTTCCGAGGAGCTTGAGCAGTCTCACCGCTTCTCTATCCAGGCTCTCCAGGGAACGCAACAAAGGTGTCTTCTTGTCGAGGGCCTGTCCGCCATAGGAACAGAAAACCGTGGGGATACAGAGAGTCTTACCGTTGGTGCTCTCTTGCAGAAATGCCGGGCTTGTCGGGTCCCAACCGGTGTATCCTCTGGCTTCGAAGGTGGAGCGCATGCCGCCGGAAGGCAGACTGGATGCGTCGGGCTCACCCTGAATCAGGAGCTTGCCGGAGAATTCTAAAATGGTCTCACCTTCATTGATGCTGGAAGCGAGGAAAGAGTCATGCTTCTCCGCTGTGTAGCCGGCCATGGGGTGGAACCAGTGGGTAAAGTGGGTGGCGCCTTTTGAGATCGCCCAGTCTTTCATGGCGTTTGCCACCACATCAGCCATCGACGGATCCAGGGGCTCACCGAAGTCGATGCAACGAATCAGCGCTTTGAAAACGTTTTTAGGAAGGAACTTACGCATTACGCTTCTATTGAAGACGTTGCTTCCAAAAATCTCCGATACCGGAGTCTCGCTAAAATCAACAGACCCCTTAACCGGAGAACGTCCTCTAATAATTTGCTTGGCTTCCGCCCTGGCATTGCTGCTCTGCATTCCCTTTCCTCTCGTGGTAGTCATCACACCATGGTCATTCAAATTGACGGTCATAAATCTTTCCCCTTTCTATAAAACCTAATTCTTTTGAAGCCCTGATTCAGCTGTTCTTGGAAGATCAACTTTTAAAACCAGAGCACCTACCGCCTTTCGGCAGCTATATCTGTGGGCTCTCAATCCGGTCTCCCGGACGACGCGCATGGTGCTACATGCCCATCGCTTTTAAAATAAGACGCTTCTTGCGCTGTCCATCAAACTCCGCATAGAAAATCTGTTCCCAGGGACCGAGATCAAGCCTGCCTTCCGTCACCGGAACGATAACCTGATGATTGATGAGAATACGCTTGAGATGCGCGTCCCCATTGTCCTCCCCGGTATTATGATGGTGGTAGTCCGGATTCTCCGGAGCCAAATCTTCCAACCACTTATCGATATCTTTGATCAGACCACTTTCCAGATCATTGATATAGACGCCGGCTGTGATATGCATGGCGGATACTAGGATGAAACCTTCTTTGATACCACTCTCTTGAAGGAACTTTCGCACATCTTCGGTAATGCAGATGTACTCCCGTCTCTTCTTGGTATCGAATACAAGGTACTTAGTATGAGCCTTCAGGGCATCAGCTACTGGCACTTCGAATTCTCCTGAAATACGGATAACAGATGGATGGACGAGATCGGGAATAACTGACGGAAAGTCCGTTAAGCCCAGATTCTCTGGCATTGCGTATATAAAGGGCATAGCCCATAGATGTACGAATGCTCGGAATCCGGCACAGGCCGGAACTCGATCATAATAAACCTAATTTCCAAAAACTGTACCCCCGCCTCTCGACCGCCAGGGTCAGATCGACGGAAACCTTGCAATAATGGTGGTTCCCATTATTAAGAAGTCTAAGCAAATAAGAGCCAGCTTATCTTGTCTTCGTACCCAAGCTACTCATTTGTTGCCAGGCCTGTCCTATGTCAAGGGACTTCAAAATCCTCTCGGCTTCGGCAAAGTCCACTCTGTTTTCAAAAATCAGTTTATGCCCGCTGGCGGGTCCGACCGCCTGGGTCTCAAACAAGGTTGCCGTGGGCACACTACCGGAACGGTCCAACACAATGCCCTGGGCTGGCAGCTTAATCTCGGAAGGCTTAACTCCGGCTTGCACCAGGCCCTCGTACTCCTGCATCTTTCCTACATAGAATGTGGTCTTGTCTCCGGAATTTATAATCCCCACATGCCTGGTAGCCTCGATATCGCGATAGGAAGGAAGATGTCCTACCTGAGATTTGTCCGGCTGGGTATGCTGGCGCAGGAAAGCCTCTCTATCCCTGAATCCGAGGTCGACTTCAAGTTTGGAATTAGAGCCTTTGATAGGCTTTGAAAGCCTCATATTGAGCAGGTCCACTGACCTGGCGGTCTCATAGGACAGGGTGGGATCCAGCCTCGCTCCACCGATGGCATCATCTAAAGCGAGCATGTCTATGCGCCCGTCCGGGTGCTTGATGGAGCTATCCAGATTGCGACTGCCCGGTCCGTTGAACGCCCATTTTCGATTAACATACTGTTGAGTCTCGACGAAGAGCTGGGGTTTTCCGAACAGTCTGGTGCCGGCGTAGCCGCCTGCAAGTATGCCCGGCATCGCCTCGGTCATATGCACGCCTTCCCTGGCAAGCCCACGAGATCCGGCCCTGACGAACATATCCCGCTCAAAGGTGCTTTTAGCGTCGGCAGCTTCGGAGAAGAAATCCACCATATTCGCGCCATAATGAAGTGCCTGACCGGCAAGGAGCGCTCCTAAAGCAAGCTTTCCTCTCTTGGGCGCCACTTTCAACAATCCGGTGGCTCCAAGCCCTATACCTGTGCCGATTGCGGCGTTCGTGGCAACATCAAGGGGCTGATTGGTAATATCCGACTTGAGCTGCCTGTAGTACTCTCCCGGACTATCAAGAACCGCTCCGGTCCCAATATCCACGATCTTAGAAAAGCGAGACCTTTCGCCATAGGCATCTTCCGAACTCTGGATTCTTATGGTAGCGCTCAGCTCTCTTTCGTAAGCCTCAGCCCCCCTGGTAGATGCCGGCTCCACGCCCAGGAGCATGTCCTCTCCTCCCTTGAGACGGTCGAGGGTCATATCCCCACCGGGCTCTTTGGCAGGTGTTGGTCCAAGAAGCGGATTGTGACCGTCGGCTGCGGTCAAAGACTCGATAGTAAGCATGGATTCGGCGCCACGAGTATCTTCCGGCTTCTCGGCACCTTCTCCTGAATTATTCTTCTGTTCAAAAAACTGCTCGGTCACTGCCTCGAGGCCTTATCCTGATATCAGGCCTTGATCTTATAGATTAGGCTATTTAATGTCTGTGGGGATTCTACGAAATCGGCACCCGGCTAGATTAAATCGCCCGAACGAAAGGTCTATTCTCCGATATCCGATACCAGATAAATTCTACCGATTTACTCATTGCACGAAGAACATTGGGTGAGGATGACACCACCGGCAGTTGCCCTTAAAAGCTGCTTCCAGAAGTTGCCGCTGAGAGTTATCACAGCGAAACTTCCCTGAACAGCACTACTTTTTCAGAGGTGTGATCGGTCTCTCGGTCTTGCCCTGGGTGGACTCCTCCGACCCGTCGGCTTCCACGCCGCTTGCCACAGGCTCAGTAAGAGACGCCAGTTTGGTCTTAGCGTCATCGTTGCCCTCATCGAGCTTCAGCACTTCTTTGAAGGCTCCGGCAGCTTCGTCTTTCTTGCCTGCTTTCAAAAGGATATCGCCCAGGTGTCCCCAGAGAACCGCTTGCTGCGGCATCAATTTCACGGCATGGCGAAACTCGCCCACGGCTCCTTCAATATCCCCCTTCGACTCAGCCATCCAGCCCAGGTCTACATGTAACGCCGCCGAATCAGGCTTGGCTTCCACCGCCTTCTTCATCTGTTCATAAGCGTTCTCGACTTTGCCTTTATCCGAGAGCAATATGGCATAATCTGCGTGGGCAAGGGCATCGCCGGGACTCAGTTCGATAGCCTGACTATACTCTTCTTGGGCTTTGTCAAACTCATTGTTGCTGGCGTAGGCAAATGCCAGGGAACGATGCACCATCGGGTCCATGGGGGTGTACTTCCTGGCCCAGAGAAGCTCTGAAATAGCCTCATTCCATTTACTGGCTTCGGCATGCTCAAGACCTTTGTTGTAATGCAGACCGGCAGCCTCTTCCCTGAGATTCTTCTTCTGTTTGTCGTTCAGGGGAACAGGGTCTCCCAAGCCAACCACCATCATAAATTCCGCCAGGGCGCGAAGGGGCTTGCCTCGCATCACAGCCACCAGGCAATAGTCCCTGTGAGCCACCTTCATGCGGGGCATGTACATAATCGCCGCCCGCAACTCCACTTCGGCAAGGGCTGAATCCCACTTACCCATGTAGAAGCGAGCCGACTCAAAATGCTTGATCGCCTCGTTCTGACTCAAATCAACATTGCCTTGAATCTGCTCTTCGCTGTATTTGTCGAGATTCAATTCGGTGACTGCGCCGGAGACTTCACTGGCTTTTGCTTCGTTCTCGGAAGTAAGCGCCTCAACCTTTTGAGAATCTCCATCTGTGGCGGATACCGGCTCTTCTGCGTAAGTCGGCACGGAAGACAGTGCCAGGGCTGAAATCAGAAGAGCCAGCGCCACATTCACCTTACGGGTAAATCTCGATTTTCTTGTCACGGTTCTAGTTGCCATCGCCAGTCGTTTCAACTCTCTCTCCATTAACGCTATTAATTTGACCCTCTAATTATGACATTAAAAGTCCCCTCTGGCTCCATGTCTAAAATCCGCATATCCATTCAGGGTTTTCCCCAGGATTTTGGCTGAATGAAGCTGAATGAAACCAGATGAAACCGGATGCAGTTCGGTGAAGCGCAGAGAATGGCGTGAGCTAGAAATGCCCGGCTAATTTTTAAACTGGCGGCCTTATGTCATACAACAAAATTGATGTAGCCTGGCACTAAAAATTTTGCAAGAGAATACATACCTTGCGCAAGTATATAGAGCTCAATAGAATGAAAATTGCCAACAGAAGATAAATAAAACGAAGGTCAAAAAAACGAGGTCTGGCTGCGTTTTTCTTTACTACTCTCGTTTAACCGAGAAATAATCTCTGACCAGTAATGATTAGGTTTGCCATCAACTAGAACATCCGTTACCGTCAAATCTCTCAGGTTATAACCTTTCATGGATGAACCGTTCTTCAGCCGGGCATAAAAGCCTATCCATTTGCCCTTTCCGTTAAAAAGTCCGGTCACTCGCTTCAAGCGTATCGCTCCAAAATCTTCAGGGGAAACCTCCCCAGAGAACTTGTCAGCCTTGTATTCTGCATATCCCTGGTTTAAACAATCACGCAGAACAAGCTTGATTATTGGCTCATTATTGAAATACTGATCCGTGAGCTTGCGATACTGGTCTTCAGTCAGGCTACCCGTTTCCTTCGAAATTTCTCTCTTCAATTGCCGTTTAATTACAGGCCAGGAAACAATCTGCCCCATTTTTGCCTGGCTAACCGAATTGCTTGCGGATTGCAGTCTCTCACTAGCTTCTGAAATTCTAGATTTCATGGAATCACTAATTGAGGACATTTTTGAGATTCGACCAAGGTAGTCGAGTAAGTCTTTGTAGTGCACCTGCGCATCATAGTTTTGATCTAAAGAACAATGAGCGAACTCGACACATGTCCGATGAACGAGCGAGGAGAGTAGCAATTGAAACGCGTCCCTATTGAGTTGAATCAACTGACTCTCTACTGTTTTCTGTTCGGCGATTTTAAAAGAAGTAGCACTATCCACGGACTTCTTAAGCTTCTTGCTTTCCGAAATTGCTAAAACCTTATGGCTAAAAATGGTGAGATGAGATCCAGCACCAAGGATCAACAAAAACCAGATAAGAAAGAACGCTGAATGACGCAATAGAAATCTTCCCCAAACCTTGTTTCTTGCATTCTATACTCAACTCCATGGATTCAACTTGCCGTTCGAGTTACAACACTATGAGTTACAACACTATGAGTTACAACACTATTGGTGTATGAGGTTAGGTAGCCAATTTCTTATCTGTTCGATTGAATTGATCGAATCGCAAATGCTCTCGTGCGGATTTTGGCTGCAAGCACAAGCAAAATCTCATATGAAGTTTTCTTTGCAAACTGTTGTGTCCGAAATTTTCCCATGTTACCTTTTTCAACATCCATCAAGTAATCAGCGGCTTCCCGGAAGCCGGTTCCAAATCAGAATCCGTTCTTTTAAAAGATGATGTTCAATCTCAAGCTCAATTTTGAAATACGTGCATTCGGTCACCATCATGGCCATCATCATCACGCTTTCATTATTAAGCGGGCTGATCGGTCAGATTTTCTGGATTAACTGAATTAATCGATAGAGAAATAACTGTCTAGATCTTAAAGAGCCCGCCGCAGCGGGCTCTTTTTTCATGGTGAAATCAAATGCAAACAAAAACCTCAAACAAGACCAAATCCGACTCTGCCAAAGACAACGCGGCAGCAGACCAGGGCAAAACTCAAAACAACACTCTGAGCATCACCCTTCCCACCGGGAGGATAAAAGAGAAGGTCTTCAGTCTGCTTACTAAGGTGGGCATCTCCTATAGAGAGAATGATCGCAACTATCGCCCCCGGGCTTCCGACCCGACCCTTGCCACCAAATTGATAAAATCCCAGAACATTCCAAAACTCGTGGAGCTGGGACGTCACGATTGCGGATTCTGCGGCTACGATTGGATAGTCGAACAGAAAGCCGACGTAATTGAGCTACTAGACTTAGGCTTCGACCCGGTCAAAATCGTCGCCGCCCTGCCGGAAGGCCAGTCTATTGAAGCATTGAAAAAACAGGGCAGAAAAGTCGTGGTAGCCTCGGAATACAGACGGCTCTCCGAGATGTTCATTGAGAAAAACGGGCTCGACGCCATATTCTTGAGGGCTTTCGGAGCCACCGAAGCGCTTCCTCCGGAAGACGCCGATATCATAGTGGACAACACCGCCACCGGTGACACCCTGAAAGCAAACCGTCTCGACATCGTAGACGAAGTCCTGACCTCCACCACAAGATTTATTTGTAGCCGGGCTGCCTTTGAAGATCCGGTCAAGCGGGAAAAACTCCTGGAGATGACCATGCTCATGAAGAGCACCCTCCAGGCAAAAGCCCGGGTATTGCTTGAGATGAACGTCGAAGCCGACGCCCTCGACGAGCTGGTGGCAAATATTCCTGCCATGCGTTCACCCACTATTTCAAGACTCTATAAAGACGACGCCTACGCGGTTAAAATTGCCGTGCGCCAGGATGAAGTCGCAGAATTAATACCGAAGCTGGTGAAGCTAGGTGCCCGAGACATCCTTGAATATCGCGTGGACAAAATCGTGGACGAGGCCTCCACCGATATTCCAAAAGAGTTGCCGAAAGACATCTGCGAGAAACTAGAGAAGCAATCGAAAGTTTGTTAGAGACCAAAATTCATTTGAGATAGAAGAGTAAACGCTCATGCCAAATTCCACAGAGACAAAATCTACAACCGCGAAGACCGATATCCCGGCCAAGAAAGTGGTGATGGATCAAGACCGCTACAAGAGCCCCAAAGAAGGAAGACGGAATTATATTCGCCTGGACTTCAACGAGAACACGGCTCCTTTATTAAGCGGCGATGATTATTCGGCTTATCCGGAATATGATCCGCTCTTAGAAAACCTGGCTGAGATATTCGCTGTAGACAAGGAGAATCTGCTCCCCACCAACGGCACAGATGAGGCCCTTTCGCTAATCGCAAGCACCTTCATCGAACCCTCCCAAGACCAGGCAATGGTATCACAACCGACATTCGCTTTGATTCAGAGAAGTATGGTGCTGGCAGGGGGCAAAACTTTCGAGGTGCCTGTGCGGTCCAATCTCAGCTACGACACTGATGAGCTGGAGAAGGTTCTAACAGACAATGAGATCAAGCTGGCGACCTTTGCCTCCCCGGATAATCCCACAGGCTCCGTGTTGGATCTTAAACTGATAGAGAGCTGGCTGGTCAAATTTCCCCGGACCCTCTTTGTTCTAGACGAAGCCTATGCAGATTATATTTATGGCAAGAACGCCTATAACAATAACAGCAGCATCGCCCTGACAAGAAAGTACAACAACCTACTGGTCACAAGGACCTTCTCCAAAGCCTGGGGATTGGCGGGTCTTAGACTCGGTATCATCATCGGTGACAGCGAAAAGCTGGAGTATCTAGCCAGGATGCGGATGCCCTACAGCGTAAACTCTTATATCGCTAACAAAGGCTCTGAACTGGTAGCATTGAAGCCCAGAGTTATCGAAGCCGCCATCGATACCATGGAGAGAAAAGCTTCTCTATTGAAGGCTCTGTCAGATATCGGCTACAGGGTAGTCGCCAATGATGGGACCAATGCTTCCGACAATCCGAACAAGCTCGACGACATAGTCCAGGGTTCAGCCAATTTCTTCATGGTCAACTGCAAAGATCAATCCGGCGACTTTTGTCAGTTCATGAAAGGAGAAGGCATACTGGTCAGGAATCGCGCCTCCGAAGATGTCGAATCGCCCATGTATGGCATGGTAAGAATCTCGATTGGGACCCCGGAGGAGAACAGCCAATTATTGAAAGCGATTAGAAAGTGGCGCCAGGCAAGACGACCGGACAAAGTCAGTTGATAAAATCCACAGGGAAAGAGATGAATCTAGCAACACGGCACTTAAGCTACTCGAAAGCACATTACTTAATCAGCTCGGCAGCACAAAATTTTTAAGAGACGGCAAGTAAAAGGATAGGGCTATGACAATCAGAACAGACAAGAAGCTAAACAGTAACTCGGCAAAGCGCCTGGGTGGTGACAACAACACTGCCGGTGCGCCGGGAGGTGCAATCGTAGCGACTAGAACCGGATATGTCGAGAGAATAAGTAAAGAGACCCAGATTAAGCTCTCCATAGACCTCGACAGTTCCGGCACCAGGGAGATAGAGACCCAGGTTCCTTTCCTCACCCATATGCTTGACGCCTTCGCCTGTCATGGTCGTTTCAGCCTGGGTGTAAAAGCCACAGGAGACATAGAAGTAGACGCCCACCACCTGATTGAAGATACGGGTATTGTCCTGGGAAGAGCCATAGGCGAAGCCCTCGGTGGCGCCGACGGTATCACCGGCATAGAACGAGCCGGGTTCTTCACCTATCCGATGGACGGCTCCCTCGCCCATGTGGCAATCGATATTTGCGGTCGCGCCAATCTTGTCTGGAACGTGGAGCTTCTGCCCGGCAATATCGGCAATTTAGATCCGACTCTCTTTAGAGAGTTCTTCAAAGGATTCGCCGATGGGCTCAAGGCTACTGTTCATGTAAATTTGCAGTATGTGGACAATAACCACCACGCCGTGGAAGCGATATTTAAGGCTCTCGGTCGGGGTCTGAGACTGGCTGCCACCAGGCTTGAAGACGACCAGTTGCTGAGCACCAAAGGGATGCTCGACCAGTAGGTACCTCGATTAGAATCGGATGAAGACTCAACCATAAATGGAAGCCTGAGTAAGAACCGGAATTCTCGAATAGAGCCCATGAAGACTATAGAAAATGAAGACCATAAAAGAAGATTCTAAAATCAAAAGCCCTGGGGAAGAATCCGCAGGAGAGCAAATCCGCAAACCGGATACATGCTTCAAAGTCGAGATGCTCGATATCAAATGCGGGAACACCGGCAGTGTGCGCCGTTGTCTGGACAGGCTTGGAGTTGAGATAGTCACCGTCGGCGAAGGCAATGCCCCCTCAGGAAATCTGCCTATAATATTTCCAGGGGTCGGATCATTCGGCTCGGTCATGAATCTTCTGGAGGAGAAGGTCGGAGCAGCCAGGCTGAAAGAGCTTATTTTGGAAGGCGTTCCCTACCTGGGCATCTGTGTCGGTCTACAAATATTGTTGGATGGAAGCGAAGAGTCCCCGGATGTGCCGGGTCTTGGAATATACAAGGGAATGGTCAAGGGATTTACCGAAGGCAAAATCCCTCAAATTGGCTGGAACCATGTGGAGCCGGAGAAAGCAGCAGACAGTGCCCCGGAAGAAGCAAGAGAAGATGCTGCACAAAAAACATTGGGAAATCCAACGATAAAAAATGCCGAGTGCACCGGCGGCTATGCTTATTTCGTAAACAGCTACTATGCCGACCCGGAAGACAAAAGCATCATCTCTTTCACCTCGGAGTATTTCAGAACTTTCTGCTCCGGCATAAAGAAAGACAATGTCACAGCCTATCAGTTTCATCCGGAACGCTCGGGAGCATACGGAGAAGCGCTTATATATGAATGGTTGAAGGAAAACGCCGGAAAAGCCAATATCAATAAAAGCACCATAGAGAGTACGGACAAGAGCACTGGCAATAATTTCGAAAATAGCTCTAATAAATACACCGACAACAAATCGCAGGAGGGTAACTAGATGCTATCCAAACTGTGCAAACGCCTGATTCCATGCCTGGACGTCGCCAACGGACGCACCGTCAAAGGTGTCAATTTCCAGGGGCTGAGGGATGTGGGCGATCCGGTGGAACTGGCAATGCGGTATGAAGAAGAAGGAGCCGACGAGCTGGTCTTTCTCGACATCACAGCAACCGTGGAAAACCGGGGCACCCTTCTAAAAACAGTCGAGGCAGTGGCGGACAGACTGCGAATTCCTTTTACTGTAGGAGGCGGCATCAAATGTCTGGCAGATGCCGACATACTCCTGGCCAACGGTGCCGACAAGGTATCCATAAACTCCGCCGCGGTTGATACCCCTGAGTTAGTGACGCAAATAGCCAACAAGTATGGAAGCCAGTGCTGTGTGGTGGCAATCGATGCCCGATCAGACAAAAGAGAGAACGAGCAAGAACAAGTGAACGGCGACTCCAGAACCTGGCATGTTCTGGTTCATGGCGGAAGGAAGCAGATTGATCTAGACGCCTATACCTGGGGGAAAGAGGTTGTGGAGCGGGGCGCCGGAGAAATTCTTCTTACCTCCTGGGACCGGGACGGAACCCAGGAAGGGTTTGATTTCCCCATGGTGAGCAAATTCGCTAAGACCCTATCCGTACCGGTGATTGCCTCCGGTGGCGCAGCCGGTGCCGACTGTTTCACCGAAGTATTTTTAGAAGCGGAAGCGGACGCGGCATTGGCTGCCTCCATCTTCCATGACGGACACTGTACAGTAAACGAGATCAAAACCAAACTCAAGGAAAACAACGTGGAGGTCAGGCTATGATAGTGCCTAGCATAGACATCATGGGCGGCAAGGTTGTCCAGCTCAAGCAGGGCAAAGAGCTTATGCTGGAAGTGGACAAAGACCCCGTGGAGCTGGCCCGGGAGCTCAATAGAGTGGGAGAGATCTGTGTAATAGATCTGGATGCCGCCCTGGGCAAAGGCTCCAACAAAGACCTTATCAAAGCCATCTGCAAAGTAGCAGACGCCAGGGTCGGCGGTGGTATCAGAAACAAAGAGCTGGGTATCGAGTATCTCAAAGCAGGAGCCAAGAGACTTATATTCGGCACCGCCGCAAGTCCCGAACTTCTAGGTAACTTCCACCCCGATGACTGCATGGTCGCCCTCGACAATGTTGATGGAGAGGTGGTAGAAAACGGCTGGACAACAGGCTCCGGCGAGTCAATAGCCGACCGCAGCGCCCGTCTTGCCCCCTACTGCGAAAGCTTCCTCATGACCTTCGTCAATACGGAAGGCACCATGCAAGGACTTCCTCAAGAGGAGATCAAGAAATTCGCCGGAGGGCTCTCCAAAGCTGTCACCGTCGCCGGCGGTGCCGCCTCGGAACAAGAGATTGTGGAGCTGAATAAAAAGAACATCGATGTCCAGGTTGGCATGGGCATGTACACTGGCAAAATAGATCCGAAAAATGTTTTGCTTAGCTGCATCGACTTCGACAAACTGCCCAACAAACTGGTACCGACAGTGGTACAAGATGAATATGGCGAAGTCTTGATGATGGCATACAGCTCAAGAGAATCCCTGGCAGAAGCGGTTAAAAACGGCAAAGGCATATACTATAGCCGCTCCAGAGATGAACTCTGGGAGAAAGGCGCCACATCCGGTTGCACCCAGGAGCTTGTCTCGGCTCGCTTCGACTGCGACAGCGACTGCCTTCTCTTCACCGTTAAGCAAAAGGGTTCCGCCTGCCACAACGATACCTATACATGTTTCAGCAGCACGAAGACACCGTCTTTTAAAATGCAGGAGCTATTCGGAGTCCTCAAAGATAGAAAAGAGAAGAAGCCGGAAGGTTCTTACTCCGCCAAACTTTTCAAAGACAGACAGATGCTCCTGGACAAAATTGAAGAGGAGTCGAAAGAAGTATTGACCTACACTTCCAAAGACAATCTCAGGCACGAGATAGCCGACCTTCTATTTTTTGTCAGCACCCTGGCCGTGGACGAGGGCATAGAATGGCAAGACATAGTAAACGAGCTGAGAGGCCGCAGATAGGATCCTGAAAAATGCGATAACAGGCGATAGAAGGCGCAAACAGAAATGAATCAAAAGCTAGATCAATCAGAGACAAAAGACAAAGCAGCTGCCGACAGCGCCCGAGCCAGAGCGGTCAAAAGCTCTGTGGAAGAGATAATTGAAAAGATACGAAGCCACGGTGACCAGGGGCTTGACGAGATCATTGATAGATTGAACGACATCAAAAAGCCCGGCTATAAACTGAGCGAAGCCGAAGTAGAAGCGGCTATCGAAAGAGTGAAATCCGGTCCGGAAGACAATAAACAAGCAATTGAGACCGCCGCGGGCAATATAGAAAAATTTGCCCGGGCGATAATGGAAAACGCCAAGTCAATAACTCTGGATAACGATGAGTTCTCCTCAGGCGTGGATTTCGTGCCGGTTGAACGGGCCGGCTGCTATGTGCCCGGTGGCAAATATCCCCTGCCTTCCACGGCATTGATGACCACCACAACCGCCTCGGTAGCCGGAGTCAAAGAGATTTGCGTGGCCACCCCTGCCCTCTGCGATGAAACCATATACGCTGGCAGCCTCTATGGCGTCAAAGAATTCTACATTCTTGGAGGCGCCCAGGCCATCGCCGCCATGGCGCTTGGCACAGAGTCAGTAAAAAGGGTGGATATGATAGTCGGCCCGGGCAACGCCTACGTAACCGAGGCAAAACGCCAACTCTTAGGCGAAGTCGGCATCGACATGCTGGCCGGACCTAGCGAGATCGCCATCATCGCCGACGGAAAACAGAATGCCGAATGGATAGCGGTGGATATGGTATCGCAAGCGGAGCATGGAGACGATGCCCGAGCCTGCCTCTTTACGGACAGCCAGGAGCTTGCCGACTCGGTGAAGGAAGAGATTGAAAGACTTCTCTTGCAATTGAATCAGACCTCCAGCTATCTGGAGCTGGGACCGGATCAAATAGAAATATCGGTTCTACCCTCAATCAAAGCTTGTATCGAAAAGGTCAATGAGCTGGCTCCGGAGCACCTAGAGATCCAGATAGAACACTGCGAAGAGCAGCAAGAAGAGCTAAAAGAGAAGCTAAAGAACTACGGTACGGTTCTGTTTGGCGCACTGTCTACGGTGCCCTACGGAGACTACGCCGCCGGTCCCAATCACACTCTGCCCACCAACCGGTCAGCAAGATTCTCCGGCGCCCTCAATCCATTTACTTTCCTGCGTGCCCAGACATGGCTCAAAGTCAAACCCGGCGCAACCATTCTGCCCCGGACCACGATGACGCTGGCCAATGTGGAAGGACTGCGAGCCCACGCCAGAGCGGCAGAGGTAAGACTCGACTGAGTTCATTCGAGGGTGGAGGCGAAGCCGGAGCCTGAGAATGGCGGGCGGGACGACCGCCGGCTCTAAAGCCGCTAAAATTCAAAGAACCTAGCTTGAGTTGAGTACCAGAGCTATTTAAATCTACGCCTTGGCCGCTTCTGCATCGGCATCCACAACAACAATGCAGAGCCCTTTTTCATCGGCAAACTTAACCAGCTCTTCCTGGTCGATAACCATGGTCTCGTCGGCACCAATGGCGATGACACCACCTTCGAACTTCTCAGAACAGAGCGCCTTGAGCGTAGTCATTCCGATGGTGGGCGTATCGAAGCGCTGGTCATGCTCAACCTTTGCCACCTTCGCCACCACAACCGGACCACGTGCCAGGGACACACCACGCTTGATGGCAGCGTCGGTCCCTTCGATAGCTTCCACCGCAAGGATCATCCGGTCTTTG
>MDTD01014306.1_pt1 | contig 16194 bp, 14 predicted proteins | sample 811221 | NCBI WGS metagenome assembly MDTD01 (sample SAMN05326646, study PRJNA326480) | marine metagenome | isolation source: seawater | place: Pacific Ocean: South West | collected 2011 | reverse complement strand
AAGTGTGTACGACAAATTTTTGGTAACCTTAACCGTCCACACTTCTCTTCTTAAATTTTTACTTTTTAAATAGCTAATTGAACAAAAAGCTCAATAATCCTCACTTTTTTATTGTATTAACAATAATTTAACTGAGAAAGTTCAGTGCTTATAGGCTAAAATTAAAGGAAATCAAGCATTTAACATCAAAAAAATTTACAAAAATCACAGTTTTTAGAGGGTTTTTTTTGATTTTTTTTAACCTCTAAACTAATAATTGATATTCAATCTAATTTAAATGTTAAATAATATAAGAAATAAATTAAAAAAACATTTCGAGATTTTTTCACTAATATTTTTAATTTTACTTACTGCTATCTCAACGAGCTATTTTAACTACAAAAAGAACAGTATCGAGAAGACCTATAATAGTTTTATAGACAACATTTATTTAAAAAAAACTCTTAAGCATATAGTTAAAAATCTTGATCCAAAATATAAAAAAATAAAACATAAAATTAAGTCAGGTGAAACTTTTGATAAAATATTAGAGGGGTACTCTGTTCAAAAAAATGAAATTACTAAAATCAAGAACTCTCTTAAAAGTAAAGTTAATCTAGATAAATTAAATACGAAACAAATTATTTATTTTAGTTTAGACAAAACAAACAACAAAATAACAGAATTTACTTATCAAATTTCTAATACTCAAAAAATTTATTTAAAAAGAAATTTAAAGGATGACATATTCAATAAAAAAATAGTTTCTATAAAATTAAATAAAAAAATATTATATAAAGAAAATATTATACTTCAAAGTTTATATCAAGCAGCAACTGACCAAAATATACCAGCAAATACTATAATTGAGTTTGCCAGAGTATATGGTTTTCAAGTAGATTTTCAAAGAGATATTAGAAGAAAAGATAAATTTCAGATAATGTATGAAATATTTTTAAATGAAAAAAAAGAAATCGTTGAAACTGGAGAAATTCTTTTTGCAAATTTGAAACTTAGTGGTCAAGATAATAGTTTATATTATTTTGATAAAGCAGGAAGCGAAGGTCATTACGATAAAAATGGAAAAAGTGTTAAAAAGGCGCTCATGAAAACACCAATTAATGGTGCGCGCCTTTCATCACCTTTCGGAATGAGAAAACATCCTATTGATGGTTTTAATAAGATGCATCGAGGAACAGATTTTGCGGCTCCAACTGGAACTCCAATTATGGCATCAGGTGATGGTATTGTTAAAAAAGCTGGATGGTGTGGTGGTGGGGGTAACTGTGTTAAGTTAAAACATAATTCAACTTATCAAACAGTTTATGCACATATGTCTAAGTTTGCTAGAGGAATTAAAGCTGGAGTTAGGGTAAAACAAGGTCAGACTATTGGATATGTTGGATCAACGGGTAAATCAACGGGCCCACATTTACACTACGAAGTTATTGTAAATGGAAAAAAAGTTAACTCACAAAAACTCAAATTACCTTCCGGTAAAATTCTAAACGGTAAAGAAAGAAAACTTTTCGAAACAAGAAAAATTAAATTAGATGTTCTTAAATCTGAAAAAATAATTGGGTTAAACTAACCTGCTTCCACTTGGGTCTTTAAAATTTTGTCGCTCACATTCTCTTTCTCTGGGCCTTCTAATCCATCAGACTTTTCAATATCTTTTGAATTTTCTGATAATTCTGACGAAGACATATCTTTGCTTTCAGAATATTTTTCTCTCTTAAAACTTTCTCTCTCATTTATAATTCTTGTAAAATGATCTGCATGTTGTAGATAATTTTCTGATAAAATTTTATCTCCATTTGACAAAGCTTCTCTAGCCATATCGTTGTATTTTTCGATTAATTTTGGAGCGTTATGGTTATTTCTTCCAGGAGACTTTCTTTTGAAACTTTCATTATTTGTAAAGTTAGAATTAAATTTTTGTCTTTCTCCATTAGATTTAAAATTTCGTTCACTTCTTCTAAAATTTGATCTCCTATTATTATTATTATTTCTAAATGTTACCATAATTCAATTATATTTTTGTGCTAACTATACATCTATCATTTTTTGCAAGATCTTTTTGCACATTGTTTATATAAAAACCCTCATTTTTTAATAAGTTAACTGCTCTACTTTTTTGATCAAAACCAATCTCTAAAATAAATTTTCCATTTTTTTTAATCAGGTCAGATGATTTATTTATAACTTTTCTGATTTCTGATAAACCATCTAATCCACCATCTAAAGCCAATTTTGGTTCAAAGTTAGATACTTCCATATCCAAATATTTAATATTCAATTTATTAATATAAGGAGGATTAGAAACTATTAAATCATATTTGCCTAAGTTGAATTTGTCAACATTAGAATTATATAATTTTAACCTTGAATAAACGCCTAAATTAATAGCATTTAATTTACAAGTATTTAAGCAGTGTTTGCTGATATCTATCCCTGTGCCATAAAAATTTTGCCTTTGCTTTAAGATAGACAGTAAAATACACCCAGATCCGACTCCTATGTCTAAAATATTTAATTTATTTTTGTTTTTTGTTAATTTAAGCGCATTTTCAATAATTAATTCGGTATCGGGGCGAGGAATTAAAGTATGTTCATTGACATAAAATTCTGAATTCCAAAAATATTTTTTTTTAATTATTTGAGCTATCGGCTTTCTGTATGATCTCTCTTTTAGTAATTTTTTAAAAGAAATTAAACTTTTTTCATCAATAATATCATTTGGATTTAATAAAATATATTTTCTATCCTTCTGTAATACTTTTGCCATTAAAATTTCGGAGTCTAATTTGGCAGATTTAATCAATTTCTTACTTAGAATGCTAGTTCCCTGTTTGACTGCTGAACAAATATTCATTATTTTAAGTTGCTTAACCTTTCTTCTTGAGCTTGCAAAGTTAATGATTCAATCATTTCTTCGAAAGCCTCTCCTTCTAAAAATTCCTCTAACTTGTGAAGTGTTAAGTTAATTCTATGATCTGTAACTCTTCCTTGTGGAAAATTGTAGGTCCTAATTCTTTCAGATCGATCTCCAGTTCCTATTTTTGTTTTACGATCTTTAGACCTTTCTTGTTCAATTCTAGATCTTTCTAACTCATATAAACGAGATCTTAAAATTTTCATTCCTTTAGCTTTATTTTTATGTTGTGACTTTTCATCCTGCTGTGATACAGATAATCCTGTTGGTATATGAGTAATTCTAACTGCACTATCTGTAGTATTAACAGATTGCCCTCCAGGACCACCTGCTCTAAAAACATCAATTCGTAAATCTGCGTCATTTATTTTTAAATCAACCTCCTCTGCCTCAGGCAAAACAGCTACTGTTGCAGCTGATGTGTGTACTCTTCCTTGGGTTTCGGTATCTGGTACTCTTTGAACTCTGTGAACACCACTCTCATACTTTAATGTTGAATAAATGTTTTTGCCCTTAATCGAAGCTATTACCTCTTTTAATCCGCCTGCATCACTTCTTGAAATAGAAATTAATTCTAGCAACCATTTTTTTTTATGACTTACTTTTTCATACATTTTAAACAAATCTGATGCAAATAAACTCGCTTCTAATCCACCTGTACCTGCTCTTATTTCTATAATTGCATTTTTTTTATCTGCTTCATCTTTGGGTAATAAAAATAATTTAAGTTTTTTTTCGTTAACTTCGTGCTTAGTTTGTAACTCACTTAATTCAAGTTCTACCATTTTTTTTAATTCTTCATCTGTTGAGCTATCATTTAATATTTTTTCCAATTCTTCTTTTTCTTTTTTAAAAGAAATATAATCCTTCGCATTTACAACTATTTCATTTACATCAGAATATTCTTTAGATTTTTCAGCAAATAATTTTTTATCTAATTCACCTGAGGATAGGTCCTTCTCTAAAGATGAATGTTTTAAAATTAATTCTTCAATCGTTTTTAAGGGGATCATAATTAGTTCTCTAGTTCAGATGCTTTTTTTTCAACTTCACTAACAACTTTATTGATTATATCGTCTGTTAAAACTTTTTCGTTTTGTACACCAGATAAATAGAGCATGTTATTACCCTTTCCTCCACCAGTAATTCCAACATCTGTCATCGCTGCTTCTCCCGGCCCATTAACTACACACCCAATTATCGATAATGTTATTGGTGTTTTTATATGTGCTAATTTTTCCTCGAGGATTTTAACTGTATCTATTACTTGAAATGCTTGTCTTGCGCACGATGGACAAGATATAATTTTCACTCCTCTATTTCTCAAATTTAGTGATTTTAATATCTCATTACCTATTTTAACTTCTTGAGTAGGATTGTCAGATAAAGAAATTCTTATTGTATCTCCTATTCCATCCATCAATAAACTTCCAAGACCTATTGATGATTTAATACTTCCAGAAACAAAACTACCTGCCTCTGTAATTCCGAGGTGTAAAGGATAATCTGTGACTTCAGAAAGCTGTCTGTATGCTGCTATTGAAAGAAATACATCAGATGATTTTACACTTATTTTAAAATTGAAAAAATCTTTATCCTCTAAAATCTTTATATTTCTTAAAGCACTTTCAACTAAGGCTTCTGGGCAGGGCTCTTTAAATTTTTCTAAAATATCTTTTTCTAAGGACCCTGCATTCACTCCAATTCTTATTGAACACCCGTTATTTTTTGCGGCTGTCAAAACTTGATGGATCTTATTTTCATCTCCAATATTACCTGGATTGATTCTTAAGCAATTTGCACCATTTTCAGCTGCTTCAATAGCTCTTTGATAATGAAAATGAATATCAGCAACAACGGGTATCGATATATGCTTTACTATCTCTTTTAAGGCTAAAGTTGAGTTTTTATCAGGACAAGAAACTCTTACAATATCAGCACCCTCCTCGGTTATATCATTAATTTGCTTAATAGTTCCCTTAATATCTGTAGTTAAAGTATTTGTCATCGATTGAACGGAGATTGGGTTGTCTCCTCCAACCTTTACTTTACCAACATTTATTACTTTTGTTTTTCTTCTCTTAATATCTCTAAAGGGTCTTACGCTCATTTCATCTAATCTAGTTTAAATTCTTTATGTAAAGCAGCTACTGCTCTTTTAACATGGTTAGACGAAACTAGAACTGAAATTTTTATTTCAGAGGTAGAAATAACTAGAATATTAATCTTTCTTGAAGCTAGTGCTTGAAACATTCTATAAGTTATTCCTGGCGTTGTTATCATGCCTACTCCAATAATTGAAACTTTTGAAACACTTTTGTCAAATGATAACTCTTTATAGGAAATCTTTTTATTTTTTTTGATTAATTTTTCTGTTTTTTTTAAGTCATCAGATTTTATAGTAAATGTTAAATCAGTCTCCTTTCCGTCTGAGGAAATATTTTGAACTACCATATCTACATTTATGAGATTTTTTGACAATGGTTTAAAAATCGAGGCTGCAACACCAGGCCTATCTTTGACACCTATAATTGTAATTTTCGCATCATTTTTAGTTGAAGAAATACCAGTTATAATTTGATCACTAAAAGCTTTTTTAGATCCAGTTATTAAGGTTCCTGGTCTATTAATAAATGATGACTTAACTTTAATATCTATGTTATTCAACTTTGCATCTTGCACTGAAGTAGATTGCATAACTTTAGAGCCTAATGATGACATTTCAAGAATCTCATCATAATATATTTTTTTAATTTTCTTAGCTCTTTTATAATCTCTTGGGTCAGTTGTATAAATTCCATCAACATCAGTATAAATTATGCATTCATCTGCTTTAATAAATTTTGCTAAAATGATTGCTGTAGCATCCGATCCACTTCTGCCTATTGTTGTTAATCTAAGTTTATTATTTATTCCTTGAAATCCAGTTATTACTGGCACTCCTCCTTTTTTTAAAAAGTTTTTAAGTTCTTTTACAACTATCCTACTAATTCTTGCACCAGTATGTGGACCATCAGTAATAATTGGTATTTGCCATGACTGCCAAGATCTTGACTTAATACCGATGTGATTAAGTCTTCCAGCTATAAGAGCACATGAGACCTGCTCACCACTTGATAAAAGTGCGTCATATTCTGCATTATCAAAATTTTTACTAATTTCCTTTGAGCTGGCAATTAATTTATTTGTAACACCGCTCATGGCTGAAGAAACTACTATAACTTTAAATTTTTTCTTTCTAAAAGATGCGATAATGTTGCAAACTTTTTTAATTCTATCTACACTACCAACAGAAGTTCCACCAAATTTTAATACAATTGTTTTCATGTCCAATTTAATTATTATTATACTTAATAAATATTTGATAAAATACATCTAAATTGTTATGTCAACAAATTATCTTAATGAGTAGTGTAAATAAAAAAGAAATAGAAAAATTTTCAAAAATAGCTGCTGAATGGTGGGATCCGAATGGAAAATTTAAACCACTCCATAAATTTAATCCAGTTAGAATTCAATATATAAAAGAAAATATAATCCATAATTTTAATTTGAAAAATAAAATTAAACCATTATCGGGTATAAGCATTCTTGATATAGGGTGCGGTGGTGGTTTACTATCAGAGCCAATGAGTAGGATGGGAGCAAAAGTTACAGGTATTGATGCTTCAAGTAAAAATATTAACATAGCAAAACTTCATTCAAAAAAAAATAATTTAAAAATTAATTATTTATGTTCATCGCCTGAAAAACTTAATTACAAAAAAAAATTTGATGTTATTTTAAATATGGAAATAGTTGAACATGTAGAGGATGTTGAATTTTTTTTAAAGTCATGTTCAAATCTGCTGAAAAAAAATGGGTTAATGTTTGTAGCAACTATTAACAAAACATTAAAGTCTTACATATTTGCAATTGTAGGTGCAGAATATATTTTAAGGTGGTTACCAATAGGTACACACGAGTGGGAAAAGTTTGTTAAACCAGAAAATCTAAAAGAAATTTTGACTAAAAATAAATTATCTTTAAATAAAATAGATGGAATGAATTTTAATATTATTAAGGACGAGTGGAATGTTTCAAAAGACTTATCGGTAAATTATATTGCTGAATTTAAAAAGAACTAGTTATCTGTTTCTTCAATCCAAGGTATCATTTGTGCATCAATTCCCTCATCTCTTAATTCTTTCAGATCTTTTTTAGAAGCGGTACCATATACACCCTTTGGTTTTTTTTCGTTATTATAGTGGATAGATCTTGCTTCAAAAGCAAAATTTTTACCAACATATTTAAAATTATTTTTAATAAACTTTTGATAACTTTTTATAGTTTTTTTTACTTCATTAATTCTTTGCAATTTGATATTTTCATCAGATTTAGACTTATTTATTAATTGAGGTGACATAATTGTTTTTTCTATTTTTTGTGAATTACAATAATGGCAAACTAAAAGTTTTTTGCTTTTAAGCTTTTCATATTCATTTGAAGATGCGAACCAGCTATCAAAATTTAAATTACAATTTTTACATAAAAGTCTATATTTGATCATGAATTGTAATTAATTATATAATAAAAATTTTCAATACTTTAACTTCTATAATCTGCATTAATTTCAACATATTTTCTTGTAAAATCCATTGTGTATGCAGTAAAATTTTTCTTTCCAGTAAATGTTTCTACAATAATTTTAATATTTTCACTTTTCATGTAGCGTGCTGTTAAATTTTCGTCATAGTTTTGTTTCAGTTTTCCATCTTGTATAATAATTATATCACCAAACTTTAATGTTAATTTATTTAAATTAATTTTTGGACCTGCTTTGCCTATTGCCATAATTACTCTTCCCCAATTTGGATCTTCACCTGACAGCGCAGTCTTTACCAAGGGTGAATTTGCTATTGAAAAAGCAATTTTTTTTGCTTCTATTTCATTTTTACATTTATCAACATGTATTGTAATAAATTTTGAAGCTCCCTCACCATCTGAAACAACTCTTTTCGCTAAATTCAAAAGTACATTATTCAGGGCTTTATCAAATTTTTTAATTTTCACGTCATTTATATTATTTATTTGAGAATGTTTAACCTGATTAGTGGCAAAAAAAGTTGCCATGTCATTAGTGCTTGTATCCCCGTCGCAAGAGATTGCATTGAATGTTGTTGTAATATTTTTCTTAAGCAACTTTGCTAAAATATCATTTGATAAACTTGCGTCAGTAAAAATATAAACTAATGTTGTTCCCATATTTGGATAAATCATTCCAGATCCCTTGGCTATTCCATAGATTTTTACCTTTTCACTTCCTATCGTGCATTCCTCCATAGCTAATTTAGGTTTTGTATCTGTCGTCATTATTGCTAGAGCTGCCTTCATCCAAATAAATTTGTTTTGTGTATAGCGAATTTTATTTATTAATTTTGAAATACAGGATGAAATTTTTTCGTATGGAAAAATCTCGCCAATAGTTCCAGTGCACCCAAACATTATATTTTTTGGAGAAATTTTTTTTGGATTATCTTCATCTTCAATTTGTTTTTGATTTAATTCTTTTGTAAAAGTGTCTGCGAGTTTTTTTAAACTTTCATATCCATGCTTGCCTGTAAAAGCATTTGCATTTCTCGTATTTACAACTAGGGAAAATATTTTTTTTGGCTTTTGTTTTAAATTCCACTTAATATTTTCTGATATTATTTTAGATTGAGTATAAACAGATGCATGATTTGCTCCTTCTCTAAAATAAAACATTGTTAAATCATCTCTAATATTTTTATATAAATTAGCAGATACAACTGAAATCGAAACACCATCTAAATGATCAAGGTCTTGAAAATCAATCATTTTAGTCTTTTTTGATTTTGAGGTAAGAAAATTTGATAAATTAATTCCCATAATGTTTAAATTATTTATTTAATTCATATATTAATCATTATATGTAAAGAATAAATCAAATAGTCATGTTTAACCCTTTAAATTTAATATCAAAAATAATTAAATCTAGTAACCAAAAAGAGCTAGATAGAATTGGAAAAATAATTAAAAAAATAAATTTACTTGAGGAAAATTTTGCAAATTTAAAAAACGCTGAATTTCCAAAAAAAACCATTGAATTTAAAGAACAGCTAAAAAATGGAAAATCTATAGATGAACTTCTGCCAGAAGCTTTTGCACTAGTTAGAGAAGCATCGAAAAGAACACGTAAAGAAAGACACTTCGATGTTCAATTAATTGGGGGAGTTGTTTTACATGAAGGCAAGATTGCGGAAATGAAAACGGGAGAGGGTAAAACATTAACTATAACACTAGCGGCGTATTTAAATGCACTTAATGAAAAAGGTGTTCATATAGTGACAGTAAATGACTATCTCGCCAAAAGAGACTCTCTTGAAATGGGAGAAATATATAATTTTCTAGGTCTAAGCTCAGGGTACATAAATAATAATCAAGACGATATTGAAAGAAAAAATAATTATAATTGTGACATCACGTATGCAACAAACAGCGAACTAGGATTTGATTACTTAAGAGATAATATGAAATTCTCTGAAACAGAAATGGTTCAAAGAGGTCATTATTTTTCGATTGTAGATGAAATCGACTCTTGTTTAATCGATGAGGCAAGGACACCACTAGTAATATCCGGAGCAGCAGAAGATAAGACTCATCGGTATCTTGCGGTAGATAAACTAGTAAAGCAGCTCAAACCTAGTGATTATGAAATTGATGAAAAAGAAAAAAATATTCTTTTAACAAATGAGGGTATTAATAACGTTGAAAATATTTTTTCAAATGCAGGTATTTTAAAAAATAATAATTTTTATGATCCAGAAAATTTAGATTTAGTTCATCATGTAAATCAAGGTCTAAGAGCAAATCATTTATTTGAAAAAGGCAAGGATTATATTATCAAAGACGAAAGTTTAAAAATAATCGATGAGCTAACAGGAAGAGTTCTTGAGGGTAGAAGATACGGAGATGGGCTACATCAGGCACTGGAGGCAAAAGAAAAAGTTCAAATCCAATTAGAAAATCAAACACTGGCTTCAACTACATATCAAAATTATTTTAAACTTTATGAAAAAATTTCAGGCTGTACCGGTACAGCTGCCACAGAATCTGAGGAGTTTTTTGAAATTTACAACCTATCTGTAGTTATAATTCCAACGAATAAAAAAATGATAAGAAAGGATTTCAATGATCAAATTTTTCGATCTGAAAATGAAAAAAATAATGCTATTGTTGATAAGATTCAAGAATGTCACAACAAAGGTCAGCCAATCTTGATTTTCACCTCAAGTATAAATAAATCAGAACTTTACTCTGATTTATTAAATAAGAAAAAAATTAAGCATGTTGTTTTAAATGCAAAAAATCACGAGAAAGAAGCAGAAATTATTGCAAATGCTGGAAAAGAAAAATCGATTATAATAACAACCAGTATTTCTGGGAGAGGTGTTGACATCCAGCTAGGTGGTAAAAGAGGTTCAATTCAAGAGGAAGAATTAACAGCTAACAAGGAGAAGATTAAATCTCTAGGTGGTTTATTCGTAATAGGTACAGAGAGGATGGAGTCAAGAAGAGTTGATAATCAAGCGCGTGGTAGAGCTGGAAGGCAGGGCGATGAGGGAAATTCAATTTTTTATGTCAGTTTAGAGGATGATTTAATGAGAATTTTTGGCTCTGAATCTATGAATAGTATGTTGGAAAAATTAGGATTAAAAGATGGTGAAAGTATTGATCATCCTTGGATTAACAAAGCTTTGGAAAGAGCTCAACAAAAAGTAGAGTCAAGAAATTTTGATATAAGAAAAACATTGATAAAATTTGATAACGTTCTTAATGATCAAAGGCATGTAGTATTTTCTCAGAGAAAAAATGCAATGAACAGTAAAAATATTTATGAATATTCAGATCAATTTTTAATAGAAATAGTTGATAAAATTTTAAAATTGAAAACCCAAAGTTTAGAAAACCCCAAAAGCAATGAGCTTGGAAATAGAATTAAAATGTTAGTTGGAAAGAGTTTTGAGGATAACGAATTAGAAAAATTAATCTCCTCAAATAGTAACGATTTAAAAGAAAAAATAATTAATAAGTTTAATGAAACAAGAGAGGATAGAAAAAAACTTTTAGGTGATGAACAGGCAAAAGAAATTGAAAAAAGAATATTTTTACAGTCAATAGATTTAAACTGGAAATCTCATATTCAATATTTAGAGCAATTAAGACAAGTAATTGGTTTGAGATCTTATGGTCAAAGAGATCCTCTTGTTGAATATAAAAAAGAAGCATTTAATTTATTCTCTAATCTTCTTGAAAAACTTAAATTAGACTTCGTCACCATTTTAATTAATTTAAAAGTTGTTGTAACAGAAAAGAAAAACACAAATTTAAATGATACAAAAGAAATAGATCCTAAATATATTGGGAAAAAAATGAGCAGAAATGAACCATGTTTTTGTGGTTCTGGGAAAAAATATAAACGATGCTGTGGTGCTTTATAATTATTTAAGATAACAAAACTGCCAACACTATTAAAAGAAGAATAATTGAAATTGGTATTAATATTTTTTTTGAATCAACAAATTTTTCGAATTTATTTTTCTTAATACTTAAAGCACTTACATCCTGACTACTTGATATAAAACCATCACTTCTTCCTATTTTAAGAAATTTATTTTTTCTTTCATTCATTATCTCTTCGGGAGATAATTCATTAAAATAAACTAAATTTTTTCTTAAAGAATTTTTCAGATTTTCTAGTATTAAATCTCTATCCCTGTGAGCTCCACCAATTGGCTCTTTTATTATTTCATCAATAACTTTTAAGTTAAGCAAATCTTTTGCTGAGAGTTTCATTGCTTTTGCTGCATCAAGCATTTTCTTTGGATCCCTCCATAAAATAGTAGCACATCCCTCTGGAGATATTACTGAATAAATTGCATTCTCTAACATAACAACTTTGTTTGATGACGCTAAAGCAATAGCTCCTCCTGAACCTCCTTCACCAATTATTATTGCTATTGTGGGAACTTTAAGTTCCATGCAGCACTCTATTGATTTTGCAATAGCTTCAGCTTGACCTCTTTCTTCAGCTCCAACTCCTGGATATGCCCCTGGAGTATCTATAAAAGATACTACTGGAATATTGAATTTATTTGCTAGTTTCATTAACCTAATTGTTTTTCTATAACCCTCTGGCCTCATCATTCCAAAATTTCTCTCAATTCTACTATCCAAATCCTCACCTTTCTCTTGACCAATAACCAGTAATGATTGTCCATTAAACTTTGCAAAACCAACTAGGACTGATTTATCTTCTCCGTAATAGCGATCACCTGACAGTGAAATAAAGTCCTCAAATAAACTATCTATAAAAAATTTTGCTTTTGGTCGATCCTCGTGCCTTGCAACCATTGTCGTTTGCCATGGGTCTAAATTAGAATATATTTGCTTTAATTTTTCATTTAATTCTTCTTGAGTACTTGAAATTTTTTGGGTATCTACTTCAGTTAATCCCTCTTGATTATATGGATCTTTTAGTTTTTCCAGCTCGCTCTCTAAATCTTTAATTTCTGCCTCGAAATTTAAGTAATTTTTCATAATTAAAATATAATTAACGCTTAAATTACAAAAAAGGCAATAAAATGATGTTATATTAATTGCTATATTCTTAATAATTGACTTAATTGTTTTAACGGATAGAAATCTTGTATCGGGAGAGACTATATCATAGCGCCGAAGGAGCAACGACCCCGGAAACTCTCAGGCAAAAGGACCGATTAAAGCATAACACTCTGAAAAGAGATTAATATCCGCCGAAGGAGTAAAGCTCTCAGGCAAAAATACAGATGGGGTTAAAATTATGTGGTATGCACGAAAATTATATTAATATTAACAGCCTTAAAGTATCAAAAGAACTCTCAAAATTTGTAAGTGATGAATTGTTAAAAAATACCGATATATCGGTAGAAAATTTTTGGTTAGGTTTTGAAAAAACAGTAGAAGAATTATCACCAAAAAATAAAGAATTGATTAAATTTAGGAAGATTTTACAAGAAAAAATAAATGATTGGCACGTTAGAAATAAAGACAAAAAAGTTAATTTAAGTGAATATAAAAAATTTTTATTTGAAATTGGTTATTTAAAAAATGAAGGTGTTGATTTTAAAATAGAAACTGAAAATGTTGATAAAGAGATAACCAGTATAGCGGGACCACAATTAGTTGTACCTATTATGAATGCAAGATACGCATTAAACGCGGCTAATGCGAGGTGGATGAGCCTTTATGATAGCCTCTATGGAACTGATGTTGTTGAGCAATCTGAAGATAGTGTATCAGAAAGATATGATCCTCTTAGAGGTGAAATGGTTATTAAATATGGTAGAGATTTTTTAGATAAACATTTTCCATTGGCAGGTTTAAGTTGGCATAAAGTTACAACTTTTGCAATTAAGTATGGCAAGTTTAAAGCTTTAAAAGGAGCTGATATTTTTGATCTAGTAAATGAAGAAAAGTTTGTTGGACATCGAGGTGAATCTGATAACCCATCGGCAATAATTTTAAAAAATAACAATTTACATATTGAAATTATAAAAGATTCAAGGGCTTTTGCAGCACAACAAGATCATGCTGGAATTAGCGATATAATATTAGAGTCCGCGATATCTACTATTTGTGATAATGAAGACAGCGTTGCTGCAGTAGACTCAGGGGATAAAATAATTTGTTATCGAAATTGGTTAGGTCTTATGAAAGGAGATCTAAAAACAAAATTTGAAAAAGAAGGAAAGTTATTTGAGAGAAAACTAAATCCCCACAGAAGTTATATTTCAAAAGAGGGTAAAAAACTAAAACTTCATGGTAGAAGCTTATTACTAGTAAGAAATGTTGGACATCTTATGACAAACTCATCAATTCTTCTAAAAGATGGAAGTGAAGTTCCTGAGGGGATTATGGATGCATTTATGACTACGGCTGCAGCACTTCATGACATTAAAGAGCAAAATAATTCAAGAACAGGATCCGTGTACATAGTAAAACCAAAAATGCACGGTCCTGATGAAACGGCATTTGCAGATTTGCTTTTTTCAAAAGTAGAGGAAGTTTTAGGTTTAAAAAAATACACTTGTAAAATAGGAATTATGGATGAGGAGAGAAGAACATCTGCTAATCTTAAAGAGTGTATTAGAACTCTTAAAAAAAGAGTTTTTTTTATTAATACTGGGTTCTTGGACAGAACTGGAGATGAAATGCACACCTCTATGGAAGCTGGTCCCATGATTAAAAAAGGAGACATGAAGTCATCGAAATGGATTACTGCTTATGAAAATAATAATGTAGACATGGGTTTAAAATGTGGGTTTTCAGGTAAGGCTCAAATAGGAAAAGGGATGTGGGCTATACCTGATAAAATGAAAGATATGATGGAACAAAAAACAGCTCACTTAAAAGCAGGTGCAAATTGTGCCTGGGTTCCCTCTCCAACTGCGGCCGCATTACATGCATTGCATTACCATGATATAAATATTTTTCATGAACAAAAAAAATTACTAAATAGAAATCAAGCAAAGCTTGATGATCTTCTGACAATACCAATTGCTGACAGACCAAATTGGTCAGTCGAAGAAATAAATAAAGAAATATGTAATTCTGCTCAAACTTTGTTAGGTTATGTTGTAAGATGGGTTGATCAAGGAATTGGTTGTTCTAAGGTCCCAGATATAAACAATGTTGGACTTATGGAAGATAGAGCAACGTTAAGAATTTCATCACAGCATATAGCTAATTGGATACACCATGGAATCACAACAAAGATTCAGGTTACAGAAATTATGAAGGATATGGCTAAAATAGTAGATGATCAAAATAAAAATGATCCTAATTATAAGAATATGAGTGATAATTATGAAAATTCAATATCATTCCAAACTGCGTGTGATTTGATTTTTAAAGGCAGAGAACAACCTTCGGGATATACAGAACCATTGCTTCATGCTAATAGATTAAAAATAAAATCTAATCTGAGTTAGAAATTAAATTAGATCTATTTTTAAATGCAGAAAATAAAGTGCCATCATCTAAGCTTTCGATTTCACCGCCTACGGGCAAACCTTGTGCCAACTTTGTAACTCTCACATTTAAATTCTTTAAACTATCTTTAATATAATATGCTGTAGTTTGACCTTCAACAGTTGCACTAGTTGCCAAAATGACCTCTTGTATATTATCTCTTCTAATTCTTTCAGCTAAAGAATTAATTAATAAATCTTCTTTTCTTTGACCAACTGAGGAAATTGTTCCACCTAAAATATGAAAGTATCCTTGGAAAATGTTTGAATTTTCTATTGACCATTGATCAGCGATATCTTCAACAACACAAATTTTATTAAATTTATCTTTTGAATTTTCACAATTTATACAACCATTTGAATTTGACTTTAAAGCTCCACATGAGCTGCACCTAACAACATTTTTATAAATTTGTACTAAAGTATTTGCCATTGGTTTTACAAGCTCTTCTCGATTGTTAATTAGTTTTAAAACAATTCTTTTAGCTGATTTTGGACCCAAGCCAGGAAGTTTCGAGATCAATTTAATCAGCTCTTCTATTTCACTAATATTTTGCATCTATTTTAATGGCCATTTAAAACCAGGAATTCCGAACCCTCCTGTGGCTTTTGAAATTTCCTCAGTTGTTTTAGATTTAAGTTGAATTTTAGCACTATTGTGAGCTGCAACAATTAAATCCTCAATAATAGTCTTGTCCTCTCTCATAATTTCATCTGATAAATTTATTGTTTGCATTTCGCCCTCACCATCGAGAATTACTTTTACTGAATTCGACCCAGAAACTCCCTCAACTCTAATTTCTTTGATTTTTTCTTGGCTTTCTTTCATTTTTGCTTCTAGCTCCCTGGCTTTATCTAAAATTTTACTAAAATCATTCATTTTCGTCTCCTTTATTTTTAGACTCTATATCTATCAGTTCAGCATCTGAAAAATTGCTAATTACATTTTTAAAAATTTTAGAGTCTTTCATTTTTTTAATTAATACTTTTTTAAGATTTTCCTGTTTATCTTTTACTGATATTTGTCCTTTCAATTTACTAAAAGTAATAATCCATCTTTCTCCAGTCCATTCAAAAAGTTTTGATGATAAATCTTTAACAAAATTTTTATCTAAACTTTCATTAAAAGATATTTCAATTCTATTTTTTTCAAATTTTACAAGATTAACATTTTTTTCTAATTCGTATTTTAGTTTAATCTCTTTATTT
>MDTD01163432.1_pt1 | contig 16200 bp, 12 predicted proteins | sample 811221 | NCBI WGS metagenome assembly MDTD01 (sample SAMN05326646, study PRJNA326480) | marine metagenome | isolation source: seawater | place: Pacific Ocean: South West | collected 2011 | reverse complement strand
TCAACTCGCCGCCTGCGCCCCGAAGGAAGTGCCCTTGGGGCACAAGACCCGGCTAGGGGGAGGGGTTAACCAAAAACCCGCCCGGTTGCAACAGAAAAACGTGAAACCAAACCATCACATAAGCGGTAACCAACCTAAGATCTCTCTTCTTATAAGAGTATGTTCTTGGGTTAGGGGTGCATGCTTGGTTTTTTTCGCTCCCAGAGTGACAGCGGCAACACCCCTCTCAGAACGGTATAAAAGCCGACTTTTCGCGGTCAAAAATCACACTAGGGCCCTCCTAGGCCGGTCTACCGAATCTCGGCTTAAAGCCTTTGCATTAATAAAGGCACCAAGAGGATGCCGTAGACGGCATTGGGGAGGCTCTGGCGATGTCTAAGCACTTAGCCGACACACTCCACCGCCACCGCGCCGACTGCGTCCAATGGCTCGAGGTCTGCGACTATAGCCCCCGCACCGTCCGCACCTACGATCTCAATCTCCGAGAATTCTGCGACTGGGTCGGCACCCAGGATGAACTCAAGGAACTGTCAGATCTCACCACGTCGGTGCTCCAAAACTACATGATCCATCTGTCCCTCCGCGGCTCCAAGAAGACCCGGCGAGGGAGAAGGAAGAAGTTTCTTTCCGGTTCCACCAAGCAAGGCCACGCCACCGCCCTTTTCCAGCTCTTCGGCTACCTGGTAAAAAGAGGTTTCCTACTCACCAATCCCACCCACGAGCTAGAGCGCCCCAGAAAGCGGAAGTCACTTCCCCGCGACATCCTCACCGTGCAGGAGATGCTCAAGATCCTGGCCTCGGTCAAAGGCACGGAACCGGCCGCGCTTCGAGACCGAGCAGCCCTGGAGCTTCTCTACACAACCGGCATGAGGCGAGCCGAGATAGAGAGCCTGACTCTCAACGCACTTAGGATTGAGGAACGTCTCGTTCTAGTCGACGGCAAGGGTGGCCGCGAGCGCCTTGTCCCGGTGGGAGAAGAAGCAACCCGAGCCGTTCATCAGTACCTCAAGCTGGGGCGCCCGAAGTTCCAGAAGCGCGGAACAAACGCTCTCTTTCTCTCCCGGCGCGGCGGTCCCATGACCGGATACTCTCTCCTCTATCTTCTCAAGAAGCTGGTCCGGAAACTGGATATCAAGAAAAACGTCGGTCTCCATACCATTCGGCACACCTGTGCTACTCATATGCTTCAGAACGGAGCCGACATCCGCTACATCCAGCAGCTGCTCGGTCACGCCAGTCTCAAGACCACTCAGATCTACACTCGAGTCGAGACCTCCGATCTCAGGAAGATGCTTCAGGAATTCCATCCTCGTGAGCAGTTTTGAACAGCAGTTCTCTCTCTGGGAGCCTCACTTCGAGGAGTACCGCCGGCTTCTCCGTTACCGACACAAAGGGCCCCAACCTCGGTATATCATCGGCAAGGTCGAGAAGTTCTGGAGATACCTTCGACGCCGAAAAATCCTACCCCAGACCCTCCAATCCTCGCACCTTGAAGCCTACGCCCAGGCCCTCAAGTCGGGCTCTCTCTGTGTCGACGTCGAGCATTACCGCTCTTCCACCGTCAAGAATTACCTAAGCGCGGCCAGGCTCTGGTCTCGACATCTTTACCGGAGAGGCTTCGTGCTCCAAGAACCCCTCCCCGATCCGCGAGTCTCGCCGTCTCTCAGAAAGATCTCTGCCCAAGCTCCGCTCTCCAAGGACCAAATCCAGCGGATTCTCCAGCTCCCCGATCTGTCCAAGCCCTGGGGTCTCCGCGACCGCGCGATTCTGGAGGTCATCTACGGAAGCGGGCTCCGTATCAGCGAAGCCGCTTCCCTGACCCTTGAATCAATCGATCTCGACGGCCGCACGCTTCACCTGAAGAACACCAAGAACAGTTGGGACCGCTGCGTTCCCGTCACCCGCCCCGCGGCATCTTTCCTGCTACGTTACCTTCAGGAAGCCCGCCATCATATGCAAGGGCCACGCACCGGTACCGCCCTCTGGCTCACCTTCCACCGCCGTATCCTCCAAACAGAAACTCTCACCGATCTGGCCTGCGATTACAGCGACCAGCTCGACTTCAAGTTCACTATGCACCAGCTCCGCCACGCCTGCGCCACCCATCTCTTGGAGGCCGGGGCGAACATTCGGCTCATCGCCGAGTTACTGGGGCACTCCGATATTGAATCGACCGGGCTTTACGCCAGGGCTCAGCTCGGGGAGCTCCGGAAAGTTCATCGGCGGAGTCATCCGAGGGGATAATCTAAACCCTGAGTATTTACACCTAAACAGGAAAAGCATGTGCTTGCTGTTGACTCATATCCAAACTGCTTTCCACATTGAGAGCAAAATTTGTATCTAGTCAAAGAGAGAGGTTGATACTGGTAATCTCTCCTCGCACTCAGATACTCAAAGTCCTTTGTTGAAGCAAGGTCTGAGATGTATGTCCGAGGAGAAATCGGACTTCCAACCACTCCTCTCCCTCCTGTACTAAAATTGTTCAAGACACTCGTATCGATCTTCATTAGCCCCGCCTCTTTCAGGGTTTCGACTTGTTTTTTCAAAGCCTTGATCTGTTTTTTCGAAACCTTTTCGTTCGTTCTAAGTGCGTCGATCTGATTTTCAAGCTCCTGGTAGTCCTCTTGATGTCTAGCCTGCATTTCTTGCATCTCAACTGCCAGCTTTTCTTTCACCTCAATAGCCTGCTTGAGCTGCATGACGTAACTCCCCATGGAGTCCGCCGTCCCGGTCAGTCGATTCATTATGGATAGATAGTTGTTTAGCAAATTACTTTGCAGGTTATGCGGGTAGCGAATCTTGTGGTCGATCTCACTCCAGGCTTCCTCAAGGATGGTTCGAGCCTGAATCTCGGCGGTATATTTATGCTTCCCCGAAAAACAGTCGATTAAGTAATGCCAAGAGCGATAACCGTCTGGATGCTCTTTCATTCTAAATCCCTGCTCCTCCAGAAATGGGAATAGGTCCTGGGGGTCACCCTTACGATAGTTGCATGTTTTCTCAAAGGGTTCCCAAACTTTTATAATGCCGTCATGAACGGCTTGCATCCCTTCTCTAAACAGTGTTAAGACACGAACCCCTATCAGGTCAGTGACTTCTCGTTCGTAGTTTTCAAAAGTAATACGTGGAGCAACGTCTCTTGGTTCAGGATTCGTTTCAGGCTCTTCGCTCTTTTCAGATTCTTCGTCATTTTCAGCTTGCTTCGCCTCATGAGAAGCTCGCGCTTCGCAATTCTTTCTGATGACCTTTGCAACCAAATGCTCAGGGTCCTTAACCCTCATTCTTATCGAATGAACTTCTGGAATCAGCCTTAAGAATTCTGAAACTGTCCGGCCAACAATGTTTAAAGCTGACGAGTTGGCCCTATGAGTCTGATAGATGCTCTCTAGTTCGCCCCAAGCCAAACCGCTTCTCTCAAGGCTCTCCTCGTCCAGATTATACTTGCAATGAAAGTCTTCCCAGGGAACAAGCTTCTCAGGTGCAGACAAATCGTGTTCTTCGCTCAAAACCTACCTCCAGGCTCTTCTTCCGTTTCGCGCTCTCTCCCAGTGAACATTGCTATCCTTTCCTGATCGATCCGCCAAACCCGCCTCCTTTGCTTCTGCCTCCACCTCCACCAAAACTAGAGTTGCCGCCCACCATCTTATTGGAGTAGCCGCCGCCACCGCCCGATAGGAAAGACGTTGTTCGATACGGTACAGACCCCGCTCCGCCTGACGGCCGTGACACAATCTTCGCCTCCGACGATGACGGTCCAAAGTTTTTGTGAATCGCCGTGAAACTCTCTCTCAAAGCGGGCCGTTTGTCGACGATAGCTTGAAGCTTTAGGCGAGCATTCTCGCGATCTCCAGCTTCAATGCCTAAAGCCTCTTCATCAGCCGGAACAACTAGGAGGCCGATGCCGTTGGCCTTCGCCATTCTTTGCGCCCCCTCTGTGAATCCGACTGGACTGATAATCATCCCCTTTTGATATTTCGTGCTTTCCAAAACACCAACAAGATCTTTTACATAGCCCTGAGCCACCGGCTCCTTATGAAGCTTCGCATCCGCCAGATACTTCGTCTCACTTACCGCGTTCTCAATCGTCCAGGAAAGGTCCAACTGATGTAGCGGCGGGTCGTCACCAGGAAAAGCCAGCCCCTCGATCCTTTCATTCCCCTCTAACGTTTTGATATCCGAAGGCTCAATGCCGAAGACCTCGGCTATCGGAATCTTGCAAAGCTCCTCGTACAGAACCGACTTCCGAACACTCTTTTTAGACATCATTTTCTCCTATTCCGAACCCTTGCTGTCCAACGGGGCGGTCATTTCGCCACCCTCGCAAAAAAGGTGGTAAAATCACCCAATTTTTCAAAAAAATCGCCCCACGCTTCACCCAGTCTCTTCTACCGCGTGACAATTTCATCTAGGGGCAATCCATAAGGCTCCCAGGGGATGCACTAGACGCCACCAGGTGGCGTCTAGTGCATCTATTGAACCTGGGAAAGAGCTGAGAGGCCGCCGAAGCAGGCCTCTCAACGTCTACGCGGGCTTTTTCAACAGGCCCCTTCGTTTAGCCGCCTCTCGAGCTATCGAGCGCTGCAAAGTACTAAGATTGTACCAGCTTGCAAGCGACTCAATGGGAATGACTCCTCTCGGAAAATCCTCCCTCAAGAGATGCTCTTGGATACCTGGGTAGTCGGGAGGACCTCCTACCTGTTCTTTCCAGAAGACGTTTTGAGGGACGTCTTCCAGCCTCATTTGAAGGTCTTTCACTCCTTCGTCCTTTCGGCCCGAGCGCACAGGACAACGGTATTGGACATGGAAACCCGGTTGTGTAATTGATCTGGGTCCGTTGCCTCTGTGCGCGGGCTCATTCTATTTTTTGTCCACGCTTCATGTTACGTGCCCATCGACGCGCTCCTCTCGAACGTTTGTTTCGTATATAGCACCATTGTGGAATCCTCGTAACACGACCAATTCGTAATCTGAGATAGGCACCTATGTTTATATCTAAACCTCTTCCCTGGTGACGAAAAACCCTCATGAACACAAGCCTCCAACCCCATCCCCATTTTGCCCACCAATTCGCCCTGGTGGGCATTGTGCGCAAAGGGCGGCCGGATCTCATAGCCTCGATCTCGTTGGTGACGATTTTGCTGAGTCTGGGGTTGGCGGCGGCGTCCGATGATACTCGGGTTTTGCAGATTCGGGAGTCTTACATCACCCTGATCATGGGCGTGGTGTTCGTCGTCTCGTCGATGGTTCGTAAGCCGATCTTGTGGTTATTGGCCAAGCACCAGGCGAAGTCCGGGGAGCACCGGGCGGCTCTTGAGCACCCTCAACGGAAAAAGATGCTGGGGACGGTGAACGCCGTTTGGGGGTGGAGCTTTGTGTTGGAGTTCGGGGCCAAGCTTTGGATGATTGAGAATTTGCCGATTTCTCGGGTGTTGGCGTTGAGTCCGATTATGTTCTACGGGGTGACGGCGGTGACGTTTCTTTGGACCCTGTGGTGGTTGCGGCGGGAGACGAAGAAGGCGGCCAAGGTGGCCGACAGGCGTTCATTCGATTCCTGAAGTGGGTCGAGCCAAACTGACCACTTGGTCATAGGATCTAACGATTTAAACCCGTACTGATTAAAGATGGGGAGAGTTGTCTTCAGACCTTTCGGGCGTCAGTTCAGTATTTTCTTTGTAATCGTGGCCTTATCGGCCATGCTATTGGCCGGATGTGAGACGGGAAGCGATTCGTTCAGCTCCCGCGGCCAATCCAGCGATGGTCGCGGCCTAGCCGGCGGAGGCTTTTCAGGCGGTTCGACTCCGCAGTTTTCATCTGTCGCCGGGATCTCATTCATGCCCGCTCCGGACAGTCCCCGAGCGCAAGCAATCCGCGCCCAGACAACAGACAACCCGGCTGGGCTCAGGCAGCTTCTTCACGGTGTAACCGACCTTCCGTTAAACTACACATCCGTTGAGGAAAAAGATGGGCTACCCGTGTTCTATACACCCACGAGAGACCCTCACGGAACGCTAGGTGGCATCTGGGATGTCCAGGGGTACGTCCAAGGACTAGGCGGGCTGGGTGAGGGAGCGGCAATCGAATACACCTGGACCCTTCCTCCAGATCCGTCCGGACTACCAACACTTCTCTTTTTCAACCAGGATGGTCTCCACGGCATCCTGGGTGAATTGACAGCAGCCGGTTCGGACTATCATGTCGTCGAGGGGGACACGGTCGTTCTTCGCTTGGAGATCCAGAGCGACGGTACTTGGACGGGTAGCATTAATGGCCAAGACCTACCTCCCGAGGCAACCAGTGAAGTTCATGGAAACCAAATCGGGCAACCCGTTTTCTACTCTCGGCGCCACGGCGTTCATAGTGTAACCACAGAGGTCTTCTCCTCCGAACTCTTTTTCATTCCCGGGACTCCAGATGGGAGTTCCACCAAGTCGTTCAGCTACTTTCAACGAGGACTCATTTTCACGGAACCGTTTCCTGAAACCGATCCCAACAACAAGCAAGAGCCGATCCTCATTGAAAATAGCGTTGCCTGGAGCGATGATTCTCCTCTATCCGACGACGAGGTCCAATGGGCGGTCCGCGGTCCCGAGAACAGTACATTCGGAGCCAGCAAGGAAATCTCCACGACTTGGACACCCGTGGACAGAATCCTGACTCGTCTTGAAGACGACGAAGAAGACCTTGAAGTCACGGAGTTTGAGGCTCTTAGTCTTGAGATTACCGCCGAAACAGAGGTCTACGAAGAGAAAGAAGCCTTCGGGTATCCGTCGTTCCAATATCGTATTCAACACTCGCTGGATGCACTTGGAGCCCGCGAATTCAGGATTATTGGAGCGGAGATCTTGCCAGAGGAGCCTTTCACCGAAGAGGAGCCTTTCGCTGAGTTTAACGCCGAAATCTGCCTCATCGGACCCGATCCGGCCGACTATGATGTCACCTGGGTTGTTGAAATCAAGAACCCCGAGGGAGAAATTGTCGTTCCCGAACTGCAGATGGGGGAGGGATACCAGGTCTATGCCTTTTGGGATGGCACCGTCGGCGGAGAGTCAGTTGATGAACCCGAGACCTACCAGTTCCACGTAAGAGTTGAAGCCTGTTCCAGCGATGGTGGAGGAGGAGCGTTTCGGGCGATTAGAACGCAGGAAACCACGAGTCCGGAATGTCTGGGGGAGGTGGCGAAGCTGGACGATCCGATTGGGCTTGAGGCCGAAATTAGAGTATTTGGTAAGCCAAGAAACCAACTCGTAGCATCGTCAGTGAAAGACGAAGCTGAAGAACTTCTTGACATTGTGTTTCTTGGTCCCGACAATGAGCAGCCTGGTTCTCAGGATAGTCGCGAAGTAGGTCTTGAGGTCGAGACTGAACCTGGACTGTCTCAGATTGAAGTCTCAGTCAGGAATCTCCATTCGAATGACATTGACCGGACTTTGACCCTCCAAGAAGTTGGTAACGAGGGCAAGTATGAAGCAGATGTTGATTTGGCGCAATTTTTGGATGCGTCAAAAACTAGCATCTTCGCCATAGAACTCTCTGACAAGGGTTCGCTGGGTGTGCTGACAGAGAAAAGTGATACTCTTGAGGCTACCCGTTTACTTGAGCAATTCGATGCGTACGCTCAAGGTCTAGTGGTTAAGAATTCGGACCTCGCTGCCGAGATTGAAGACGACGAAGACCTTGATGAGGTGAGTGCCCTCGCTAACAATGTGAGAAGTGGTGGCTACCAGGTTCTCTCCCTCAAAGTGAATGGAACTTCCTCTCGTGCTTTCGTTAGAGTTAAAAGCTCTGCTGACATCATATACTATTCCGGACACGGGCAGCATGCAGGAGCAACAATTCAACCTGTCATAGCGGAGTCCGGCGATGAAGCAGTTCTTGTTCCTTTTGACAATCTAAATTCCATACCCCGTGCCTTAGGCACGGCAGCTCTTCTCGGTCGACTGGATTGGAGCAACACACAAGTTGCAATCTTCGCAGGCTGTTCAGCTTTTGACCTCAACGACTACACCCACGAATTTGATGAACGTAGAAGTGAAGCCCGAGGCTTTGAGCCCGCCCTTGCGTGGCGCGAGCGTCTCAACGGCGGTTCGGGGTCTCTCCAAGTCGGTTACCGCCATTTCGCGCCATTGGGGCCGAAATATGATACTGAGATAATCCGATCTTTCTTGCTCTCCAGTGGGATGTTCTATCCCAGTTGGCCAGAAAACTGGCTCGATGCAAATTTGCTCCACAGCAGCAACGATAGTGCTTGCGTTCTGGACTTTGAGGGGAACTATTGGCTTATTGACTATGAGAGGAAAGCTCGTCGCTCGTTAACTTATCAAGTGGCCCCTCCACCTCAGATCTGGGCTACAAATAGAAGAAAAGTTTATATTCCTCGGGATAATTTTCAGTTAGCAGACCCGGTCTCCGGCTCATCGGAAACAAGGCTAGGCTGGTCAGCGGGTCGTGAAACAAGAGACCAGCATCATCGCTTTCAAGTCGGACCATTTTTGAAGGACCCAGTACTGATTCTCCAGGACCCCGAATAATGAGAAAAAGAAATTTTATTATTGTAGCTATATTTGTCTCAGTGACTGCTCTCGTAAATCAGTTTCGAAGCTGGGAAAAGACAGCAACTTCTGTCACTATCAGTGGAATACGACCTGGCATGACAAAGGCTGAAGTCATTTCCATACTGGGCCAGCCTACACGTAAGGGGTCGTCGGGAGAAATAATAGCTGACCTTTGGTATTACAACTGCCCAAATCCGGAGAGTCATGACCCACGTGGCTACCCCACCATAGCATTCGATTCTCACCAAAGAATTCTCTGGATTCTAGGTGATGAAGTTCTGTTCAATACAGGCCAAACAGTCCGAGCAAAATCATCATTCAAAAGTTTTGACCGTTGCATTGGACTTCCCAGTGAGAATTACAACAATTCAAAGAAGAAAGGTGAGAGATTCTCCCGTTACTATTCGCGCTTGGGACTATTTGTGTCTGTTTACGACTGGGATACTATTGACAGTTTCTCCCTAGAGGAGTCAGGCTCTGCGACACGGACAAATGTTGGGGAGCTACCCCGAGTTGAAATCCTGAAAGCCCAGGAAGGGGACCTTTAAAATGTTTTACGGCCGCAAAATTCTGTATCTCTTTTTTGTCGTCTTAGTTTTTGGACAAGCATCCGGTCAGGATCTTTCCCCTGAAGAACGTCTTGAAATAGCCCAAGGGAAAGCTTTGGACGGCTTTCATCAGGAGGCAACTCTCGAATTTGAAGTACTCTCTTCAGAATTTCCCGGCACTGAAATTGATGCCGTCAGTCGACTTGAGAGAGCACATATCCTTGCACGCTTAAGAGAGTATTCCCAAATGACGGAACTCTACGAAAGTGTCAAAATCGATTTCCCTGACAGTTACTGGGAGGTCAACGCTGCACTGAATCTGCTCGACTTTCAGCTATTGTCATCGCAGCGCACGCTCGAGGACTACCTCTCACAATTAGACCTACAAATCGAGAGGCTAGGGGGCGTAAGCCTTTTTGCGCTTGATCCCCATATCGAGTTTTCGTCCTCCGCTCTTCCAGAAAATGAATCAATTGTTCTTCTCAAGCTCTTATATGATACAGCAGCTGGCAGAATCCTCGGAAGACCCGACTCAGAAATAGACGAAGAGCGACTCCAGCTTGCCGAGAGCATCGTGAATTTTTCGAGAGTTCGATTTGACGATTCTCAAAATTTAATTCTTATGCGAAGGAACATCAGCTTTCTACGGATGGGTGATGAGAGTGTCTTCACTCCCGAAGGAGATCTCACGCCTCCGAAAGTCCACAATAGCACTCCCACTCTACTATCGAGCCATGACTACATCACATTGGAACTTGACGATTCTCGTCTACAAGCATCCCAGATAGATATCAGTACCATTAGATTGTCCGTAGACGCCTTTCTTGTCGACACTTTGGAGCTTGAGGCGATATCTGAAACTGGTCAGCTTGAGGTTTTAAAGCTTAGGTATCGGCCACAAGAAGGCTGGCCACCAGGCCTGCATGAAGTAACCCTTCACGTTGCTGATTTTAACGGGAATAGCGATTCTATAGAATTCAGCTTTTTGATTCCAGCAACAGAAGACGTCGAAGTCCCCATACTAAAAGACACTTTTCTACTTGCGCGAGACCAACACCTCAATGAAGGTGCCAACATCCTCCTTACTCTCGAAAAAGTCCAGGGTAAAGCGGTTCGTTCCGCTGTCGCCTTTGATCTTTCAGATATAAACCTCAACGGTCTTTCGAAAGCAACTTTGACGCTGATGATAGCCCCGAGTGAGCAGGTTAACGGTTGGGGCAATGGTCGTACTATCTCAGTGCAAGCTATCACGACACCATGGCAAGAGGGCAACGGTTGGAACTTCGGTTTAAAAAAGAAGGACCAGATTGCTGGAGACGGTGCTGGTGCCACCTGGTTTAGTCCAGTTGACGAGAACATCGGCAACGATTCTTCTAACAGCGCGGTCAATTGGAACGGTGCGGCGTCCTCAGTCTCTCCACCGACCTCACCTGCCATCCAAATAGTAAACTTTCAATCCGGCGAAGTGGCTTTCGACGTGACCGCCGATGTCTTGAACGGCGCGGAACACGGCTGGCTCATCCTGAAGGACCAGGAAAATGTTGGTTCCAAGGTTTCGTTCTATTCGAGAGAAGGCGCGGCAGCCGCTGGCAATCCGGATTTGGCTCCCAGACTGCTGCTTGAATTCGGCCAAGTCGCTTCCAACTCGTCCGAGACCCAATCCGAAACCTTACTTTCTCGCATCGGCTTCGGGGCCATCGACACAAAGCTGCGCCCGATCTCCGGAAGCGAGGTTCGTTCGGTGAAACAGTTTCTCCAAGAGAATAAGGTAGCCGCCCTGGCGGTCGAGCAACTCGTTTCCCAGGCCACGCTGACCAACCCCGTAGCCAATTGGACTACTCGCCTGGCATACCGGTCGTGGGTTTCGGAGAGCATTCAAATCGCTGCGAACCTAGAGATGACGAGGTCTTGACCTTCCTCTTTATGGTGTTGTTATACTTGATGATTTTGGGATTCGGCTCATTTTAAGCCATCTAGACACCCTGGGTTGATCCCTCCGCCGTCGCCAGCATTGCTTCATGCCAAGTGCCCAGGGTCTTTAAAAGATGTCAGCACATGGCATTCTGGAGGCCCATTCTCGACAACTTTTACCTTCTCTTCGCATTTGGGCCCAAAACTTCGCCCCAAGGCCGCCCTGGTCAACTCTACGCCCATTTCAGAGTTCTCCCCTGGCAACCGACCAGAGCCTAAAAATGCACCCGTTAGAAACGATTCCACGAGGTCGATGTCGGCTATTATCTCATATACTCTGACAAAATTTTGCATTTCTTCCAGTTTGTCTCTTCTGGGATCTCAGCCAGCTAATTTCACGCGCGTCGCGCCGCGTAGTTTTCAGAGCCGAGCTACTCGGCCGTTCCGGCTGGGAAAGGCAACTTTTCTGCTGATAGTTTCCGCTTAAGTCTTCTCGCTGGGGCGTTCGCTTACCGGCCCGATCATGAGCGCCGCCTAGATTGCGTTTCTTGTTCTCGCGGCTCAATGATCTCCCGGTCGCCCTGGACTCGGAACGGCTCTCGGCCCATGGGCCGAGAGCTACTCCCTCCGTTCCGGGCGGCGTTCCGCCACCCGGAAAGGGGGCTCGTCTATCACCCGGGTTCGCCCCAGCCTTCGGCTGGCCCAAACCCTCACACCCGTCAAAGTCGCAACCCACCTTCTTCGGCTATCAGCCCCCCAGCTTCCCTCTGGACGCCGCACTCTTATCCGAGGATCTGGGCCCTATCAGGATTGTTTCCCCGCTGAGGGAAGTGCGCCCGTTGTCTGCCGCTGGTCATCGACGCCCCAACCACGCGAAGGAGCTGGCCGTCGCCTCCTCCCGCCGGTCGTGGCTTTGAATCCGCGACAACTGCACCAGGTTCACGCCTGACAATGCCCCGTTCTTCATACGTTTCCGCCATCATCACATTTCGTCATACGCCTGCTTTCGCGGCTTCATACGGACTCAAAATCCTTCATACGCCGTAGCCGGCTCTAGATTCCCGGCCAGGCCCCCACGAAAAGCATGGTTTCCGCCCTCCACGGCGAAGAGGCCAAATAGCAACATCTTGTTCGAAAGGAACCCTGCTCGAACGAAGAAAGAACGGCCAACAACCGAGCCGATCTTAAACTGGGCGAAAGGAGGACGAGGAAGAGTTCCATCGGGTAAATCAGGAGACAGTCTGACACCAAGCGAGCGAAGCGAGAGAATGTCGCGCGTTCGCTCCAAAAACACGAAGCCGGAAAAGAGAGTGCGAAGCCTCGTTCATTCCCTCGGCTACCGTTACCGGCTACACGGCCAGAATCTTCCGGGGAAGCCGGATCTCGTCTTCCCCGGTCGAAAGAAGGTCATCTTCGTTCACGGCTGTTTTTGGCATCGACACTCAGACGAATGCCCCCTGACCAGAACCCCGAAGTCCAAGCGAACTTTCTGGGAGACGAAGTTCTCCGAGAATGTCGAGCGGGACGCACGGCAACAAGCTCTTCTGAAAGAAGCTGGATGGGAGTATCTAATTGTGTGGGAGTGCGAGACGGGCGAGAAATCGCGGGGCACGCTCACGGAGAAAATAACGGCCTTCCTCGAAAGCTAACCTCCGTCGAACTTTTCGCGGGCGCCGGAGGCCTAGCTCTCGGCGTGGCCAAGGCCGGATTCAAGCATCTGGCGGTCGTGGAGCGAAATCCTCACGCCTGCGAGACCATCCGCCGAAACCAGCAACTCGGACATCCTCTCGTACGCGATTGGCCCCTCCACGAAGCCGATGTCACCAAATTCGATTTCAGTCAGTTCGAGGACAAGGTTGATCTCCTCGCTGGAGGCCCCCCTTGCCAACCCTTCTCCCTGGGCGGCAAGCACCGTGGAAAAGAAGACAAACGCGATCTTTTCTCCGAGATGATACGAGCCGTCAGGGAGATCCGTCCCAAGTTCGTCTTAGTTGAGAACGTGAAGGGGTTGTTGCGGCCGTCTTTCGCGCCCTACTTCGACTACATCCTGAAGCGACTCGAGCAGCCGGAAATCACCAAGAAACCCGACGAGAAATGGGAAGACCACCAAAAGCGTCTCCAAGAATCCGTTTCCGCCGGCCTGCGATATCGAGTCGCCCACCAGTGCATCAACACGGCCGATTATGGTGTTCCTCAAAAACGCTGGCGCGTGATAATCCTCGGCATTCGAGAGGACCTCGATCTAACGCCTGATTTTCCCGAGGCCACCCATTCCGACGAAACACTTCTCTGGGAGAAGTGGGTTTCCGGCGACTACTGGAAACGCCACGGCATCCAGCCCTCCAAGGTCAACCTCTCGGAACGCCTGGCCCCCAAAATCACCAAGCTCGAGCAGCGACTCTTCCCTCCGATGCTTAAGCCCTGGACAACTGTTCGCGACGCCTTCTCCGGGCTTCCCGAGCCCGAGCTTGAGCCTTATTTAGCGCAGGATTTCCTAAACCACGCCCATAACCCCGGTGCGAAGTCCTATCCTGGTCACACCGGCAGTCCCCTGGACCTACCGGCGAAAGCTCTCAAGGCTGGTGACCATGGAGTTCCTGGGGGAGAGAATATGCTCGTTCGGTTCGATGGCAGCATTCGGTATTTCACCGTTCGTGAAAGCGGTCGACTGCAATGCTTTCCCGACGACTACTTCTTCCCCGGAACCTGGACCAACGTCATGAAGCAGCTTGGCAACGCCGTGCCGTGTTCGGTTGGGGAAATCTTCGCCTCCAGAATCGCGCGGACGCTCTCCAAGCGTTAGGGGATAATCTGAGCGACTACAAACCTTTCAATCCGCTCGACAAAAAGAATCTCGGAATTAGCGTGGGAGACGCTCTGCTCGAAAGTGAAGTCTCGCCGCTACCTCCCAAGAAAAGATTTGTCGGTGCCGGCATCTACTGTCTCTACTACAAAGGTCCATTCGAGCCTTATCGCCTCATGTCCGAGATGAATTCGAAGTCCTGGCATATTCCAATCTATGTTGGCAAGGCTGTTCCAAAAGGGGCGCGCAAGGGTCGACTTGGCCTCGATGAAAATCCTGGATACGTTCTTCATTCCAGAATCAAGAAGCACGCGAAAACCATTACCGAGGCGAAGAACTTGGAACTGAAGGACTTTGTTTGCCGCTACCTCGTTGTCGAGGATATCTGGATCCCCTTGGGGGAGTCGTTGCTGGTCGACAGATTCCGGCCCCTGTGGAATGTCGAAATCGATGGATTCGGAAACAACGACCCCGGTAAGGGTCGATATGAGCAGAAAAAATCTCCTTGGGACGTTCTCCACCCAGGCCGGTCTTGGGCTGACAAGTGCGCGAAAAGTAACCACTCTCCCGAATCCGTCGAACGTATGGCAATCGAATTTTTTCAGCAATATCACCAACCTGAGAACCTCAGAAGGAACTCCGAACCATCCTGAGCGATGAGGCCCGTCAATAGCTTGCCAAACAATCGTCGTCCTTGGAAAAAGCTCGCTCTCACTCTTAGCTTTTTCCTTCTGTTTCACGCCCAGGCGGGAGCTGACGGACCCTGTGTGGGCGAACGACATTGCACTGTTTGCACCGATTGCTCCAGATGTAGCCACTGCTCCGTACCAGGAAATTTCTGTGGTGTATGTCGTCCAACTCAAGCTCCCTCCGAAGAAGCAAAGGGTCGCTTCACCATGCCGGACGACAAAAAGCTATACGAGGAGCTTAACGGCTACAAATTAATGCAGCCACGGCGAGACATCTCCCGGGATCTGGGGGAGCCTGTAACAACGGTCACCAATGGAGGGCTGGTTTATGAGGCGTACCGTCCGAACGATAGCTGTCAGTTTTACGTCGGCCATTTGCCCGACTACCCGAAGAATGTCTTCGCGCTTCAGATTTCCGGCAGCGATCCTCAAATGCCCCTCGTGAACGGGGTCAGACTCGGCTCCTCGGTCGGTGACGTTTTCAAGGCGTTTGGAGAGCCCGTGGAGGCCCAAAGGATCTCTGGTGGGAAAATTTTGCTGGAGTATTCCCCAAGCTCAAATATCAGCTTTGAAATCGACGGCGGAAACGTCTCCAGTATCCGAATCTCTTTCAAGAACGATCTCTTCACGCTCTTCGAGTCCCAGAAGGAGAGGACTCAGATTCTCGAGAGCTTTCTCCAGAGAATCGTGGATGGCGACCCAGACAAAATCGCCGGTCACCTTCATCCTTTCTGCGAGATAATGCTTGGCGATGAATCCTTAATGGTCGGCCAGTCCTTCGAGGCCTTTCGTGAAACACCCAATGTGAAATTCATGAATGCTCTTCGTCTCTTGCCATCAGGCGTCGAAGGATATGAACCTCACTTTGATATCCGTATGGACAGCGATTTCGGCCTTGGCATCAACTACAAATTCGACGAACCTTGCCCTGTTGAGAAGGTGACCTTCATGCCTTTCAACGGATACTATCGATTATACGAGCTATGGATCCGCAAGCCTTAAGCAACCGGGCACAGAGTCTTGGTCAGGCTTCGCTCTTGCGACAACCTATTCATTACGAGTGACTTGCTCGACTCGTGAGCAGCGGACTCATAAGCCGTTGGTGGACCACTCCCCTAAGAGCAAGGGGAGACCTCGAACCTCATCCTTATCAGGGATGCGCTCTCCTAGCTCTTCAAAGCCCTCCCCCACGGTTTACCAGTCATCGTATCCATTTCTCAGGCACCCGCGTCAAGGTCGGCCCTCTGTAGGTCAACGAAGACACGGGATCTCCAGTCCGATCTCCTCAGCGGAAAAACAATTGATCCAGACAGGCCTCCAAGGCGATCTCCCCAAGACTCGGGGCCTCGCTTGACCCGGGCACCTGAGAAATGATGCGACTGGCAAAAAAACCGTGCCGCCAAGCCCGGGGCCGGGCTTCCACCGCTCAGAAAGTGATCCATCCACCGCTCTAAGACTGAGCACCGCTCTGATCTCAGTGGACACGATCTTTTACGATCTTCCACAGGGCAGCGGCCCCGTCGTTCCCTAAGAAGGTCAGTAAGAAAACCCAATTGACGGCGCTTCGCGCCTCGAAGAGACCCTCCCCACGGTTTACCAGCCATCGTATCCATTTCTCAGGTGCCCGCGTCAAGGTCGGCCCTCTGTGGATTAACGAAAAGGCAGGATCTCCGGTCCGATCTCCGCGGCGGAAAAAC
>MDTD01148115.1_pt1 | contig 16202 bp, 15 predicted proteins | sample 811221 | NCBI WGS metagenome assembly MDTD01 (sample SAMN05326646, study PRJNA326480) | marine metagenome | isolation source: seawater | place: Pacific Ocean: South West | collected 2011 | reverse complement strand
TCCATGAACACGATCTGAAAGGTCCATCCCCGCAACCAGCGGATCCGAAAGGGATTCGACATGGACGGGGTTCCTGGGTGCCTGCACCCTATGGGTTTCCCATGCCCATGCAAGCGTCTATGTCAGGGAATCCCTGCGGTGTTGTGATCAGGCCTTCGTGGCCGTCCACACCCTGGTCATGAAATGCGACTCGGCGCGCACGTCGCTGAAACCGGCATCGACCAGGCGTTGGTCAATGTCGTCACTGATGAAATTCCTGTAGTAGGGCTCGTGAAACACGCGTCGGAAGTTGTCCATGGCAACGTCGAACTGGGGTGAATCCTTCAATTGAACGGAGTCCGCCAGGACCAGAACTCCGCCAGGTTCGAGCAGGCGGTAACAGTCCTGAAGCACAGCCTGTCTGGCTTCCGCAGGCAGCTCATGCAGGAGAAACACGCAGGTCACCGCCTGGAAGTTGCCGTCATCAAACGGCATGCGTTCGGCATTTCCCTGAACCAGCTGCACCAGCGGTCTGTTGGACTGATTCAACCAGCGGTTGGCCTGACGCAAGTAGGCCTCGGAGAGATCAACTCCCACCAGTGTGGCCTCAGGCAGTGCAGCCCGGATCTGATGCAGGGTTCTGCCGGTGCCGGTGGCGACATCGAGGATGCGAAGACTGCCCTGCGTTCGCTCGGAGAATCGGTTCAGTCCTTCATGCAGCGAGGGCAGAATTCTGCGACGCATGGCATCGGCGGCGCCATTGAAAAGAATGTCCACCTGCAGGTCGTAGAGCTCTGCGGAATGGTCACTGAGATAGCCGTCGGTCTGGTGGTGAAAATTCTGGAGGTAATACTCCGGATACAACTCACGATTGGTCAGATCGGGCAGGTCGTTGACGTCTCTTGCACGTCGCCGAGCCCAGTTGGACGGTAAATCCAGCCAGACACGTGGATAGCGCTCAGCCCATTCCAGCCAGGGAATGTCGAACAGCAATGACTGGGGATAAACGCCGGATTCCGAGTCCTGCCAATCCCGCTCGTGGAGGGCGTCGAGGGACTGACGCAGGGCATCCATCATTTCTGCAGGAACCGGGAGTGTTTTCGGCACCACATCCGGTGCGACCACTTCCATCACCTTGGTGCTCAGTTCCTTGTGCACCAGCCCAGCGAGGCTCCGGCCCTGCTGCAGGGTGCGGTAAGCGATTTCAGTGAAGCTGGGCGCCATGAAACGGTGTCAGATCCGTGACGCATCATTCCAGTCGATCCCGAACTCCGCTGTGGACCTTTGAGCTTGCTTTCCTGAAAGTTCTGTGAAGCTACCGTAAAAACGGTAGCCGTTGCTACAGAATTGATCCAGGACAATCAGGAGATCGCGATGGCCGTTGAGATCACCACCGCCGGAACCATGGCGTCGTATTCCGGCAATGTGCTGGAGCGTCGGCAGAGAGCCGCTGCTGAGTTTCTGGCATGGGCTGACCACCACGCCCACGATGTGCTCAGGCAGCAGGCGGTTCAGGCGCAGGTTGAAGCGCATCCTGACCAGCTGGACCGACGCAGCGCTCTGGCTCAGCAGCAGGTGTGCGCTCGCCGCAGGCTTCATGCCAAGCAGTTGCACGAGAGCGCCATGGCGCAACTGAGGCATGGCTGAGGTGGCATTCCAGGTCTTGATGTTGTCTGACCCAAAGGCAACATCTGGGTCGCCCTGCCGTTGATGAACATCCTGAGTTTCCGATGTGATGTTCTCGCCGAGAATCGCACCATGTTTGTTGAACAGTCAGTGCTTGCTGCATCGCATGCTCTGATTCAACACCTATGTAAGCAAATTCAGCGACACTTTTGCCTCGACGCCATGAAAGTCTGGTTTGTTTAAAGTCTAAGTTTTGTGCAGGTTTTCCGTTCGGATAGACAGTCAGGATGTAGCCGTTTTGATTGAAGCGAACAGTCTCTTGAGTAGTTTGGCGTTCATAATTTTTACTTTCATTGGCGTTGGGAAAGACGAAGCTGTAGTCCTGGCTGTAGAAATCGATTGATGCATTGTTCTCTTTCCCTTGTTGGTCATCGAATCGACAATCGCCTGAGATGGGTCGCTTGTCGGTTTGTGGCCATGCCATAGAGCACCACGCCGTTGTTTGCGAAGAACATGAAGCCACGGCAGATGCTGCCGATACCCAGAGCTGCCAGGCTGAAAAACTTTCTCATTACATTCTCAATTTTTTTAAGGGTAAATCCTTTGATTTCGTCGATGTGTCCAGGCTGGCTTGAACCTGCAACCAGATCTGACTGAATCACATTCAGGTTCCTCAGCAAGACATCAAAAAAGCCCTCGAAAGAGGGCTTTGGAGGCGAAATCAGCCAGGCTGATCAGGCGTCGTAGTACATCACGAATTCGTGGGGATGCGGGCGCTGGCGCAGCTGCTGGACCTCTTCGTATTTGAGGTCAATCCAGTTGTCGATGAAGTCCTTGGTGAAGACTCCGCCTTCCAGCAGATAGTCATGGTCTGCGTTGAGGGCTTCCAGTGCACCATTCAGCGATGCTGGAACGGTGGCAATCTTCTTCAGCTCTTCAGCGGCCAGTTCGAACAGGTCAACATCCACACCGTCGCCGGGGTCGATCTGATTCTTGATGCCGTCAATGCCGGCCATCATCATCGCGCTGAAGGCGAGATAGGGGTTGGCCAGCGCGTCGCCGGAGCGGAATTCAAGTCGCTTGGCTTTGGGGCTGGGACCGGTGAGCGGGATGCGCACGGCCGCGGAGCGATTGCCCTCTGAATAGACCAGATTCACCGGGGCTTCAAAGCCTGGAACCAGGCGCTTGTAGCTGTTGGTGGTGGGGTTGGTGAAGGCAAGGAATGAAGGGGCGTGCTTGAGGATGCCGCCGATGTACCAGCGCGCCGTCTGGGAGAGATTGGCGTAGGTGCCCTCTCCGAAGAACAGGGGTTGGCCGCCTTTCCAGAGACTCTGGTGAACGTGCATGCCTGAGCCGTTGTCGTTGAAGACCGGCTTGGGCATGAATGTCGCTGTTTTGCCGTACTTCTTGGCGACATTGCGCACGATGTACTTGTAAGTCATCACGTTGTCGGCCGCCTCGATCAGCTCGGCAAATTTCATGCCCAGCTCATGCTGACCAGCTCCGGCCACTTCGTGGTGGTGCTTTTCAGTGGGAATGCCCAGCTGCGCCATCATCAGCAGCATTTCCGAACGGATGTCCTGGGCGGTGTCGTTCGGGGCGACCGGGAAATATCCCTCTTTCTCCTGAATCTTGTAAGCAAGGTTCCCGCCTTCCTCGACCCGGCCTGTGTTCCAGCCGGCTTCGATGGTGTCAACGCTGTAGAAGGAACCGCCTTCGGCGGAGTTGTAGCGGACGTCATCGAACAGGAAAAACTCCGGCTCCGGCCCAAAGAATGCTGTGTCGGCAAGACCCGTGCTCGCCAGGTAGGCCAGGGCTTTCTGGGCCAGAGCTCTGGGACACCGCTCGTAGGCTTGGCCCGTGCGGGGATCCTGAATCGAGCAGATCATGCTCAGGGTTTTGTGCCTGTAAAAGGGGTCGATCCAGGCGGTTGCCGGATCGGGGACCATCGCCATGTCGGAGGCGTTGATGGCCTTCCAGCCACGGATTGATGAGCCATCGAAGGCCAGTCCTTCGGTGAAGGATTCAGGCTCGATCAGGTCCTGACAGACGGTGAGGTGCTGCCACTTGCCGTGCAGGTCCGTGAACTTGAGATCGATCAGCTCGATGCCTTCATCCTTGATCTGACGAAGCACGTCCTGGGCGGTTTTGGCCATGGCGGGGAACGAAACCCTTAAATCCGATTGACCGTAGATATCGATCCGCAGCTGTTTTGTATCAACGGGCACCTTTTTGCCTTCCGCCCCCTTGGGTGGCCTTGTGGAGCCTCTTGGTAACCGTTTCTGTCAGATTGCTGTGATCGCCTTTGCTGGAGCAGGTTTCAACCCGTTGTCGGTGTTACCTTCCAACCAACGTGGACAGGGCTTGCATGCGCGATGCCATCACCGGACTGATCGGTCAGTACGACCAGCTCGGTCGCTATCTCGATCGTTCTGCGATCGATCGCATCGAGAGCTACTTCGATGAATCGGAGGTTCGCGTTCTGGCTGTTGAGATCATCAACCGTGAGGCCGCTGAGCTGGTGCGTGAAGCCAGTCAGAGGTTGTTTCAGGCTGACCCCGAGCTGTTGCTCCCCGGAGGCAATGCCTACACCACCCGTCGTCTGGCGGCGTGCCTGAGGGATATGGATTACTTCCTCCGGTATGCCAGCTACTCCCTGATCGCCGGAGACAGCACCATTCTCAATGAACGGGTGCTCAATGGTCTGGATGACACCTACAAGAGTCTTGGCGTTCCCACCGGTCCCACCGTCAGAAGCATGGTGCTTCTTGCTGATGTTCTCTGCGAGCGTCTTCTGAACGAGGGTGTGCGTCAGGATCGTTGCGATCTCGTGCGCCAGCCCTTCGAGCACATGGCCTCCGGTCTTGCCGCCAGCGACGTCCGCCAACGTTGATTCAAAGGCTCTGAATCATTTCAAGCGACATCGGACTGTCCGTTGACGATCATTTTCAGGCCGATCGATGCGTAGGCTTTTCGCCATTGATTTCCGGTTCCGGCTTCGCCGATGACGCACTCTCCCCTTTCGGTAGACCCGCGCCATCGGTGCTCCATCGGACCGATTAACACTCCGGATCGGTTGCTGCTGGGTCCCGGACCCTCCAACGCACACCCCACCGTCCTTCAGGCTCTCGCACGCACGCCGATCGGTCACCTCGATCCGCTTTACGTCGACCTGATGGGTGAGGTGCAGGAACTTCTGCGCTACGCCTGGCAGACCGACAATCGCCTGACCTTGCCGATGAGTGGCACAGGCAGCTCCGCCATGGAAGCCACGCTGGCCAACACCGTTGAACCCGGTGACACGGTTCTGGTTGCGGTGAAGGGATATTTCGGTAACCGCCTGATGGACATGGCGGGTCGCTACCGCGCCAACGTGCAGGTGATTGAGAAACCCTGGGGTGAGGCTTTCACCCTTGAGGAGCTCGAAGCCGGAATCAAGAAGCACAAGCCGGCGATCCTGGCGATGGTCCACGCCGAAACCTCAACCGGTATCTGTCAGCCGATGGATGGCGTCGGTGATCTCTGCCGCGAGCATGACTGCCTGCTCCTGCTCGACACCGTCACCTCCCTTGGAGGGGTGCCGCTGTACCTCGACGCCTGGAAGGTCGATCTGGCTTACAGCTGCAGTCAGAAGGGTCTCAGCTGTCCTCCCGGTCTTGGCCCGTTCACGATGGGCCCCAGAGCTGAGGCCAAGCTGTCCGCCCGTCAGGACAAGGTCCCCAACTGGTACCTGGATGTGTCCCTGTTGAATCAGTACTGGGGCAGTGATCGTGTGTACCACCACACAGCTCCTGTGAACATGAACTTCGGCATGCGTGAGGCGTTGCGTCTGCTCGCCGAGGAAGGACTTGAGAATGCCTGGGCTCGTCACCGCCGCAATGCCGAGGCTCTCTGGACAGGGCTTGAGTCGCTCGGACTGGAAATGCACGTGCCGGAAGAGCTGCGCCTGCCAACGCTCACCACGGTTCGCATTCCCCCCGATGTCGACGGCAAGGCGTTTTCCTCCCATCTCCTCAACACCCACGGCATCGAAGTCGGTGGCGGTCTGGGTGTGCTCGCCGGCAAGATCTGGCGGATCGGTCTGATGGGCTACAACTCCACACCCGAGAACGTGGATCGTCTGCTCAACCTCTTCGAGACCGAGCTGCCGCGCTTCCGGCAGAGCGCTGCCGTCGCTGCCTGAACCAGCGTTCCAGCAGAGCGGAGGCCTCCTGCTCCATCACGCCCCCCGTCACGCGCATGTGATGGTGGGCGCTGGGGTGTGTGGACAGATCAATGGTGCCCCCAAGGCCTCCACGCTTGGGATCGTGGGCTCCGTAAATCACCTGGCCGACACGGGCCTGCACCAACGCTCCTGCACACATCGGGCAGGGTTCCAGCGTCACGATCAGGGTGCACTGATTCAGTCTCCAATCGCCCAGGATCAGGGACGCCTGGCGCAAAGCCACCAGTTCCGCATGCCCGAGCGGATCTGAGGCCCACTCGCGTCGATTGCTTCCATGGCCGATGCATCGTCCTTCGGCATCCAGCACCACAGCACTGACCGGCACCTCACCCAGCTCCCCCAGTTGCTCAGCACGCCTCAGCAACCGTTCCATCCAGTCGTGGATCTCAGCGTTCTGCAGTTCGACCGGTGTCAGTCGCACGCCCAACCCAACCGTTCAGAGGATCCAATGTGCCACCGCAGGTGAGAATGGCTGTTCCTTCCGCTTCCTCCTTGTTCGGATCCTCTAGGACTTCATCGGCGGCATCGACTACGACGGAACTGTCCGCATTCGCCTCATCCGAGGCGATTGATCCGCAGCTGCAGCGTTTTCTGGAGGAGGCCAGTGCGCGTCTTTGTGCGTGGTTGGGGTCAGCATCCCAGCGATCACCGCTTCCCGCACTGAGGCTCTTGCCGGAGGCATTCCCCGAGCCCCAGGGGGTCGGGGCGGATCGTCTGCTGGACGACCTCCAGCAGTTGATGGATGGTGCCTACCAGCCCAACCACCCCGGAGCCCTCGCCCATCTGGACCCTCCTCCCAACACGGCATCGATCGCTGCGGAACTGATCTGTGCCGGTCTCAACAACAATCTTCTGGCTGAGGAGCTGTCGCCCAGCCTCAGCCAACTGGAACGTCAGCTCTGCAGCTGGTTCGCCGCCCGTTTCGAACTGCCCGAGGGGTCTGGCGGGGTCGCCGCCAGCGGAGGCTCTCTCAGCAATCTCACCGCCCTGGTGACCGCCCGACACCGCAGGGGGCTCGACCATGACCCGAATGCGGTGGTTCTGATCAGTGAACAGGCCCATGTCTCGCTGGAGAAGGCCGGCAGAGTCATGGGCCTGCGGCCTGACGGCATTCGTCGCATTCCCGTCGATTCCCGGGGATGCATGCTGCTTCCAGCCCTGCAGGAACAGCTCCAGTGGCTTCAGCAACACGACCGTGCCTGCATCGCCGTGGTGGCAACAGCGGGTACAACGGTGCGTGGTGCGATTGATCCCATTCCCGCATTGGCCAAGCTCTGCAGGGAGCACGAGCTCTGGCTGCATGTGGATGGTGCGATCGGCGCTGTGTTTGCCCTCTGTCCTGGCACGGCGAAACTGATGGATGGCCTCGGCCAGGCGGACTCCATCACGGTGAATCCTCAGAAGCTGCTCGGCATCGCCAAAACGTCGTCACTGTTGCTGGTTCGTGATCAATCAGCTCTTCAGGACACCTTTCACACCGGACTGCCCTACATGGAGCCCGCATTCGCTGGAGCCCATGGCGGCGAACTGGGTCTGCAGGGAAGTCGTCCCGCTGAAATTCTCAAACTCTGGCTCGGGTTGCGTCAACTCGGCGAACAGGGCATCAACGCGGTGCTTGAGCAGGCGCTGCAGAGACGTCAGACACTGGAGGAATGCCTTGATGGCTCACGCCTTGAGATCACTTCCGGGCCCCTGCATCTGCTTGCCTGCTGCCCGCTTGGGGCTGATGCAGGGCGTTGTGATCAATGGACCGCGGCCGTGCGACAACGTCTTCTTGATCAGCAGATCATGGTGTCCAGGCCGGTCCTGGAAGGACGCCATCGCATCAAGGTCGTGCTCGGCAATCCCCACACATCGGATGAACTGATCGAACGTCTCGGAGGTTTGCTGAATGACTTCTCCACGGAGGTGGCGTGATGCCGGCAGCACAGAACAAACGTGGACGCTGGGTTGCCATCGTCACCGGAGCCATGTCGGTGCTGATCGGAGTGTTGTATCTCGGCCTGATCACGGTGCTCGATAGCCGCGGTCCGATGCGTCCTCCGCCGCCCGAGGCCCTGGGCGGGGTGGCAGTCGTTTCTTCGCCTCCTGCTGAAGAGGTTCCACCCCCCGCCGCAGGGCTGCCTGCAGAAAATCCTGCAGTGATCGATCCCGCTTGTTGAGCTCGTAGTGGTGCTGGACCACGTCCTGCACCCCGCCATCACCCCAGTCCTGATCCTGCTGGAAGTAGGTCATGAAACTGGCACCCGCGATTCGGGTGAGCCAGCCGGCCGCCACTCCCTGGACCGCGCGTCCCAGCAGCAGAGTCGGCAGATTCACACTCAGAGCGGTGCCGATCAGAGCCACTCCGCCTTTGACCACCCCCAGCCCAGCCAGGGTCCTGCCGACTGAGACGGCCAGCTCCTGAGCTCTGCTCCGGGTCAGCTCAATCCCGTAGACAGCTCCCATCTCCATCACCATCTGCGCGTTCACAGCGGCTGTGCCCAGCAGATCCACGCCGGGCAAGGGCGTTGCCGCCACCACACCGGCACTGATCCAGGTGTAGCGATCAATAATTCGCCGGGCTTCCTGGGAGCGTTGCCGGTCGAGCAGATCCCGGCCGGCGGAGCCAAGATCCCTGCATTGCAGAAGGATGTTGTCGGCCAGCAGCTCCTCTCCATCGGCATGAAGAACGGCGGCCAAACGTCTCACCAGCAGGCCGATTTCCGCAGGTGGCTGAACGGGTCGCTGACCCGGACGCGGCAATGACTGCGGGCGGGCACTGGCGGGAATGACGTCCTCGGGTTGGAGCCATTCCGAGCAGCGTTGCCTCAGCAGTTGCAGCAGCCTGCGTTCCTCCTCCTCGCCACGCAGGTCGCATTTGTTGAGCACCAGCACCAGGCGTTTGCCCAGGCCAGACAGGTTCTCAATCACATCGAGTTCACTTTTGCGCAGGTCGCCATCCACGACAACGATCATCAGGTCCGCTCTGCTGGCCTGGCGACGAGCCTCCTGTTCGCGACCCCGTCCTTCCTGTCCCGCTTCAAGAATTCCGGGGGTGTCCACCAGGAGCACGCCGCGCTCGAGGCCTTTGAGCCGGAGCCTGTAGTTGCGGCTTTCGCTGGTGGAGCCCATGGCTGCACCGACATCGCCGACGATGTCCTTCAGCAGCGCACGAATCAGAGAGGTTTTCCCACTGGATCCTGTCCCGAACACCACCAGCACGAGGTCCCCGCGTTCCAGCTCCCTGGCGACCCGCTGCCGTTCCTGCTGAAGAGACTCGCGTGCCACATCGTCCTGAAGCCGTTCCAGCAAGCGGTCCACGCTGCTGAGGCTTTGTTCCGCTGCATCTCTGCGGCTTGACGGTGCCGGCCTGTCCTGTGGGGCTGACGCGTCCTGGCGAAGTCGCCGGGTTCGCCACTGACGCAGCCAGGGGAGACCGATCTGAACCACTACAGCCACAATCAGGCCGGCTCCGAGCAACAGCACGGGACCCACCAGCCAGGGCGGCAACCAGTAACTCAGATCCCAGAGCAGGTTGCGGATTCCCTGAAGCACCAGGCCGATCACCATGAGCGCGATCAGGGCAGCGACTCCCAGCAGAATCCAGCGCGTTGATCCCTTCATCCGCTCTTGAGCCCTCCTCGTCCCGCCGCGCGGATGATGTCAGCCCAGAGCGATGCCGCAAGGGCACTGGAGCTGGAGGTGGGACTGTTGTCGTCGTTGCCGAGCCAGATGCCCAACACCCAGTGACGCGTCGGTTCATAGCCCACAAACAGCAGATCCCGCCCGTCATTCGTGGTTCCGGTTTTGCCTCCTTCCAGACCTCCAAGCGATGCGGCCGTACCGGTTCCAGCGCGCACAACCGCGCGCAGCAGTCCCTGCATCTGGGCCGCACTTTCGCTGCGGATGGCCTGGCGTCCTGGAGTCACACCACGCAGCTCATCACCGGCAAGGCTGCCGCAGCCTCGCAGGTTGTCGTCGCGGCAGGTTTCCGCATCCAGCAGCCGACGAATCGTGCTCGGTGAGCGCCATTCCCCCTTGTTGAGAACAGCTGCATAGGCTCCGGTCAGTTCGATCAGACGCACTTCGCTCTGGCCGAGAGCCAGGCCGGGAACGGGATCCAGCGGTGTGGTGATGCCAAGAGCTCTGGCCTGGCGGACAACCTGCTCCAGTCCGACCCGCTGCGCCAGGCGCAGAGCGGCTGTATTGCTGCTGGATGCAAAGGCATTGGTGAGACTGAGGCGGCCTTTGCAGCTGCTGTCAAAGCGCTGACCCCTCCACTTCAGAGGACTGCAGTCGATGGTTTCGCTGGGTTTGATGCCTCGTTCCAGGGCAGCCAGGTAGGTCACCAGCTTGAACGTGCTGCCTGGCTGCCTCAGGGCCATGGAGGCACGATTGAACTGACTGAAGCGGTAGTCGCGTCCGCCTGCGATCGCCAGGACCCCGCCGCTGCGGCTGTCGACCACCACTGCGGCCCCCTCGCTCACGCCGAGGCCCCCGGCGTTGCCGATCAGATTGCGCAGTTGTCGCTCGACCACCTTCTGCAGAACGGGGTCAAGGTGCGTTTCGATCAGAAAATTCCCTTCCGCGGCCACTTCCGGACCAACCAGGGCCGTCAGGTCTCGTCTGACCTGATCGGTGTAGAACGGGGCAGAACGGGTCAGGGAATTGCGGCTGCAGGCCCTGGGCGAGAGCTGAATGGGTTGACGTCTGGCCAGCCGAGCAGCATCGAGTGACAGGCGGCCGGAATCGGCCATCTTGTTCAGAACGCGGTTGCGGGCTTCCAGAGCCCGCTGGGGATGACGGCAGGGATCATGACCATTGGGTGAGGGCAACAGGCCCACGAGCAAGGCGGCCTGTTCGATGCTCAGATCAGTCGCTGACTGATCAAAAAATGCCTGTGCAGCATCCTCGAATCCCCATCCCACCCCGAGGTACACCCGGTTGAGATAACTCAGCAGCAGTTCCTGTTTGCTGAAACGGCTCTCCAGCTGCAGAGCCACCAGCAGCTCCCGCCATTTGCGACCGAGGGTGTCGCCTTCACCGACAAGGTCGGGGTAGAGGCTCCTTGCCAGTTGCTGGGTCAGGCTGCTGCCACCTTCGACAACCTTGCCGCCGGTGATGTTGGCGCTGAATGCTCGCAGGGTGCCGATCGGATCAACCCCTGGATGCCACCAGAAGCGGTTGTCCTCGCTGCTCAGCAGGGCATCGATCAACACCGGAGAAAACTCATCCAGACGGCTCAGTTCCCGGTGTCGGCTCGAATCAACCGAATTGAGGGGTTGGTCGTTGCCGTCGTAGATGGCAAGCGGGCCACGGACGCTGGCGAGTCGCCCGCGCACCGGCATGTTGAAGGCTGCCAGCGATAGCAGCAGACCTGCACCCCCAAGGCCGCAGAGGATGCTGATCCCCAGGTAGCGCCTGATGCGGAGGCTCAGCCGTTGATCCGGCCTGTCAAAACCAATCCAGGGCGCATCGGCTTCCTGGGTCGGCGCAAACCTGATCCTGTCCCCGTCCTGCAATTCCAGCTCTTGCACCCGTCGGCCCTTCCACCACAGTCCGTTGGTTGAGCCCTGGTCGCGAAGAATCCAGTGACGGCCGTGCTTCTGCAGAAGCGCATGCACGCGGCTCACGGCTGCGTGTTCGATCTGGATCTCCATTCCTGAATCGCGCCCGATGCGATATCCCTCGCCGTGGAGTTGCAGGCTGCGATCAGCACGATCAGGCTGATGAATGGTCAGCAGCGCCAATCCCCGATCCTCAGCTGTCGCTCTGCGCATGTCTGTTCCCGAAGGCGTCGATGAGGAAGCAGAGGACCGCAAGATTGATGGCGATATCCGCCCAGTTGAAGATCGGAAACTGGATCGGCACCAGCTCCAGAAAGTCGGTGACATGCCCGAGCCTCCAGCGGTCGATGCCATTGCCGATGGTTCCTCCGAGCAGAAAGCCGAGCGCCAGACCCATCCAGAGATCTCGCCGGGCTTCCCGCCAGATCCAGATGCCGACCCCGATCGCGACCACAAGGCTGAGAGCTCCCAGCAACATTGAGGAATCCCTGAACAGACTGAAGGCAGCACCGGTGTTGCGCACCAGATTCAGTTGAAGCACTCCCGGAACAAAGGGCACAGCCCTTCCGGGTATCAGCGCTTCTCTGGCCCAGTGTTTGCTGAGCTGATCGAGCACCACCATGAGCACACTCAGAGCAATCACGCTGCCGCGTCGCATGGTCGGAGCTGGACGGTTGTGCATGGCGTGTTGTCGGCTCATTCCACCCAGAGCACTTGACGGGTGACGCGGGCGATCAATCCCGCTGCGCAACACAGGGCGAGCTGGGCTGCCAGAGGCCCGATGCTGTAGCTGAACACCAGCTCGATCAAAGGTTCGCTCCAGCGATTCAGCACGGCTCCCAGACCGAGATTGAGCAGGCCACACACCTGGATGGTCAACAGTCCGGCCATGGCTGCAAGCGTCAGTCTGCCGATGTCATTCATGCCGTTCTGCTGCGCCAGCCGTCCGGTCAGCCAGGCGGCAGGGACGAACCCGGCGAGATATCCGAATCCAGGATTCAGCACATACGCCAGCCCACCTCCGCCATGGAACACAGGCAGGTCCACGAGTCCAATGGTCAGATACGCCACCGAAGCGATCACACCCGCTCTCGGACCGGCAACGAGAGCACAGAGCAGCAGCGCTGGAACCTGCCAGGTGCTGGGCAGACCCACAACTGCTGGTGGTAATTCGGGCAGGGGCAGCAGCAGGGCAGTCGGGATCAGGCTCCCAACAAGGATCAGAAGCAATCCGGCGAGAGCGCCGCTCCAGGTGGCCAGTGCCCGCACGGGCAATCGTCAGCTCGCACCATCCTGCTGTAAGAGAGATGCATTGCCCAGCAGAGATGTCCGTTTCCATCGGTGACCAGGTGCGACTGGTTCGCCCTCAGACCTTCCTCAAGACAGCGGATCCCATGCCGATGCTCAGGCCCCCTGATCTGGTGGCCCACGATGAGGTCGGCAGGGTCATGGCGCTGCACCCTGCGGACGTGGCGGCAGTCCGCTTCACCAGAGGCACCTTCCTGCTGTCGTTTGAACAGCTCATGCTTGTGACAGAGGAGCCTGAACTGGCCTCTGACCCTGAGGTGCCCGCAGAGCCGAGCTCCGTTGCGGATGCTGATTCCGGATCAGACACCTCATCCGTTTGAGCTGCCTGCGGCGTAACCGCTCAGGCTCCACTGTTTCTCGAGTGATTCAAGGGTGTCCAAGGGACCACACAGGCTGAGCTGAGGACACTGCAGATGGCGGCGTGCCGCATCGCGCAGATCGTTGGCCCCCAGCTGGTCCAGATGGTTCAGGCAGGTCTTGTCATGGTCATCGGGGAGATTCAGTCCGCGCAGCTGGGCCCGTCGTTCGGCCCTCTGGCCTGTGGTCTGGGAGGCATGAGCCAGCTGCCCGCGAAACTTGGCCTTGGCAAGCTTCAGATCGGCCTCGGCGAGGCTGATCTCGATCAGCTCAGACCAGCTGCTGAGCAGCAGGTCCAGCGACAGTTCCGCCCTGTCGACACCTGTGGAGGCATGCATCACAAACGGTGCCGCTGCAGCACGCGCCGGGTGATGCACACCCACGTCGTAGGCCACACCGTGTTCCTCGCGCAGCCGGCGGAACAGGAGGCTGGACATGCCTGATCCCAGATGGGTCTGCAGCAGCCTGAGCGCCAGGTCGTCCGGATGACCGTGGGGCAGCGCGGCCTGACCCAGCATCAACACCACCTGCTCGGTGGCCAGGGGTTGCAGGCTCAGGCTGGACTGGGCTGACGGATCAACCTCAGATTGATGGCTGAACGCGGCTTCAGGTTCCTGCCAGTTCGTTTGGCTGGTGGTGCTGCCCAGCCACTCCTCCAGCCGTTCATGGGCCTGATCAGGAATGGTTCCGGAGAGGGCCAGCACGGATCCGAGGCTTTCGAGATCTCCCGCCAGTTCGATCAGATGCTCTCTTTGAAGCCCTTCCAGTTCGACGGGGATTCCCAGAGGGTCGTGTCCATAGGGACCTCGGCCATAGGCCAGTTGTCGCCAACCATCAAAAGCCCGATGAAAGGGATCCTCTCTCTGTCGTTGCAGAGCCTGAAGACTCAGGTCCCTCTCCAGCTCGATCTGTCCTTCGTCGAGATGGGGCTGGCGCAGCATCCAGCCCAGAGCAGGCAACAGACGATCGGCATCGACATCGCGGCACTTGAGACTGATCAGGATCCCGTCTTCATGGGTGTCACAACGAAGACCGGCGCCGCAGCCTTCAACGAGATCCGCCAGCTGCAGATGATCGAGAGGTCCACATCCCCGGCTCAGTACCGACGCCAGAAGCTGGTGTCCGCCCCGTTGCCCGCAAGGATCTGCGCTGCTTCCTCGCCGGATCCACAGCTTTGCGGAGAGCACCCCTGTGGTGGTCACCGGATCAAGAACAAGATCGCAGCGGGGTCTCAAGAGTTGTCCTCCGATCGGGCAATCAGGGTGAAACTGCGCTGAGGTTGCAGCAGGGGCATGACCCGGTCCAGCAGGCTTGAGGCCTCCCACTGCAGCAGATCCTGGAGAGGGGCCAGAAGGTCCCGGTGTCGACCCCAGAGGGTCTGAGAACCGACGCTGGCCGCAACGGCTCCAGGGGCTTCCAGGCTGAAGCGGTGACCGTTTCCCACCAGCTGCATCGCGCGCTGGAATTCCTCATCCGTGATTTCAGCGCTCAGGCTGCGTTGCAGCTCTGCCTGGATTTCCGTTTCCACCCGTTCAAGCTGATCGTCGGGACAGCAGGCCTCCAGCATCACAAGACTGCCCTGTTCCAGTGTTGTGACATCCATATCGATGGATTCCACGATCTGCAGTTCTTCCCGCAGCTTCTGAACCAGGCGGCTGCGCCGCCCCTCCGCAAGGATTGTGGTGATCAGATCGGCTCCGGCGATCGCCAGCTGATCATCTGCGCAGGCAACCGGCCACACCATCAGCAGCCGTGCCGCCTCCAGACGTGCAAAGCGTCGGCACTCCCGACCCTGGCGAAAGGGAAGCGCTGATCTGTTGGTTGCAGCGGGATCGCAATCCTCCACCAACGCCAGCTGGGCAAGTGGGCTGCTCAGCGCATGACTGATCAGATCCTCCTGGATGCTTCCGGCAACCGACAGACAGCAGTTCGCTCCCCTGTAGCGGCGATGGTGATAGCGCCGCATCCCTGCTGGGTCCATCTGCCGCAGACTGGTTTCCCAGCCGAGGATCGGGCGTCCGTAACTGTGGGGCGCACAGCAGAGTTCCAGAAGGGTCTGCAGCACCTGGTCGTCGGGCTGATCCCGGTACTGGGCGATCTCCTCGAGCACCACGTCACGCTCCATGCAGAAGGAGTCCTGCTCGAGGGCAGGATCCAGCACGAGATCCAGCAGCAGATCAAGTGCCTCGTTCGATTCCGCCGTGGGCACGAGCACGTGATAGTGCACATCATCGAAACCTGTGGCGGCGTTGCTGCTGCCGCCCAGGGCTTCAATCCTGCGATCGAATTCCCCTGGACCAAGACTTCGGCTTCCTTTGAACACCATGTGTTCGAGGAAGTGAGCCACACCTTCCTCGCCGCTTTTCTCCCAGGCACTTCCACCCCGACACCAGAAGTCAAGGCAGGTGAGGGCCGCATCGGGGATGGTGGCCGTTACAAGGCTGCTGCCGTTGCGGAGAGTGCGGTGGTCGAGCACCGGACCGGATGGGATCGCAGTCAGGGTCCCGTGGCAAAGTCCCATTCTGTGCAATTACGGATCGGATTGATGCCCGCGTCCCCGAGCGGTCAGGAGATGCACCCGCTGGTGACGGCCCTGGCCGCTCGCATCCGTCAGTGCCGGGACGGCCTCCCGGAGCTCAATCCACTGACGCTGTCGGGCGACCTGGAGGAGATCATCGGCACCCTCGATGGTGAGGCTCTGTTCATCAACAATGAGGTGCATTCCTGTCGGGGACTCCGCAAGCTGCATCTTGAGATTGCACGACTTGGGCTCGGACTTCAGATCCTTCACTGCGTGTTCTTTCCCGATCCGCGCTTTGATCTGCCGGTGTTCGGGGCCGACATCGTGGCCAGCCCCGCCGGCATTTCCGCGGCCATCATTGATCTTTCTCCCGTCGGAGATCAGCTTCCTGAGCGCATTGAACAGGGGCTGAAGGCCACTGTCATTCCTGCCTTCGAACAGGTGAGAGAACTTCCCACCTGGGCGACCATCTTCTCCCCGTTCGTGAGGTTCATCCGGCCTGTGAACCAACAGGAAGAGGACTGGTTTGTGGAACTGGTTGACGATTATCTCCGTGTTCTCGGTGATGCGGTGCAGGCTGCAAAGCCCGAAGACCCCGGAGCCCCTTCTACCCTGGCCAGATATCACGGACAGGTGT
>MDTD01135572.1_pt1 | contig 16203 bp, 15 predicted proteins | sample 811221 | NCBI WGS metagenome assembly MDTD01 (sample SAMN05326646, study PRJNA326480) | marine metagenome | isolation source: seawater | place: Pacific Ocean: South West | collected 2011 | reverse complement strand
CTAAACTTATCTTCTTTCCTGCTACTTCAATTTCCTTCTTATATACTTTAAACATTTCATTTCCATTTCTTTTCGTTCGTTTCGTTCCATTCCATTCTATCTAACTTAATTATTATTTTCTCAAATTTAATTTTGACAATACATTTTTGTAAGAGTCTATCTTGTTTCTTTTGAGATAATCTAATAATTTTTTTCTTCTATTGACAGCCCTTAACAACCCAACTGATGAATGTTTGTCTTTTTTGAATTGTTTTATATGTTTTGATAGAGCCTCAATTTTGTCTGTTAACAAAGCTATCTGAATTTCTGAGGATCCAGTATCTTTATTATGCATTGCTAATTCTTGCGTTTTTTTATTCATACTTCATCTTTCCTATTTATTTGTTTGTTTAATTAAGTTTTCAATTTTTTCAGCATATTCAAAAGACTCATCTTTTCTAAAAAGTAATTTAGGTAAAAATTTTACAACTACTTTTTGAGATAAAATTTTTCTTATTAAAAACGAATATTCTTTCAATTTTTCTATAGCCTCTTCAGCATTTTTTCCTCCAAGCGGAAGGACATATGCTTTTGCAATCTTTAAATCTTGACTCATTCTAACTTCAGTGACTGTTATTGTGTTTGTTTCTAAATTCGGCACTTTAGCTTCATTTCTTAAAAATATCATGCTTAAAGATTGCTTGATCATTTCTCCTACTCGAAGCTGTCTTTGGGATATCGGTTTTCCTATTCTGTCAGCCATTATATTGTTCTCTCTGTTGATGTAACATTAAATGCTTCAATTGTATCATTTTTTTGAAAATCTATATAATCTTTCAATGTGATACCACACTCTTGACCATTATTAACTTGTTTTACCTGATTTTTTTCTCTGAATATACTTGCTATTTTGCCCGTATAAATAACTGTTCCATCTCTAATCACTCTTACACTTGATGAACTCAATATTTCACCATCTATAACTTTAGAACCTGCTACTTTTCCTGCACCTGAAACTTTAAATATTTCTAAAATTTGAGCAGATCCAGTAATGGTTTCTTGGACATCTGGAGTAAGTAAACCTGACATTTTCTTTTTAATATAATCTAATACTTCATAGATTATGTTATATGATGAAATTTTGATATTTTCATTTTCTGCTAATTTTTTTGCTTCTTTACTTGGTTTAACATTAAAGGCAATCAACACTGCTTTTGATGCTTTTGCCAATGTAACATCCGTCTCAGTCACCATTCCTATATCTGATAAAATAATCTTTGGCTTGACTTCTTCGTGTTTTATTTGACCAATTGCATTTTTTATAGCTTCAGATGACCCATGAACATCTGATTTTATAATCAAATTTAACTCTTCCGACGACTTATCAGAAAATGCTGACTCTTGGGTAGCAAAAGTTAATGGATTTTTTCCTTCTTTGCTTTCTTGTGCTCTGCTTTCGCTTAAAATTTTTGCTTCTTTTTCACTATCTAAAACAATAAAATCATCCCCTGCTCTAGCTGCACCATTAATGCCTAATATTTCAACAGGTGTAGAAGGTGAAGCTTCTTCTATACTTTTACCTTTGTCGTTTATAATTGCTCTAACCTTACCCCATTTTAAACCACTTACAAAAAAATCACCTTTTTTTAGAGTTCCTGTGGTCACAATTATTGTTGCTACCGGGCCTCTTCCTATATCAATTTTAGACTCTAACACTACTCCGGTTGCTTTAGATTCAAAATCAGTTTTTAAATCTAAAATTTCCGCTTGTAACACAATCGCTTCAACCAATTTATCTAAATTTAATTTAGTTTTTGCTGAAATTTCAACCATCAAAGTTTCACCTGATAAATCCTCTGCAATCAATTCATGTTCTAACAATTGATTCTTTATTTTTTGAGGATCTGCTTCTGGTAAATCACATTTATTAATTGCAACTACTATTGGAACTTTTGCTGCTTTAGCATGTTTAATAGACTCTACTGTTTGAGGTTTTACTCCATCATCTGCTGCAACTACTAAAACTACTACATCTGTAAGTTTTGATCCTCTTGCTCTCATTTCTGTAAATGCTGCGTGACCTGGGGTATCAATAAAAGTCAATCTATTAGAATTACTCTCGATTTGATAAGCCCCAATGTGCTGTGTAATACCCCCAAACTCACCTGAAACAACATTTGAACTTCTTAAAACATCTAGCACTGAAGTTTTTCCATGATCCACATGACCCATTACAGTTACTATTGGAGGTCTATTTTTAAGATTTTCTGACCTAGACTCTTTTATTTTTTGAATTATTTCCTCTGCTTTTTCTTCTCTAATCGGGTTATGCCCAAATTCTTTTACTAAAAATTCAGCCGTATCTGCGGCTAATGTTTGATTTATTGTTACTGTTACGCCCATACCAAATAAATATTTTATTACGTTACTTGATTGTTCAGCCATTCTATTTGCAAGCTCCCTAACTGTAATAGCTTCAGGAATATTAATATCTCTTTTGATAGGTTTTAAATTTTCTTTATTTTCATCTTTATTGGAATTTTTTAATTCTTTTTGTCTTGCTCTTTTAACTGACGCTAAGCTTCTTTCTCTTGTCTCTATCTCGTCACTTAGAGCTCTGGAGACTGTTAGTTTAACTTCTCTTTTCTTGGTACCTAATTTTGATTTTTTTTCTTTTGACTCTGTATCTCCTTTTAATCTTTTAGTGGCTCTTTGTTCAGCTAATTTACGTTTTTCAAAATCACTAGTAGCAGTTAAAGGCATTTTATTAACAAAACTTGGCTTGCCTGATGTATTCTTTTTAAAAGTAGATTGAGATGATTTAAAACCTGATGATTTATTAAAGTTTCCTTTATAGTTTTGTTTACTAGACTGCTTATCTATTATAACAGTTTTTTTACCTTGAATTTTTGATTGATCAAAATTTTTAAAAGACTTTTTTGGGTTTCCTGAAATAGTAAGTTTTGTTTTTTTGTTCTCCATTTCTCATACCTCAATCTTTATAAACAATATTTCTTGCTGACATTATCAACTCATCTGACTCTTCTTTTGAAAGTGCAAAATCTTCTAAATATCCATGAATTTTCACTCTTTCACCTTTAACAATATCATACCCACCAGTCAATTCGTCTGATGCCAGATCAGCAAAATCTTCTAACTTAAGAATCTTTTGTTCACCTAATGTCATTAACATACCCGGAGTTAATCCTTTTAAATTTATCAAAGATTCCTCTAAACCAAGATCTTTAATTCTTTGAGAGATATCTTCTTGATCTTTTATATGAAATTCTTTAGCTCTTTCAATAAGTGCTTTTGCTGTTTCATCTTCAATACCTTCAATCTTAGTTAAATTTTCTAAAGAACTTTCTTTTATATCGTCAATTGTAGAAAAGCCCTCAGCAACTAATAGTTGCCCTAAAGTTTCATCTAATTCTAAATTTTTTACAAAATTTTCAGTTTTTTCTTTGAATTCTAACTGTCTTCGCTCCGAGTCTTCTTGGTCTGTCATAATATTTATTTCAAAATTTAAAAGTTTTGTCGCTAATCTCACGTTTTGCCCTCTTCTTCCAATGGCTTTACTAAGATTTTCTTCGGTCAAAATAACATCAAGTTTTTTTCTATCATTATCAACATTAACTCTTTGTACTTCAGCTGGAGACAGGGCATTAGATACTAAAATAGCAGGATCCTCTGACCAATTTACAATATCAATTTTTTCACCTTGTAATTCATTTACTACTGCTTGGACTCTTGAACCTCTCATTCCAACACATGCCCCGACTGGATCTAAAGATGTGTCAACAGCTTTTACACATATCTTAGCTCTACTTCCTGGATCTCTGGCAGAAGATTTTATTTCAATTAATCCATCATATATTTCGGGAACTTCTTGAACAAAAAGCTTTTCCATAAATTTATTATGTGCTCTAGAAAGAAAAATCTGTTGACCCCTTGGTTCTCTTCTGACGTCATAACAATATGCTTTAATTCTATCTCCAGCTTTAATATTTTCTCTAGGTATCATTTCATTTTTTTGTATTATTGCTTCAGTTCTTCCAAGATCAACAATAACATTTCCAAACTCTAATCTTTTCACAATACCACTTAAAACAGAATCTTTTTTATCTATGAAATCATTGAATTGTCTTTCTCTCTCAGCTTCTCTGACATTGAAATTTATTACCTGCTTTGCTGTCTGAGCAGCTATTCTACCAAAATCAAACGAAGGAAGAGGCTGAAGTATTTCATCACCTATTTTTTTATCTTTATTAATCTCATTGAGATTCTTTGCATCCTCTAGCCTAATTTCTGTATTAGAATTTTCAGGATTTTCAGAAATTATTAGTTTTCGAAAGATTTCAATATCACCACTATCTCGGTTTATTATAACTTTTATTTCATTATCTTGGCCAAATTTTGATTTTGCAGCTTTAGCAATCCCAGTTTCCATTGAAGTAATGATTAGTTCCTTATCAATAGATTTTTCCAAGGCAACTGCTTCAGCAATCCTTAATAGTTCTAGTTTGTCAGATCTTTTATTTAACATGTTTTTGTTTGTTCCAAAAAAAAATGGGCTAAAGCCCATTATGATAATTCAACAATGTAAGCGGAATATATTAAAGATTTTTAATTAATCAATAAAAACTATTTTGAAAAAACACTTGTTTTATCAGTTTTTTCCCATGAAAAAGCTCCATCCTTCTCTGGAGCTCTTCCAAAATGACCATACGCAGCTGTTTTCTCATATATCGGTTTGTTTAATTCCAACATCTCTCTTATTCCCCTAGGGCTTAGATCAAAGTTATCATTTATCTTATTTACTACAAATTCTTTTTTTTCAATATCATTATCAAATAAATCAACATAAATAGATAATGGTTTCGATACACCTATAGCGTAAGCAAGTTGAATTAAACATTTTTCAGAAATTTTTGAGGCAACAATATTTTTTGCAATATATCTTGCTGCATACGCTGCAGACCTATCAACTTTTGTTGGATCTTTTCCTGAAAAAGCACCACCACCGTGAGGTGCTGCACCACCATACGTATCAACTATTATTTTTCTTCCTGTCAATCCACAATCACCATCTGGTCCACCAATAACAAAATTTCCTGTTGGATTTACATAAAACTCTTCCTCTTTAAAACCTTCCATAAATTTTTTTGGTATTGAGTTCATCATATAAGGTCTCAGTAATTCTCTAACATCTTTTTGGCTCACATCTGCTGAATGTTGTGATGAAATAACAACCGATTTAACCTTTACCGGTTTTCCATCAATATATTCAAATGTAACTTGACTTTTTGAATCGGGCTCAATATTTTTTAACTTACCTGATTTTCTATCTTCTGCCATTAATCTTAAAATTTTATGAGAAAAATGAATAGGTGCTGGCATCAAAACTTCTGTCTCACTGCAGGCATAACCAAACATAATTCCTTGATCTCCTGCTCCCTCATCTTTATTTCCTGAAGAATCTACACCAATTGCAATATCTGCAGATTGAGAATGCAAATGACTTTCTATTTTCGTAGCTTCTTTCCAAGTGAAACCATCTTGGTCATATCCAATATCTTTAATACAATTTCTCACTTTTGAAATAAGTTCATCTTTATCTATTTTAGGTCCTCGAACTTCACCTGCTAGCACAACTTTATTTGTAGTAGTAAGTGTCTCACAAGCAACTCTTGAATAGGGATCACCAGAAAGGTAGGTGTCTACTACCATGTCAGAAATTCTATCTGAAACTTTATCTGGGTGACCTTCCGAAACAGACTCGCTAGTGAAAAGAAAATTTTTTAAATTACTCATTTCTGATCCTATTAAATGAAATTGTTAGAAAAATATACACAAAAATTAATATTAAAAATATTATATTTCCATATGTCGAAAAAAAAGTTTTATTAAAACTTCTCTTATTTTCAAAATCTATATAACCAGAATTACCAAAATTAATCTTTTTTTCAATTTCTCCGAGTGGATTGATTATTGCTGAAATACCATTGTTTGAAGATCTAATAACATATTTACCAGTCTCAATAGCTCTAAATATACTGTGTACAAAATGTTGTTTGGGTCCTATAGATTTTCCAAACCATCCATCTTCTGAAATATTAAATATAAAATCAAAATCGTAAGTCTTTGATAAACTTCCACTATAAATAATTTCATAACAAATAAGAGGTAAAAATTTTAATTGGTGAAATGAACTTTTTTTTATATTTATAACTTTTCTCTTGTTGCCTTTTGTAAATGAGCCAAAATTATTAGTTATTGTTTTTAAACCAGTTCGTTTTAAGAAATTCTCAAATGGAATAAATTCACCAAAAGGAACTAGATTATTCTTATTATAATTATCAATTAGTTCAAGTTTATTATCAAATATTGAAAAAGAATTAAAAAATTTATATGAACCATTATCCAATTCTCTATTAATAATTCCTAATCCTATCAAATGGTTTTCATCAAAATTTTTAATAAATACTTCTTTTAGTAAATACATTTCATTTTGGTATATGTTTGGGATGATCCCTTCTGGCCATAAAAAAAATATTTTTTTATCTTTAACAGGTGAACTTATTGAAATAAGTTCATTAACGACAGTTTCAGTATGACTCTCATCATAAAATCTACTTAGACTTATATTTGTTCCAATAATTCGAATTGTATATGGTAGCTTTTTTAATTCTTCTTTGAGAAACTCTTTTTTTTGAAAATTTCCATAGCTAATAAAAATAATTGGTAAAAGAAGTAAAATTAAACATACTCCAATTTCCTTTTTTGATTTTCTTAAAATATAAATTGCGGGTGCTGTAAAAAAACTAATAACAATCAAATTTACAGAATATGTTCCTAAAAGAGATAAAATACTTAAAAAAGTTAAGTTTTTTGAAAGACTGTAAACTATTAAGTTCCAGGGGAAACCTGTTAAAATTATACCTCTAATAAACTCTACAACCCCAAATAAAACTGCGAAACCAAAAAAAGCACTCAAAACATTTTTTGGATTTAGTAAGTAAAAAGCTATAGTAATTAAACCATAAAAGATTGCTAAAAAAGAAGGAATCAGAATTAATGCAATTGGTATTAAAAAACTTAAATTTTCATCGAATGTTAAAGATATTGTAATCCAATATAAATTTGTCAAAAAATATCCAAAACCGAAAAACCAACCATAAAAAAAGAAAATTTTTTTTTCATTTTTTTTGTATAATTTTTTAAACAAAAATCCAAAAAATAAGCTTAAAGAAAAAAAATTTATTATAAAAAAATTGAATGGGGGAAGACTTAAAGATGTAAGACCTCCTAAAATAATTAAAAATAAAAAATCAATTATAAAATTTTTTTTCAATTTAATTTAACTAATTTTTTGACCGAATTAAAAACTTTTTGCTCAATTTTATACATCTTATCAAAATCTTTATTTTTAATATGATCATAACCTAATAAATGTAAAAATCCGTGTATAAAAATTTTAATTGTATTTTCTTTAAACTCTTTTGCATTTAAATTTCTTGGCTTGTTCATATAATTAAAGCTTATAATAATATCACCTAAGTAAACTTCCCTTAAATTTTTTTTTTTGTAATCAAAAGGAAAAGAGAGAACATCTGTATGTTTGTCTTTATTTCTAAATTTTTTATTCAACCTTTTAATATTTTTATTATTTGATAGTAGTAATGTTAAATATACTCTTCTATTATTAAACTTAAACTTTTTTGAAAGATTTTTACAGATATCATTAAATAATTTTTCTTTGTTTTTTAACTTTTTTGTCCAAGATTTTTCTTCAGATAAAACATTAACCTTGATCATTGTTATTATATGCTTTAACGATTTTTGATACTAATGGATGTCTAACAACATCAGTATCATCAAACTCAACAATAGTGATTTCATTTATATTTGATAATATCTTTTTTGATCTATCCAAACCTGATATATTTTTATTTGGTAAATCTATTTGTGATGGATCACCATTAACTACTATTTTAGAATTCTCTCCAATTCGTGTAAGAAACATCTTTATTTGAGTATCAGTAGCATTTTGAGCTTCATCTAAAATTGCAAATGAGTTCTTTAATGTTCTGCCTCTCATAAATGCTAATGGTGCTATTTCAATATCCCCAATTTCAATCATTCTTTGAATTTTTTCAAAATGAAATAAGTCATAAAGTGAGTCGTATAGAGGTCTCAGATAAGGATCAACTTTTTCTTTCATATCTCCTGGTAAAAATCCTAATCTTTCCCCTGCTTCAACCGCTGGTCTTGATAAAATGATTCTTTCTATTTTTTTTTCTAATAGCATTGTTAGACCAACCGCTACAGCTAAAAAAGTTTTGCCTGTTCCAGCTGGTCCAGCTGAGATAATTATATTGCTCTGTCTTAAGGCTCTGACATATTCTTTTTGCTTTTCAGATCTTGGTATAATAGACTTCTTTGGAGTTTTAATAATATCAGTAACATTTGTATTTTTTACTTTTTCATTGATCATAAAATTATCAACAGATGATAAAATATCTTTATCTTCAATACTACCATTGTTCATATATTGATTAACTAGAAAATGGATCGCATTTTTAATTATTTCATTCTTTTCTGGTGATGATTTTATTAATATTGAGTTTCCTCTTGAGTAAAGATTTGCACCAGTAATTCTCTCTAGTTCTTTAAGATTTTTGTTAAATTCACCAACAACACCCATCAGTAATTCATTGTCATGAAAAATTACACTTAAGCAATTATTTTCGGAATAAACAAATTTTAAAGAGGACTGAATATCTTTTTTAGCTGAATTACTCAAATTTATGCTACTTTTTGTTTTGTTTTATTCATACTCTCGCCAAATAATGTATTTCGATTACTACTATTAATACGAACTTTTATCATGTTGCCCACTTCATTGTCATTACCATCAAATATTACTGGAGTCATGTATTCAGATCTACCAAAAAACTTTGAATTTTTGTATGTTTTATTCTCAACCAATACATCAATTTCTTTATTTTCTAATGATTTATTCATTTCAATTTGATTTTCAAATAATTGCTTTTGTATTTTTTCTAATCTTTGTGCCGAAATTTTTTTATCAATAAGATTAAGATTTGAAGCTGCAGTACCAGGTCTTGGGCTAAATACAAAAGAATAAGAATTAATAAATTTAATATTTTTAATTAAATCAAATGTCGCGTTAAAATCTTTTTCTGTTTCTCCCGGATAAGCAATTATAAAGTCACTTGAAAATTCAATTGATGAGTTAACTTTTTTTAATTTTTCATAAATATTTATATAATCTTTAATTAAATGTTTACGGTTCATTGATTTTAAAATTTTATCAGATCCACTTTGAACCGGTAAATGTACTAAAGGCATCAATTTTTTTGAATAACCATATAAATCTAAAAGATCGTTAGTCATATCTGTAGGATGGGATGTTGTATATCTTATTCTTTTAATTTCAGGAATTTTTTCTATTTCAATAATTAAATTCGATAATCTAAAGCTCTCATTTTGATAAGCATTTACATTTTGTCCTAAAAGGGTGATTTCTCGAGCTCCATTATGAGCAAGATCTTTTGCTTCACTTATAATTTCATTAAATGGTCTAGAGTATTCTGGCCCTCTAGTAAATGGAACCACACAAAAGTGACAGAACTTGTCACAACCCTCTTGAATAGTTAAAAAGGATGAAACTTTATTAGAACTATTTCTAATTTTATTCAAATAATCAAATTTTGCTTCCGCATCAAAATCTGTTTCTTCTAATTTTTTTTGTTTATCAAAGTATTCTTTAATTTTTTCGTTAATCTTGTGATAAGCTTGAGGACCGATGACTAAATCAATATAAGGCTCTCTTTTTAACATTTCATCATTTTCAGCTTGTGCAACGCATCCAGAAACTATTACAAAAGGTTTTTTTTTTGACCTAAAATTTTTTTTTACTCTACCAATATCATGATAAACTTTTTCCTTGGCTTTGTCTCTTATGTGGCATGTATTCAATAAGTAACAATTAGCATCATTAAGATTTTTTGTTTTTTCAAAACCAATTTTCTTAATAGTGTCAAATATACGATTTGAATCATATTCATTCATTTGACATCCAAAAGTTTTAATAAAAATTTTTTGTTTCATTTACTTGGAGTCTTTTTTAACCCCATACAATTCTAATTTATGATCTACTAAATTATAACCATATTTTTCAGCAACTTTTTTTTGAAGTTTCTCAATTTCTTCATCAACAAATTCAATAATCTCACCCGATTTTACATCAATCAAATGATCATGATGACCTTCATTTAATTCCTCATATCTTGCCTTACCACCTTTAAACTCGTGCTTTGTAAGTATACCTGACTCTTCAAAAAGTTTGACTGTTCTGTAAACAGTAGCAATACTTATTTTTTGGTCTATTTTGGATACTCTATTATACAATTCATCAACATCAGGATGATCTGTTGACTCAGACATGACTTTAGCGATTATTCTTCTCTGGTCTGTGAGCTTAACACCTTTAGCTATACATTTTTTTTCAATAGTATCTGACATTTCTAATTATACCCAACATAGATTGGATTAACAAAATTTTTTTTAATCCTAAATTTATTGCACAAATCTGGTAAGTTTTCATATTTAAAATTACTCTGATAATTAAAATCTTGCAAGCTATAACAGTAATAATCAATTTTAAGTGCTAAATTAATTGCTTTAACTAACGAGATTGAGTTCCTTATTCCAGCAAAACTTCCTGGTCCCCTATTTACATATATTAAGGAAATATCATTTAATTTCAGATTTTTTGAATTTAAGAAATCATTTACTAAATTAATTAATCTCTCATAATTAGTTTTACTATTCTCGTGAGTGACATTATAAATATTGTCATTACTTATGATCATTAAAAAAATATTTTTATTTGCAGCATCAATAATTAATTTTTTGTTCATATGTTTGTTATGTATATCAGTTAATTCTAACGCAGATGATACGAAGAGTAAACTTTATTCAAAAGATGAAGGGATAGTATCGATAATGTATCATAGATTTAACGAGTCAAAATATCCTTCTACAAATATTCAAATGAATGTTTTTAAACAACATATTAATATAATTAAAGAATCTAAATATGAATTTTATTATCCAAATGAATTTGAAAAAAATTTTGACCAACCTAAAAAAAAAAAGAAAATTTTGATTACAATTGATGATGCTTTTTCCTCTTTTTATGAAGAAGCTTGGCCATTTCTTAAAGAAAATAAGATACCTTTTATTTTATTTGTCTCAACACAACCTGTTGGGAAAAATGGGTATATGACATGGGATCAAATTAGAGAAATAGATAAATATGATTTTGTGTCTATAGGTCATCACTCACATACTCATGATTATTTAATTGATAAATCAAATGAAATATTTATTTCAGATATCGAACTTGCAAGTAATATATTTCAAAAGGAACTTGGATATATTCCAACTTTATTCTCTTATCCTTTTGGAGAATACTCAGAGTTTATGAAAAGTTTTATTTCTAAAAAATTTTCACTAGGTTTTGGTCAGCATTCAGGGGTTATTGATTTAAATAAAGAAAAATTTGAGTTACCCAGATTTCCAATTAATGAGAATTACGGAGAAATAAAAAGATTTAGATCTATTATCAATTCATACCCTTTAGAGTATAAAAAACTTTTACCCAGCGAAAAAAAATTAGATAATAGTAATAATCCACCAAAATTTAGTATTGAGTTTTTTGAAAATCAAAAAAATCTAGAAAAAATCAATTGCTACTCAAATGAAGGTGACAATTGGGAAAAATCTAATATAAAAATGACAAATAATATTTTATCTATTAATTTTCGAGACTCATTTAAACCAAGAAGAGGAAGAATTAATTGTTCTTTAAATGATGATGGTAAATGGAGATGGTTAGGTGTCCAATTTATAATACGACCAAATTAAATTAGACTTTCTAGTTCTTTACTAGAAGGTAATAATTTTGAGTCATCAAAGTCTTTTAAATTATTTTGTTTTATAATTTTTTGTAAAACTTCTACGTATTTTTCTCCTGTTTCTGCATAATTATCCAAAAATTTTGACAGAATTATACTATCTAATTCTTTACCTCTATCTCTTAATTCTGCTCGGGCTAATCTAAAATTTTGATAAGATTTATGTGTATTCAGATTTCTTTGATACGCTCTTACTGAAGCTTGCAAAACATTAAATTTCATTACTTTATGTCCTTTGCTTTCATCTGCTTCCTTCGGTTTCAAACCTTCTCCGGACCATGTCCATTGGCCAAAAAGTGCATTTCCTTCTTGAGCAAATCTAGATGTGCCCCAACCAGTTTCTTTTGCTGCTTGAGCAATAGCAAGAGAAACAGGGACTTCGTCCATTCTAATTTTCAGTACAGACAAATCTTTAGATATAACTCCATATTGTTTGTATTTTTTTTCAAGCCATTTTTTTTCTAGTTTAGTATTATTACTTTTGTTTATAATGCTAAAAAGTCTTTTTCTATCTAGTCTTATATTGTTATTTTCTTCTAATATTAAAGGTAAGATAATTTGAATAAAAAACTCTTTTCTTTCTTTAGTATTTTCTATCATCTTTATTTCTTCAGGTAATAATGTTAAAGCGACAGGCTTAACCAATTTTGATTCTCTTACATCCTCAAGTTTATAATCTGTATCATCAAAAAGTTGTTTTATAGTAGAAGCATTCAATCTCACTGTATCAGTTTCAAGGTCATTCAAACTAAAAATATCAAAAAGTAAATCCTTTTCATCCAAAATTTCATTGCTATCACTTATACCATCATTTTTTTTGTTCAATGTGTAAGCTAAAACTGCTTTTGAATTATTTTGAAAGGCATTTTTATGAAAAAAATTTTCGTTTCCAAAATTAACCATTATAGGTGCAATATAAAAAAAAGAGATAACAAAAAAACTACTAATTAATATTCTTGGAATTGAACCAATTTTCCTTTGATCAAAATATCTAAAAATTTTTAAATTTTTTCTTTGAAGGTTATAAAAGAAAAATTTAAAGTTGGTCCAAAACATCTGTCCTTTAAATTTAATATTATTTAATTTCATTATTTGGAAATTTTTTTTCATACCTTAAACTGAAACAACCTCCTTAACCTCTGGAAGATAATGACATAAAAGATTTTGAACTCCTTGTTTTAAAGTCATTGTAGAGCTTGGGCATCCTGAACAACTTCCTTGCAGTCTAACTTTTACAACTCCATTTTTAAATTCTTCAAATTTTATATCTCCACCATCTTTAGCAACGGCTGGTCTTATCTTTTTATCCAACAAATCAATAATTTTTTTTTCAATTTCTTTTAATTCTTTTGTATTTTCATTTAAATCTTTTTTTATTACACAATCTTTGCCAGTTGAATAAAATTCATTTATTAATGAAATTATAATATGTTTAATTTCCTCCCATGATGTGTCATTATCTTTATTTATTGATATAAAATCTTTTCCTAAAAAAATACTTTTAACTCCATTTACTGATAATAAATTTCTAATTAATTCATTATTAGTTTCCTCTTTATCTTTTACCTCGAAAGATTTATGATCTGAAACAATCTTACCTGGTAAAAATTTAAGAGAATTTGGATTTGGTGTAATTTCGGTCTGAACAAACATAGTTTATATATAATCAATAATTTGAAAAATTAAACTTGTTAATCAAAATACACTAAAAACCCAGTAATTCGTGAATTTTTTTTATCTTTTTTGAAGCTATATTCTCTGCTTTTGAGGATCCTTCTAATAATATTTCATCCAAATATTTTTTTTCTTGTATTAATTTTTTAATTTCATTCGATATAGGTAAAATATTTTCAATTAAAACTTGTGATAAATTTTCTTTAAATTCTGAAAAGTTTTTACCAGAAAATTCCATTATAGCTTTTTCTAAGGTTAAGTTTGTTAAACTTGCATAAATACCAATCAAATTTTTTGCCTCTGGTCTTTTATCTAATTCTTCAATACTAGATGGCATAGGTAAAGAGTCAGTTTTAGACTTTTTAATCTTATTTATTATAAGATCCTTATCATCAGTTAAGTTTATCCTACTTAAATCTGATGCATCAGATTTACTCATTTTTTTTGTACCGTCTTTAAGACTCATTATCCTAGAGAATTCCTTTTGAATTAAAGGCTCTGGTATCTTAAAAAATTCTTCAACACCAAAATCATTATTAAATTTTTGCGCAATGTCTCTACAAAGCTCTAGATGTTGTTTTTGATCCTCACCAACTGGAACATGAGTTGTATCATATAATAATATATCTGCTGCCATTAATACTGGATAAGAGTAAAGTCCAATGCTTGCTTTTTCTTTATCTTTACCCGCTTTTTCTTTGAATTGAGTCATTCTATTTAACCAACCCATCCTAGCAATACAGCTAAGTATCCATGCAGTCTCCGAATGAGCACTTACTTTAGATTGGTTAAAAATAATATTTTTTTTAGGATCGATTCCACTTGCAATAAAAGTTGCAACAGTTTCAAGAATATTACTTCTTAATTCTTTTGGATTTTGGCTTGTGGTAATCGCATGCAAATCTACTACGCAAAAAACACAATCATTTTCATTTTCTTTACCTAGTCTAACAAAATTTTTTATTGCCCCTAAATAATTACCTAAATGAAGATTTCCTGTGGGCTGAACACCTGAAAAAATTTTTTTTTTCATAAACTAATACTTTAATTGAATATCTTCATATTTAAAAGCTTTGATAAGCAATGAAAGCACTAAATAAAATATAAGACCTAATGCTGCAGAAAATATAAGATATAATGATTTCAAATAATAATCATAATCTAATTTATTTTCAAAAATTGAAATTATAAACTCAAAAAATATTCCCATTAAAATTGAGGCGATGATAATTTTAAAAAATCTTTTAAAGAATACTTCATTAAATTGAAATAAATTTCTTTTTTTTAAAAAAATGTACAAAAGAACTGAATTGAACCAAGAAGAAATAGTTGTGGCTATTGGAATAATTATAAATCCAACACTTTTAAAATAATATACGCTTATAAGAACATTAAGGATAACTGAAATTACAGAAATATAAAATGGAGTTTTAGTATCATGATTTGCGAAAAAAAAAGTTGAAAAAATTTTAATTAGTGCAAACGCAGGTAATCCTAATGAAAAAAAATAAAGAGCTTTAGAAGAATTAATAACTGCTTTTTGATCAAATGAACCGTAGCCAAATAAAGCAGAAATTATTTCTTCAGAACCGACTATCAAAGCAACTGTTGCTGGAATACTCAAAAACATGCTCAACTCCAATGCTTTATTTTGGATTTGAGAAATTTTTTTTTTTTTATTTAAATGTACATATTTAGAAAGTTGTGGCAATACAACCACTCCAATTGCTATTCCTGCGATGGCTAAATTTATTTGATAAATTCTATCCGCATAATAAAGGTAAGAAACTGCACTAGCTTGAAAAGATGCAATAATAGTTCCAACTAAAATATTAATTTGAGTAACTCCTGATGAAAAAATACTAGGCAATAATTTTTTAAAAAAAAATTTAACTTTATTTGTTATCTTAAATTTAAAGTTAATTTCAAAAGTATAAAATTTATTAACAAATTTATATAAAAAAACTAATTGTAAAAAACCTGCTATAGACACTCCGTACGATAAAAAATAAACAAGGTGATCATTTAAATATCTACCAAAAAATAAAATTCCCACCAAAACTAAATTTAAAATAATTGGGGCCGCAGAAGCTGCAGCAAATTTGTTATGTGAATTTAAAATTGCTGCAAAAAAAGATGATAAGCTTACAAACATTAAAAAAGGAAAAGTTATTCTTGTTAGATCTATAGCTAAATTAATTTTTTCACTATCTGCAACAAAACCAGGGGCTATCAACCCTACGAATACTGGCATGAAAAGTTCAATAACTAAGACAAAAAATAGTAAACCTAAAAATAAAAGATTAAAAACATCATTAGCGAACTTTTTAGATTTTAATTTATTATTTGATAACTCTGATGTGTAACTGGGCACAAATGCTGCATTGAAAGTCCCTTCTGCAAATAATCTTCTAAAAGTGTTTGGTATTCTGAAAGCAACAAAAAATACATCTGCTAAGAAACTTGTTCCTAATGAGATTGCAATCAAAACATCTCTTAAATAACCAAGTAATCTACTAATTATAGTATAGAAACCAAAAGT
>MDTD01118075.1_pt1 | contig 16204 bp, 15 predicted proteins | sample 811221 | NCBI WGS metagenome assembly MDTD01 (sample SAMN05326646, study PRJNA326480) | marine metagenome | isolation source: seawater | place: Pacific Ocean: South West | collected 2011 | reverse complement strand
TTGTCAGAACACTGTAAAATGCTTACTATCACAGAAAAAGACAGTGAACATGCATTGTCCTGTATTTCAATGCTTGCAAAGCACAGCAATAGAAATTTTAAATACTTGGTCGGTGCAGATATTAAGAAAACACATTATGACCTTCTGATAAATGCTACTCCTGTCGGCATGCGTGAAGAGGATCCAAGTCCATTTGATGATGACTTAATTTCGAGGGCAGATTGGGTTGCAGATATTGTTTACGATCCCCCGGTAACTAAATTGGGTTTGACCGCCAAGAATTTAGGGAAATCTCTGATCAGTGGTCGTGACATGGTTAGAGGACAAATTGAACCAATTGCTGATTGGTTGTTGGACTGCGAGACTATATAGTTTATTCACGTGCTAAGTTTCATGAATTCTGTTTCCTAAGTTCATATTCCAATCGATAAGTTCCAGGTGCCCTCAATACCTTCAATCTATCTATTTGTGCTATAGATGCCGAAAATTCCTTGTAAACATTAAGTAGTGCTTGAGCCCAACCTGATTCAATGATTACTACCAGATCCGGGACTTCATTGGTGTTAGACCTAGCTCTTCTTTCAGCTGTCTCTTGGTTGCTAGCTTCCAAATTTGCAATACATAAATGGACACCGCAAACTAAGGAATTTTGCATTTCAATTTTCTTAAGTAAGTCAGTTAATTCATCAATTATTTGATTATTGGTATCAAACTGAAATCCAGCAACGATTATGTTGCCACCTTCACCAATTGATTTAGAATAATGTAATTTGGTAAGGCCACGTGTAACATTATAGAAATCTTTTACCGTATCAACCGTAAGTGGTGTTGGTTTGTTAAGCCTTTCCAAGTAGTTATTACTCTGTAAAACATCCATAGAAGTTGTTTCATACAAAGTAAACCATTCAACTTCAGCATCCTGTCTTATAAATCTTCTGCCTCTTAAAAAACCCGGGATATTGACACGTTCAGGTATATGTTCACTATCGTGCCAAAAATAAAATTTCTCTCTAGCTGCCCAGCGTATATCGTTCCAGATTGCAATCACACCATTACCCATTAAACTCATAGTTAAACATCCTTGAATTGACTATTGAAATATTAAATAAATATAGCGGGAAAAATTTAGATTAAATATTCTATGAATTTTGCATTTTCGGAAGTATTTGAAGGGAATAAGCGATAATTTATCACACGAAATTTCTATAGTATTTTTAATTCCCTTGCAAGATCTATTGAACAATAGATTTATAGATCTTTACTGACTATTATATGTATTTCTCTAGCTCCTCTATTTATAGATGTGTGGCTGCAAGGGTTTTGGCCAGTTTATTCTTGGGATTTTTGCCAATCTTTACCTACCGTTTTACCTCATTAAGAATTTATGTTTAGATTGATTTGTAATGGCCTTGAAAGAGAAGAATTAAAATGGTTTTCGAATTTTGTGTCTGATCTTTGCGAGAGTCCGGATAAAATTATCGCGGAGTTGCTCTTGTCTTAGGTGTTGTTGGTTAATGACATACCATCTACCATTTACTACAGTTGCCATGATACTTGAAATGTCTGAAGTATAGACAATTGTAGAAAGTCGATGGCTCTTTGGTGATGCAGACAGCAATGGTTGGGATGCATCATATACTACTGCATCGAAAGGCTCGCCTACAGATAGTGGTTGATCAGAATATCCAGTGGCAGCACGTCCATGCAGTATAGCTTGCTTCAACGCAATTTCCCCACCTTCATCAGAACCTTCAAAACAATAGGTGTTGCGTTTTTGATGACGCAATCTTTGTCCATAGTCTAACCAACGCAATTCCTCGCATGGATTGAGGCTAATATGACTGTCTGTACCAATACTCCATCTCCCTCCAGATTGCATGAAAGCACGCAAACTAAAAAAACCATCGCCAAGATTTCCTTCTGTAGAGGGACATATCACAACATGAGCCTTGGAATGAGCCAACTGCTCCACTTCTTTGCTATCCATGTGAGTGGCGTGCACTAAATGATAGTTTCCTTCAAGACTAAGATTTTGAAGTAACCAAGTGATCGGTCTATGACCTAGAAACTGTTGGGCATCTGCAACTTCTTTTTGTTGCTCAGCTACATGTATGTGTTTAGGAATACCTAGAGGAACTGATTCGAAAATTTTGCAGATAGACTCAGAAGAAGCAGCTCGCAAAGAGTGAATTCCCATTCCAAGCTTTGAATTGGCGGTGTTATCTACAAGTTTTTGGGTTTGATAGAGCAGATCAAGGTAATCATCCGCTGTTTGCGATATGAAACGTCTTTGGAGAGGATTTATTTGGTCCTGAAAGCCTCCTCTCTGGTAAAAGATTGGCAAGAGTGTGATTTTAATACCTGTTGAATGTGCAGCCTTCAAGAGTGCATGACCCATGGCTGCTTTTTCTTCGTATGCAGAACCGTCAAGATTGTGATGTAAATAGTGAAACTCAGCGACAGCAGTGTATCCATGACGGAGCATTTCGGCGTAGAGCATTACTGCAATGTCCTCCATCTCTTCTGGCGAAATGGTATTTGCAAGTTTATACATTGCGTCTCGCCAACTCCAAAAATCATCTAACACACTATGGTGTGGAAGGTGTTCTGCAAGACCTGCCAAAGCATATTGAAATGCATGCGAATGCGCATTGTTATGACCCGGAATTACAAAACCTCTGATTTTTTCTATCGGTTCTTGAGTCTTGGATTCCTCAGAAATTGAAAGGATACAACCCTCCGAGTCGAGCTTTACAAATGCTGGTTCGAACCATTGCTTTGTATCCCAAAGAGCTTCGAAACACAGATTTTTTCTCAAATCAGGTTGATTGTGCATGCTGGTTCTTATGACAGTAAATTCAAATTTGGGTTTTGAGTTGGCTTGCTAGGGCGGTGAGGGTTTTGATTAAAACTGTCCTTATCTTATCAGCATAATCTGGGATATAAGTTGAGGTTTCCTCATCCATATATAATGACTTTGCCATTTCAAGTTGAAGTGCATGAATCCCTTGCTGAGGATTACCGTAGCAACGAGTGATATATCCTCCCTTAAACGGATCATTTTCACAAAATTCAAAAGATTTATCTTCTGAGAGATGAGACACAGCAGTACTGATTAACTCAGAGGAAGCGCTACAACCATTTTGGTTTCCTAAGATCAGGTCAGGGAATGGATCTTCTCGAATAGTGGGAATAGATTGACGAATTGAATGAGCATCCCACAAAAGAACATCAGGAAAGGTTTGCTGGAGTTGATGGAGTTCTTCTCGTAGTTGAAGATGGTATGGATAAAAATAAAGCTCTTTGCGAAGTTGGATATCTTCATCTGTAGGAAGTACTTGAGAATATAATGGTTGCCCAAAGAAGGTATGTGTAGGAACGAGTTGAGTTATTGCACGACCATCCTCATAGAGTGGCTCTCCCGTAGGATTTCGATTGAGATCAATTACATACCGGCTGTACTGTGCAACGATCATTGTGATGCCTAATTCAGGAGCAAAGTCGTAAAGTTGGTCAACAAACCAGTCTGTGTCATCTGGATACTGAAGATGCTTTTGATCAAAGTCTTTATGAAGGTTCTCTGGAAATAAAGTTCCAGAATGTGGAACGCTCAAAAGAATGGGGAGTAAATATTCATGTGGCCGAATAATCTTGTAGGCTAGGGGATTTACTTTCATCAACTCGTCCTCTTTGAATCTTATTTCGGAGAGATGGGAAAAAATTAAACTTTTAATGCTGTTGTGACCAGAAAAATGCTCAGATTTACTCGATGAGTCATCATGATAGAACGTAAGAAATGTTAGTGAGCTGACATCTAACCCATTGTTTTGGCAAATTTTAGCGTACTATCTTTACCACAATTAACCTAGTGCTGCAGGCCTAAGCCCAATGTTCGCTGGGCGTTTGCTCTCTGTAGAAAGCAAATAATTTTTATTGGAATTTAATACCGCAATTTCTAAAAATTAACTACAGCCTCAGTGATCAATTTTATCAGAGATTTGAACATGTGAGATTCGAAAGGTCTTGACCCAAAAAAAAGATTGAGCGATCTTTGCGTCGAACGACATTAGATCTAGTCAATGTCGTCTGATTCTCTCTCAATCAACGTGAAAAACGGAGAAAACTATGAAGCGATCTTTGCTTGCAGTAGCCTGTGTGTTAATGGGACTTTCAACGGCGAATGCTGCGCAGACAACTTTAAACGTAGGAATGGGATCTGCTGATGCAGGGAAATTAGATCCGCATCTTGCTACAACAACGCCTGACAAAGGGCTGTTACACTGGATGTATAACGGCCTTGTCCGAATTAAACCTGGACAGGCTAGCCCACAGTTTATTGAGCCAGACTTGGCTGAAAGCTGGACCTCATCCGCTGATGGTCTGACTTGGACGTTTAAGCTGCGCAAGGGTGTACAGTGTCACGGTAAATACGGGGAGTTCGACGCTGAGGATGCAGTTTTTTCTATCCAGCGCGCAGCTAGTAAGGAAACGTCTAGTTTCGCAAAAGATTTTGGTGCCGTCGGTAGTGTTGAAGCAACCGGTTCATATGAGGTCAAAATTACTTTGACAGAACCTGTGCCCAGTTTGTTAGGTCTGCTAGTACCTTATCATGGGGGCAATATGGTCTGTAAGGATGCTGTCGAAGATTTAGGGGAAGACTACCAGCGCTCCCCAATTGGTACTGGACCTTTTATGTTTGCTGACTATCAGCCACAGCAATACGTAAAACTTGTTGCAAATGAAGATTATTTTAGAGGGGCCCCTAGGATCAAGGAAATCTATTATCGCTACATCCCGTCCGATGCAAGCCGCGACCTAGCGTTTCAATCCGGTGAGATTGATCTGATCTACGGGAAACAGGATCAGACATGGATAGATAGAATCAAGAAAATCCCAAACACTGAAGTAGTAGTGATGGAGCCTGGAGAAATGTCTGTCATACATCTTAATATGACAATGCCTCCTCTTGACAACCCACTTGTTCGTCAAGCTGTCGCTCATGCAATCAATCGCGATTTAATGGTCCAGTTTAAGGGTCCAGAAGTTACACGTAAGTCCGTCTCAGTTGTTCCGGAAGGATATCTTGGCTATACCAATGATATCACTAGATATCCACATGATCCAGCGAAAGCAAAAGCACTGCTCGCTGAGGCTGGTTATCCCAATGGTGTGACACTAAAGACTATTCATACAAGCCTCTCAGGGATGCTCTCGACCATGGAGGCAGTGCAGGCTACACTTAAAGAAAGTGGGATAAATCTTGAGATAACAACTGTTGAGCATGCCACTTTTCATGCACAAATCCGTAAGGATCTCTCACAAGTGGTTCACTATTCAGCAGCACGTTTCCCTGTTGCTGATGTATATTTAACTCAGTTTTTTGATAGTGCTTCGATCGTCGGCACACCTACAGCTGTAACCAACTTCTCACATTGCAATGTTGCAGACGCCGAGATTAGGGCAGCCAGGGTTGAATCTAATAGTACAAAGCAGTTAGCACTTTGGAAGACTGCACAGCAAAAAATTATGGATACAGTCTGTGCTGTGCCCATCTTTCAGAACCTTCAGCTTTGGGCTTGGAATTCCTCACTTGATCTTGGAGTTGATGTAAAGGGTTCTCTTAACCTTAGTCCACCAGTTACAGAGCAGGCATATTTCAAAAACTGATAACGCATGACGTTTGTTTTTTACCAGGGTGTCGCTTGCCAATTGGCTGCACGCCCTAAAGCTTTTCTTGTGCAATGAGCAGTTTCGTAATCAGGCGGCTTGGTTTTGCCATTATAACGCTCTTCGCGGTTCTGACGTTGGTCTTCTTCATTGTCAGAATCTTGCCTGGGGATCCCGCAATAGTGATCCTAGGTGACCAAGCAAGTATGGAAGCCATTGATGCTCTTCGTGCTCGGCTAGGTCTTGATCGACCGCTCATCGTTCAGTATAGCGATTTCATGGTTGGCGTCCTCTCTGGCGACTGGGGGACCTCGCTGGTATCTGGTCGCCCAGTCATTGCAGAAATCCTCAAGGTTCTACCGGCAACTATTGAGCTAACCATAGTTTCGTTGGTCTTGGGTGCGTTAATTGGTATTCCTCTGGGTATCTGGTCGGCAGTAAAGCGTAATCGCCTCCCAGACTACTTCACTCGACTTAGTTCACTGATCGGGCTTTCTTTTCCAGCTTTTGTCTCAGCCATTCTTCTTCTGTTGGTTTTCTCCATTCAACTCCGCTGGTTTCCTGTAATTAGTTCTGGACAGGGCACAACTTTCGTAGATAGGCTGCGTGATCTTGCGCTACCAGCAATAAATCTTGGTCTGATCATGGCTGCTTATATTACAAGAGTTGCCCGCTCTTCGATGCTTGAGGTTTTGAGCCAGGATTATGTTCGTACCGCAAGAGCTAAAGGCATTATCTTCTCCCAGATCATCTGGAGACATTGCTTGCTCAATTCTATGATTCCTGTGGTTACTGTCGTTGGGTTATATCTTGGAATCTTGATTGGAAATTCTGTGTTGACAGAAATTGTTTTCAATCGACCGGGCCTGGGTAAGTTGATCGTGGGAGCGTTAAATCAAAGAGATTACACTATGCTTCAAGGCATGATGGTTATCTACACCCTGATTGTCGTTGTGGTAAATTTACTTACTGATTTGACCTACGGACTTATTGATCCACGAGTAAAATATAAATGAAATCGCCAGAGCAAACCCGGACACAAGTTTATTGGCGTACTACTCTGAGAGCAATCTGGTCTGGTCTCCTCACTGCTTTCAACTCAAATAAAACATCCTGGGTAGGCCTTGTATTGTTTCTTCTGGTCTGCTTAGCTGCAATTCTGGCACCTATGCTGGCACCGTACGATCCTCTCGAGCAAAGTATCTTATACAGACTGAAGCCACCAACTGGTGAGCACCTTATGGGTACCGATTACTACGGTCGTGATACTCTATCCCGTCTCATTTGGGGTGCTCGTATCTCGTTGACAATTGGTTTACTTGCTATAGGTGCAGCCATGATCATTGGCTCACTGATCGGTCTTGTTGCGGGATATTTTGGAGGGAGAACCGACATAATCATCATGCAAACAATGGATGTGCTATTAGCTTTCCCATCTTTAATTCTCGGGTTGATCGTAGTTGCGATGCTGGGACCAAGTATTACCAACCTTGTGATAGCCATTTCATTTACTGCAATTCCACCTTTTGCAAGGATTGCGAGGGCCCCCACGATGGCAATAAAAGAGCGTGAGTTCATCGAAGCCGGCCGCGCCCTAGGCTATTCCGACCTAAGGCTAATGCTTGGTCATATTCTACCAAACATTCTTCCAGAAATATTGGTGATGGGTTCACTGTGGCTAGCCACAGCAATCAGAGTCGAGGCTTCACTTGCCTTTATCGGACTAGGAGTTTCACCTCCAACACCAACATGGGGTGGGATGATTCGGGAGGGATTCGAAAACATTCTGGATAGTTTCTGGCTCGCACTCTTTCCAAGCATTGCGATCCTAATCGTCGTTTTCTCTCTTAATCTGCTGGGTGACGGACTTCGTGATGCCATTGACCCGAAACTTAGGGATGAGCAGTGAATGAAATTGAAAAAAATCTAAGACAACCTGTACTCTGTGTTCAAGATCTGAGTACCGCCTTCAGAGTCAGTGGGGTCTGGAAGACGGTAGTTGATCGCATAAGCTTCGAAATCGGAGAGAAAGAAACGCTAGCAGTAGTAGGAGAATCGGGCTCAGGGAAGAGCGTTACTGCATTGTCCATCATGCGCCTCGTTTCCCCAATCAACGGAAGAGTGCAAGGCAATGTCACACTAGAAGGCCAGAGTCTCCTGGACCTAACTGAGGAAGAAATGCTCACAGTTCGTGGTGGTTCTATCGGTATGATTTTTCAGGAACCTATGACTAGCCTGAATCCCCTGCTGACAGTCGGCTTTCAAGTTTCTGAGGCACTGCGCCGGCATCGTGACATGTCTCTTGCTGAGGCAAATAAGGAGGCACTACGCCTATTCGATCTGGTTCGTATTCCTGACGCTGCCAAAAGATTTTCAGAGTTCCCTCATACCTTTTCTGGTGGTATGCGACAACGAGTGATGATCGCTATTTCTCTTGCATGCAGACCAAAACTCCTCATAGCCGATGAGCCAACCACAGCACTAGACGTCACCATTCAAGCACAGATCTTGGAACTAATTCGAGATCTTCAAGGCGAAATTGGTATGTCCGTCATGTTTATTACTCATGACATGGGAGTTGTTGCAGAGATAGCGGATCGGGTCGTGGTGATGAAATCTGGACAACAAGTGGAGCAAGCAACTGTTATAAATCTGTTCGACAACCCACAACATGCTTACACCCGTCAATTACTCTCTGCCGTACCAAAACTTGGATCACTGCGAGGAATCAGTCTGCCACAGAAATTTCCGAGCATTGAAAAGCCCATCCCCAAAAGTAAATCCCAAACAATTCCAATAGAAGATGCTGAAGAATTGGATAGCAGAGGGGAAAGCATTCTGGAGGTAAGTGGACTCACCACCCGCTTCCCAGTTTGTGGTGGGCTCTTCAATCGGGTTATTGGCAATATTCATGCTGTTGAAAATGTGTCTTTTAGCTTAAGATCTGGTGAAACCTTGGCTTTGGTTGGAGAGAGCGGTTGTGGGAAGTCAACAACTGGACGGTCAATTCTGAGACTGGTCGAACCAAATGCTGGTTCCATTAAACTAGGTGGAATCGATTTAATGGATCTTACGCAATTGGAATTGCGTAAGATGAGACAGCGCTTACAAATGATTTTCCAAGACCCATACGGTTCGCTTAATCCCCGCAAAACCATCGGTGCATCGATCCGGGAACCCATCGTCGTCCACGGAATTGCACAAGGATTCGATGCCGACAAACAGGTTGCTGATTTGCTTACACAAGTAGGTCTAAAGCCTGAACATGCTACTCGCTTTCCCCATGAATTTTCGGGAGGGCAACGTCAAAGAATATGTATCGCCCGCTCACTGGCCTTGAAGCCAACTGTTTTAGTGGCAGATGAGTCTGTATCTGCACTCGATGTTTCCATAAAAGCACAGGTGATTAACCTGATGCTTGACTTACAGGCTGAGATGGAGCTTTCTTACCTGTTTATTAGCCATGATATTGCAGTCGTTGAACGAATCAGCCACAGAGTGGCGGTCATGTACCTAGGACAAATCGTAGAGATTGGGCCTCGGAGTGCCGTAATTGAGAATCCAAAGCACCCTTACACCCAACAACTTATGAGCGCAGTACCCGTGCCTGATCCTCGCCAAAGAAGGGTGCGAACTGGCCTCATGACTGAGGAAATCAAGAGCCCAGTACGACCCATGGGTTTTACATCAAAAATTTTACCAATGATGGAGATTGGAGCAGACCATTTTGTTCGAAAGTGTGAATAGAGTCTCTACTAACCATGTAAGGTGAGTGAGCTTTGCTTTACTTCCTGACCTCGGAACCTGGATCTTTTGAATGCGTTGAGGGGAAGACGTGGGGTCTCATCAAGCACAAGATCTCGCACGAGTAGAGAGGTCATCGGCGCTATACCAAATCCATGTCCAGAAAAACCTGCAGCGATAACAATACCATTAATTTCTGGAGTACGTTCAATAACTGGCAATGCGTCAGGTGTCAGGTCCAAGAGTCCAGCCCAGATTTTAGCAATTTTCGCGTCCCTGAATGCTGGAAGGACACCAGATACATTCTCTATTGTGCGTGCAATACTTGAAGCTGTCGGGGCTACTGCTGGAGGAGGGCCTTGCGCAAGCTCCCCATGCCAATCCATAGCGCTACTTGTTACTCGGAGACGCCCGTCAATCTGCTGGCGCCCAGCACAGTTTGCATTGGCCACCCCAAAAACAGGTTTTAAAAGTGGCTGCAATGGTTCAGTTTGTATGACAGTGACCATTGGAATGCTTAAAGGAATACCAAGGTTAAGCGGAGCTAATAAGTCGTTAGAGTGGATGCCAGCGGCTATTACACAATTATTGCCAACTATTCTGTCTTTTCCAGTACTGATACCAACAAATCTGTCTCGATCGACCAAGATTTCACTCGCAGCTTGACCTAAGAGGAATTTAGCGCCATAGCGCTCTGCTGCTGCCCGGAAAGCCATGACTGTAGCGTGTGGCTCAGCGTGCCCATCTGTCCTACAAAAAGATGCTGCCAGAACCTTGTGTGAAATCGCTGGAGCAATTTCATGAATCTCTACTGATCCATTTAGAAAGATCACATCCAAGCTAGCTTTGCTCTGAACTTTTACTAGGTCTTGGATCGTTTCCACTTCGTTTTCATCCCGAGCTATTCGGAGGTTGCCTTCTTGCCGATAGCCTGTATCTGCTCCAAGTTCCTCACTTAGTTTAGGCCACATTTTTACTGCTTCAATCGCAATAGGCAACTCGGCTGGATGGCGACCGGACTGCCTAACACCAGCAAGTGTCCAGCCTGATGCCATCGCTGCTGGGGAAAAGCGCTCAATTACAGTGACTTGATGGCCTTCTCGAGCGAGTTGGTAGGCACTTGCACAACCATTTACGCCAGCCCCTACAATGATAATATCTGATGACGACATGCGCATACCTCTACTATACTATTGATGATACACTTGATTTTCATCTAATTAATTGAGAGTGCTACACAACAATTACTTGCATGAAACTGAGATGAAGTATCTCTAGCTATGAAGATCGACTGGACTGATAATATGGTGTGAACTCTTACCAAGATAAAACTATAAATATTTTAAGGAGATAACCAGTTAATCATCAATGTTTTGAAGAAATTAGAACCCAAGGATGTTGTTAGGCTGTAGGCCTGAGCAATCAATGCGATCAAAACCACATTTACCAAGTACGCTAAATTATTTACTCTGATGAAGTCTATCAATCAAGCAGACATTGCTTACAATTTACAAAAAACTGGATTGATAGCCTCTGACCGAACCTATTATTATTCCGTTGATAAAAGATTGCTAAAAAAAACTAATAATCGTAGGGCTTGCCAGCAACTAAATTGATAAATCCTTGACTACCCCTGCACTAGTGTATTGTCTACGCAAATTAACAATTCCAACCATGATTCTCTTTTTTCTGTCAAATTTTTGAACAATAAACTTAATTTCAAATTGATATTACTATTTATTTACAAAATATCATTGTTTTGATTTGGATATGAATCCTGGAGAAATATGACAAAAACAGTCGCCTATTATCGAACCAGTTCCATGGCCAATCTTCCCCCAGTCTTCCTCCTAAAATTAGGAAATCAGAATTATAATTTGAACATCGTTTCTCATTTATAAAATTAATACGGATGATTATGGACAACTACATTGATATTAAAGCAACACTTTCTAAAAGATTTTTCACATCTGCAGAAGACAAAAAACTTGCAGAGAACTTTAAAAATGGGGAGCAAGATGAATTTTCTTTTCAGAAAATGGAATGGAAGGCAGATAACGAAGTAAGGGGATTCAGAGGAGAATTTATAGGAATATATGTCTAAGGAATTCTGTCAACCAAGTTAATATGAGGTCTGATGAAATTCATTTTTACTGTCATCAGTCTCTGCACCTTAGGACTTTCTGCGTTGACGATTCCTAGTTCAGCTGCGGACGGGGTTATCCCTCTGATCACGATAACAACCCGATTCATCGCAAGATGCACTCGGAGACTGATCATCTTGACAATCCTTTAAAGATTGAAGGGTTGACCTAGTCAAAATGCCATAAGTTAGGTGTTTGCACACTTGTTTACTCCACTGGCAATGCTAACCAACAGGCGCAAGCTTGGGAATTCTACTTGCCATCATTGAGTATTCAGATGGAGGAGTTTAGATAAAGTCGTTGATATTACCACCCCCCTTGCCAATCTAGTTTATTTACAAAAGTAAAAAGTATTTTGAAAGAATCTGAAAAGATTCATGTTTCAGGCAGGAAATTCCGTCGTATAGTCATTGGACATTTACATGTGGATGAAGTTCCTTTAACTACAAAAATGATAGAAGTAGCTATTAAAACAGATTGCTAAAAAAATTGAAAAAAAGGGAAATCATTACTTCCTAAGTAAGCATATTCTGAGGTAGTTCAGCCAATTATGATGAGGAAGATAAGTATTATGGTAAACTGATTCTATTTATTATAAAAATTATTTAAATGAGTACCGCATCTGTAAATTAACTCACAATCAATCTTCAAGTTCATTAGCTGCACAGCTTATATCAAAGGAATATGACTGCTATCGCTGTTATTTCTAAGCATTTCTGACAGGGGTTTTTTGCATAGCTCAAATCATCCTGAACAAACACCCACCTGGTTTTTGCCTTCAAACACTATTAATAACACACCCCAGAAGCTTCTCAAAGTATCTCATCACTTCAGTTGGATCATCTTTAGTTTAAGTCCGATTGCGGTGTAATAAATTGATTTTAAATGACTAAATTCACTTAACATTTATTAAAAAATAGCCAAATCAATCCCACCTGTAAAACAATCAATCTATCATCTATAATTTGTCCCTTACAGAAACTCATCAAAACACACCCCCTTGATTGAAGCGGGGACAGGACTAAAGTACTAACCCTCTTCACACATTACCTCCCCTAATCGATTTTCATCCGAGTCCAATTTTCTATCGAGGAGAATACTGAAGTTCAAGCTCGCTGGGGAGCAGAAGGAAGAATGGAAATATGAGGAGATCTTTAATTCTTTGGAATTAGCTAGTTGATTGAGTTCAGCACAGAATATTAACAGTAATCAGCGCATTAGGAGAAGATAGTCACTTGTTGGGATGATGAAATGAATAATTTGGATGTCTACAGATGCCTACAGGATCTCAAAGATCATCAGAACAGAAAGCAGATAGATTTCCGCTAAATTACGCTATTGAACCTGATTATTGTCTTTGCAGAGTCAAAAACTAAATTAGACACAGCTGAGCAATCAGAGTAGACCCAGCATATACGGGGAGTTTCATCAATGTATACATAACTACTTAGTATAAATTTTAACAAATCTGGCATCTTATTGATTATCCTGTCTGCAGGGAATCCGAGAGATCAGCACCCAAAACTGGGATCAATTTTTACTAGCGCTCTGTTTGAATAATTTGGGAGTAGCTTAGGCAGTTGGAGTTGGTTTCAAACATATTTAGTAAATTCTATGCCCATCTGCTCATGAATTTCTAAAAATGCTGGGTTAGACAGCATCCTCTCTTGTAATTCTCGATCAAAAACATCTGGACACAGAATTGCAGTTTGTTCATAAGCTTTAGCTAACATAACGTCCCTCATGAACAATCCATCCATTTTGGTATCTTCTTCCGTTTTTTTTCTATTCATCAAAAGTACATTGGTTAAATTTGATGACGGCTATAAAATTCAACATATTTACTCACTGTCTGATTGCAGCAAGTTGAACTCAACTAGAAAACTCTATTAGATTACTAGATATCAAAAATTCATAACAAACAGGCAAGCAAAGTTTGTATGATAAGTATGATTCACGGCCCCAATCTATATTTTTTTATTTGTAGACATGTAGTAAATCCCACTAACCTCAGAAAACATCCGATCTAAAGGAGTATTGTTTGCCAAGGGGTAAGATTAGCTCCTCAGTTGTTATCAGATTGAGTAGATTATAAATAATATTAGGCAGATAATGAATTCTGAAACAGAAGTTCTTCACAGTCTTGCACAGTCCTTTTATACATTCTTTAGAACTGGTATTTTCAGATCAGAGCAAACCGACATTAGCAAATTGACTTTGGAACAAGCTTACGAGTGCCAGCATTATTTTCATAAGTTGCGCATTGCTGATGGTGACAGACCTATTGGATACAAAGTTGGTTGTACAAGTACAGCAGTTAGAGAGCAGTTTGGTGTTGGTGAACCTATCTGCGGCTTAATAATGACACCCGGTTTATTGCGTGAAGGAGATCTGGTCGATAGCAACAATTATTTTCAATTAGCAATTGAGCCAGAATTCGTAATTACACTCAAACAAGATTTGGCTGAAGTGCCAACTTCTGATAGAGAATTACTTGAAGCCATTGAGATTGTTCAACCTGGGATAGAGTTACATAATTACGTTTGTCATTTCAGCCCGCTTAAGCAGCAGGAAGTTATCTGTTCCAATGGAGTTCATGCTGCACAGTTAGTTGGAAATGGTAAAGTGAGAGCTAGCGAAGTGCACTGGCAGTTAGAAGGTGTTGCGGTTTTTAAGAATGGGGAACTGGTAGCTTCTGGAGTGGCGGCTGATATTATGGGTAGCCCTTTAAACTCGCTGCGGTTTTTGATTCAACATCTAAGAAAACGTGGTGAGAGGCTAAAGGTTGGAGATTTGGTCATCCCGGGATCGGCGACTGCACTAATCTCTGTTGTTGCTGGTGATGAGATTACCTGTAGTTTCACCAATATTGGCAATGTGACGATGAAAGTTGTTTAATCGATCATAGCCGATAGGGTCGAGAGACAGGCCAAAGAATTCTCAACCAGTCATCGCGTAAAGAGGAAAAGACTTAATACATCAAACTCACTCGATGTCTTTTACGTTTCTTTCATGATCGAGAACGACCATATGTGTATAGGAAAGAATTAGACTTGTGCATGGAACGCCAACAGACTTGGCATAGTCAACCATTGAGCCAAGAATGTGCACATATTCGGACTTTTGATTAAGTTCCAAGTCTCTCAGCATTGAAGCGCTTAATTTTGATTATTTTTCTAATAAATTAATTAAAGCCCCATTCTTCACATCAACCGAAATGGAGTATCCTGATTTCTCAGCTGCCCCGCAAAACTTATCATACATTGTTGTCGTTGCTTCTGTACCAAATCGGCAATCTGTTACCCTACCCATACAAGCTCTCATCAAGGTTGTCATCCCAGCTAGTGTTGTAAGTACTGCCCATTTGTCCCAAAGCGCCTGTTCAATTTGTAAAGTAAGAATGCTTTCAAAAGCAGATGTGCTGCATAAATTGTGAAGATTTTCTGCAACATTCTTTTGTGATTCTTGTCGGGCCCCAAATACGAAACTCGGATCATCTCTACGCTGCTGAACTGAACCATCTGCTGTCAATGTTGTTGATATGTACGCAGCCCCAGCCATCACGCATCCTTTTCTAAACAAACGATCCCATTTGGTGTAGATGATCAATACCATTGAGAAAAGGCAGGAGAAAGGGTTTTCCTGTGACAATCTGAATTACCTCAATTGCCTCTGCAAAGTCATAAGACTTTGGAGTTAAGACTACTAAATCAACATCACCATTCAGACTATCTTTTGTCACTGTAGCATGATTCAATTTCACATTTTCTTCAGATGTTTTCATTACCAGTCCGTTCTTTCGAAGAAGTATTTGCTTTTCGGGTCTGACCAATATAGTGACATCAGCTCCAATTAGACTCAGTCGGGCACCATAATATTCCCCAACGGCACAAGGATAAGTATTCTTATCTTACAAGAACTCATTAAATTTGGTTCAAGATCTAGTTATTGCTATTTATAAAGATTTTGACTGACATTTGTTGAAATTTTAACTCACTCTGAAAAATCCGAAAATAAACTAAAAACAAAAATCGACCTTCTAATCAATAGTCATAAAAATGTACAGCTGTGGGGTGTTGAAACCAACTTTCTAGAGCAGATGGAACTTGGATGTCTGTAGATACACATAGGATTTCAAAGGCCACTAAAGCAAAAAACAGCTAGATTTGGTTAAGTTCATTTGATTAATCTGCTGACTTTCTTTGCTGAGATAAAAATTGAATCAGGACTTGATGAGCAAGCAGAGGAGACCAAGCAGATACGGTGATAGTCTAAATGTATAACAATCTTAGCTAGACCCTAGAAATACCAGACTAGTCAACAAATTCAGTTACTAGCAAGCAGACCAAACAAGAGAAGGCTTGTACACGCAAGCGAACCTCCCCAGAAAAAGTAATAAGCTTTTTTCAATCCATACATGTCTATTAGTCCTTGAACCGCGTTTTTGTGGCTGCTTCTTCCAACTGTACTGGGTTGTGCGAAACGTTTTAGGGATTCTGGCCCCATATCTTCTTCCAATGTCTTCCAATTACTCCTGTTGGTTAACCATCTCAATGCCTTGTATAGGCCATAGAAGAAAACTCCAAAAACAACTAAAGCAAATACTGGTTTCGCATCAGGCCATATTGCGTTGGTTAAAAATCCATAAG
>MDTD01115353.1_pt1 | contig 16204 bp, 21 predicted proteins | sample 811221 | NCBI WGS metagenome assembly MDTD01 (sample SAMN05326646, study PRJNA326480) | marine metagenome | isolation source: seawater | place: Pacific Ocean: South West | collected 2011 | reverse complement strand
TTTATTATGTGGGCAAGGTATGCCCAGAACTCACAGAATCGGAGTGCGAGGCGTTGCTATGTCATGCGCGGGACATTACGCGAAGCGATGACGATATATATCCCGACATGCTCCGCAGTACCTCACGCAGTTTGTTCCCCGATATTGAAAGGCGCGTTACTCACGCACCCATATCACCGGAGGATCTGGCGAAGGTAAATCGGTTCCGTATTGCGGAGGCGATCGCCAGCCTTGAGGCTGCCCAGGATTGGTTGGGAAAGGTACGCAACCCATCCGATGATGTAGCGATGGCGCTACGTGATACGGGCATGATCGTCGATCGACTACAGGGGGTGAAGCAATGAGCAAGTTTGACACGTTAACCGAAGTAGATTGGTCTCTGAGAAGAGTCAAAGAACTGCATCAGGATGCGCTGCTGAAGCTACAACAGGCGATGTCACAAGACGATCGCTCGATGGAGGGTTACTTGCGCGGCAAGGAAACTGGCTTAGACGTGGCGCTGGTACACCTTGAGGCGCTGTACGAAAAAATCAGGACGGAGGCGTAATCATGGGTGTTGCTAGTTTGTACGGTTGCATTCATGTACTGGAAGCCGAACTTGATTGTGATTGGATGGCCTGCGATGTGCAGATTCATTACATCATCAATGCGGGTGACGGTGACGCGGAGCCCCAGAATTGTGAGCTTGTAAAGGTAACAACGCGGATCGCTGGCGCTGAAGGGCCGGTCGATATCAGCAGCCTAGTAAACTTTGACTACATCATGGATCTTATAGATGATGAGGTTTCTGGCGCTGATTATCATTGGTCGGATCACGGTGATTGTTAAACAACGAAAAGGTGTTATAAACTCTTCTTAGCTCAAGGCGATCCCCTCGCCTGTTGGCTGGTTGGCGGCGCCCCAGTGAGCAAAATCGCCGTCTTGTTTCGTCCAGGGCGGCACTCCTTGCCCGATGATCGGTCGGCGGCGTCCCGATGGACAAAATCGCCGCTCCCGAATCCAAGGGACTCCCATCCCTAAATGGTCGGTTGGCAGCGTTCCGATGGATAAAATCGCTGCGCCTTATCTAAAAAAATAAAATCCAGATATCACAACGTCATCTGCTGTGGATAGAATTGCCATAGATATGACAAACACCAGAATCAAGGGCAGTAGGAACTCAGGCACCTGATCCTTCCAACTGCCCCGATCGTTGCTCACTCCTGAACCGTTACGCTGGTGGGGAAATCACTGATCAGCTTGTCCATATTATCCATAGATTCTGGCAAGCTGACGTTATCAGTGGCCTCGCCCTCGATAGCAGATCGTGAACAGAACGGTTTACCCTTGCCATCCTGGCGGTAAGGGATGCCGTTGGCTTCCAGAACACGCTTGAGCTTAGGGGTGGTGTAAACCTTGAAGATGTTGAAAAGGTCGCGGTAGTACAAGTAATCGTCAGACATGGTTTCTCCTTAAAAAAAGCCCCAGAAAATCTGGGGCAAAGACTGCCAGCCGCATCCGGTTGCTGGCAGGGTTAGTGTTGTTACCAAGGAATATCATCGTCCTTGCTGGGTTCTGGTGCGGCCTGCTTTTTCTCAGGCTTGTAAGTATTGCGCTCCGCGTACAGCGTACCCTTTTTGGATTCTTTGATGTCGATGTTGATCCATTCATCGCCAGGATTGCTCTTAACAAACTGACCAATCCAGCCCTTGAAGTCATCGAGTTTTATGGAGATGTTTGCTTTTATAAAATCTGGAGCATTGTCGTGAGGTCGTTTCACGATCATGCCGTCAACAAAATCTTTTTCTTCATTCATGCAGCGTTCTCCTTTATTGTTGATTCTTGCTTAATCATTGAGGCTCTAACCCTTGAAACCTCACCATCAGGCCTTAGCAGCCCTGTTTCATGAGTTGACCAAATACCGCCCTTGTTTCTAGCCCTTTTCAAAGCCTGCAATTCTTCTTCTGAGGCTTTGTTATGTAAGTCAAACCATGCACCACCGGCGCTGATAAAGTCCTCATTGGCTATGCTTTCCTTGATGGAAACTATGTCATCAAAGTATTTGTGAACTGCGTTTGCGTGGGCTAAAAGATGTTCATCTGCCTCTATTTGCTTTTGTTGGTTTATGGCTCCAGCCACCTCATCAGCACTCGCAATCTCAGTACCACCTAACCCCAGAAATGCTAGCGCCCGTCCTACCGCTGAGGTTTCGGCGTTCTCAAGGGCTGAAGTCTTGTTGATCTTTCCAAAGCTTCTGTTCTCTTCTGCAAATCCGGTGGCTGCAACCTTCCCATCCGAATCCCTGATGGTTGACTTCATCACGACCATTGACTCATCGGCGCTGACCAGCTCGCTTTCAATTGACCAATCCGTGAACTCTACCGATTTTCTGAAGTCATCAATCCTCCTGGCAACCGTTAGGTATACCTTACCGTGGATCTCAACTTCACCTTTGTTTTTATCGGCCATACTTTTCCCTCCTTTGTTGACCAATGCCGATATTACCGTATTGATTATAACAGCGCAACACCTTATAACAGTTTGAGATATGCGCCAGACATTAAAAAATGTTAGACATTTATTGACATTCTGAAATCACTGATCCAGAGTTAGAGGTTCCGCCAACAAACAGGGGTTGAAAGGTGGCAGAAAATAAAAATGGTCCTTTGGGCTTTAGTCCATTTGGTGAGACGCGAAAAGAAGTACAGCGCGAAAGTCCTGCCAGCATATTAAACAAGCTATCTAATTTACCTAAGTTCAAGCAGGTCGGCCGGTTTGAGTATGTTGCCTGCTGCCCCGCACATGACGATCGCAATCCCAGCCTGACAATCACTGAGGCTGATGACAAGATCCTTGTGCATTGCTTCTCTGGGTGTAGCCAAGATGAAGTTCTGAGCGCCTTACGGAGTCAGGGCATGTGGGCTGAAAATTCCACAACTTGGGTGCGGGACTATTCTGCCGATGACCTCGATTACATGATGCACTGGTGTCTGGTCTATCACGGCGCTTTCAGGCGCGGAGAAAAACTAAAAGGTATGGATGTGAACAAACTTCAGGAGTTCGTAAAGGTGTTAAAAAATCATTCAGCATGGCGATATAAGGTCGTTGAGGAGGATGCTTACTGTGTCTCGTGACGACGATCTAATGAATAAAATATCAGAGATCAAATCAGCCAGGAGTTATCAATCAGACTATTCAGATTACGAGCGGCACTCAGTCGGCATGAATGGCAATGCACAACCAATGATGTCATCTCTGGCTAGACTGCAAGCCGCGTCCACCAATCATCGCATCGCAGAGCTTGAGGAGAGGCTCGCTAACGAACGCGAAGTAATCTCAGGCATGATTACTACCGGAACCGTAACACTCGTCTACGCGCCATCTGGGGCCGGTAAGACGGTATGGATTCTGGGTAGCCTGTTTAAATCAATCCGCAACAACCTCATCAAAGGCTCAGACGTTATCTATTTCAACGAAGATGACGGGGCCAGAGGTGTAGTACAGAAGGCAAAGATGGGTCAGAAGCACGGGATGTCAATGATCACCTTAGCTACAAGCCAAGATCCTGGCCTACGCACCACCCAAGATGCCTTGGGCCTACTGAACATGATACGCCTAGAGGGTCACGCTGACGGCAAGATTGTCATTTGCGATACCTTGAAGAAGTTTGCGCCAGTATTGAACAAGGGCGACATGAGAGACATATTGCACGTTTTCAGGCAGTTCGCAGCAGAAGGTGGCACCATCATTCTTTTGGGTCACTGTAACAAGCACCGATCGCTGGACGGTCGCTTAATTTACGAAGGCGTAGGCGACCTCAAGGCTGACGTAGACAATATGTTTGGCCTAGACCCCCTAAACGACAAGTTCGCGGACCACCAAGAGCTTCTGGTTATTAACGAGAAGGATCGCAAGCAAATCTCTTTTTCTGGCGGGTTCCGATACAAGCAGACCAATGAGACGGTCGGCTATGAAGAGTCAGTCGATTCTGTTGAGTTCCTTGATGAAGATGACATCAGCGATTTGAAGAAGAAGCAGACGGCGCAGATCAATGTAGGAAAGGCTTTTTCTAAGTATGAGGACGAAGTGTTATTTCTTGAGTCCGTTATGAGCGGCGGCGCTGAATATAGTCAGGCTGAGTTATTCAGACTTCTGTCAGACGAACATATGAACCCTAACGAATGCACGAAAAAGACCCTGCGTAACTGCATGGATTTGCTGAAGAACAATATCTTGAAACTCCGCAGAAATCCCACAAACAATGCAAAACTTTACCGTTGGCAGGGGGAAAAGTGGTGAGAAAAAAACTCCAACAAAATCATCGGTTTGCCCACATTGCCCACATTGCCCGTGTTTTAGGGGGCGGCCCCCAAAAATTGGGGCCAAGTGGGCCAAGTGGGCATATTCTTGATTTGATTGACTTTTTTATTTGGGCTGAAAAATCATGAAAGTCTTGGATTTGTTCAGCGGAATCGGCGGTTTTGCCCTTGGTTTAGAGGCCGCTGGATTCGAAACCGCAGCCTTTTGTGAGATAGACGATTACGCGCAGAAGGTATTGAAAAAGAACTGGCCAGGAGTGCCGATTTATGATGATGTCAGACGAATCACAGCAGACAGACTTATTTCCGATGGAATTGAAGTCGATGTCATCACAGGGGGATTCCCATGCCAAGACATCTCCGTTGCAGGAAGCCAAAAAGGAATTCATGCAGAGCGCAGTGGGTTGTGGTCAGAGTGCGCCCGTCTTCTTGGGGACGTTCGACCCCGATACGCCATCTTTGAAAACGTCACAAACCTGCTTACTGGAGACGGGGGAGATTGGTTTAAGCGAGTTTTATGGGACATTTCCTCGGTCGGGTACGATGCGGAGTGGCACTGTATACCAGCTTCCGCGATTGGCGCCCACCATCACAGAGATAGGGTCTGGATTGTGGCTTACCCCAACGTCTGCAAGCAGCCAATCGGCCTCGATGCAAGCGAGCTTGAAAGAGTATTACCGGCTAAAGCCAAGAGGTCAGGGCCACTTAGCAGCACAAGTAGCCTTTCACGTTCTGCCGACGCCAACAGCAAACGAGGATGCGGCGGGAACGCCGGAGGGCAATATGAAATCAATGCTGGGAAACCACCCATTTGTGAGAGGCGAATCATCAGAGCAGTGGCTAACTGGGACATTGAACCCAACGTGGGTCGAGTGGCTAATGGGGTTCCCTCTAGGTCACACAGACTTAAATGCTTAGGTAACGCGGTAGTGCCTCAGATACCAGAGTTGATTGGTAGACAAATTATGGAGGCAGAGCGTGGACGGCCATAGATGGATAGTAGACAGCCAGGAGAAGCTGGAGTTCTTTGCAGACTTTGTAAAAGATCAGTTTGCCCAAGGCAATCATTTACTTTACTCAATCAAGCCAGCAGGTAGGACTGAGAGGCAGAACAACGCCATGCACCTCTGGTTCAGGCAGATGGCAGAGCAGCTAAACGATGCTGGGTTTACGGCGACCCACCCCTTTAACGATAAGATTGAAATACCTTTCACTGAGGGGCTGGTAAAGGAGATGCTCTACAAGCCCATCATTAAGGCCATGTACGATAAAACGTCCACCACTAAGCTAACCGGCAAGGAACTGAGCGAAGCCGCTGAGGTGCTTGTACGGTGGCTCTCAGAGCATAAGGGCATTTATGTCCCGTTCCCGCAAACATTAAAGGATGAGTTATGAACGGAAGAGAAAAACAACTGGCTACATTTTTTTGTAATTTTATTACGGATCAGGCCACGTCTCACGCCCATTACATGTCAGAAGAAACGGACACTATGGATCGTATCCGCGAAGATCTTGGCGACCACATCATCAAACAAGAAGCATATATCAACCGCATCATTGGACAGATGCAGGATATTTGTGAAAAACATGACATAACATTTGCCATTGACGGCAACAGACCTTCCATTGATCTAGAGGCATACGGCTATGAAAAATGATGCACAACTAGCCGTAGAGGCCGCAGAATCTATGGCTAAGCGATTAGAAGAAGACGTAGCCATAATGATGGATCTGAGCACCAAGCCGCTCAAGGACGCCCAAGAAACCCCCCTCGAGATAATCCGCTATTCGGGGCCAAAAGATGAATCCTTTTAAGCTGACAGAGCCATCCTGCATCAGCTTTAGTGGCGGCAGGACTAGCGCCTATATGCTGTGGCGGTTTATTGAGGCTAATGATGGCCTGCCTGATGACTGCATTGTCACCTTTGCAAACACCGGCAAAGAAGAGGAAGCAACGCTCAGGTTTGTAGAAAGATGTAGCAAAGAATGGGGTGTGCCGATTGTCTGGCTTGAATATCAGTGGGCAGAGGAAACCAAAGATCGCTTTAAGGTGGTAGATTTTGATACCGCCGCGAGGAATGGCGAGCCGTTTGAGGCGTTGATTCACGCCAAAAAGTATCTGCCAAACCCCGTGGCGCGGTTCTGCACGATTGAGCTAAAGATTCGCACGATTGCTAATTACTTGCTTTCAGTTGGTCTTTGCGAGAAGCGTTCTCATGGTGAAAACATGGCGATCGTTGGCATCAGGGCTGACGAGCAACGTCGAGCCGCCAAGATAGAGCCGCATCGCAGGCCGCTAGTGGCAGCGGGCGTCACCAAAGAAACAGTCAGCCAATTCTGGGCACAGCAACCATTTGACCTCAAACTGTCAAACGTCAACGGCGTTACGCCGCATGGTAACTGCGATCTCTGTTACCTAAAGGGAGCAAACCTGATTGAATCATTGATAGTGGAACGCCCTAGCAGGGCAGATTGGTGGGCTAGGATGGAGCGTGAAGTCCCTGCCAGCCAACAATCAGGGGCATTATGGCGTAACGACCGGCCCAGCTACGCGCAGATGCAAGTCATTGCCAGAGAGCAGGGACAATTAGATTTGGCAGGGGGCGAGACGATCCCGTGCTTTTGTGGAGATTGATATGCGATTAAAGCGTACACCAGCAGATCATTGGTTCAGCCGATGCATCAGGATCAGATCTGACTTTGCTTGCCAGGGGTGTGGCAAGAAGTACGAAGAAAACAGTATGGGCCTGCACTGTAGTCATTACTTTGGCAGGGCAAAGAAGGGTGTTAGATATGATGCCATGAATGCCTTTGCCCATTGTTATGGATGTCATCAAAGGTTTGGCAGTAACCCCGACTACTTCTACCGTCATTATGTTGACACTTATGGTGAAGGTGCCTTAGAGATACTCAGGGAGAAAGTAGAGGACATCATGCTGGGCAAGCGCATGGTGAGGGAAGTCAAAGACATCGCCAAGCATTACAAGGCAGAAGCCGCCCGTATGGAGAACGAAAGGGCGGCGGGTGCAGCAGGGTGGTTAGAGTTCGTTAGTTGGGATTAGGTTCCTCGCCAGATTGTATTTCTGCTCTTGTTGCGTTAATCAAATCCACCAATAGCAACCTGTCAGCCTGTAATTGTTGAGCAACCTCAGTGCCTTTTTTGGCTGTTTTTATAGCCTTGTCTGTTGTTGACAGAAGCCCAGCAAGAGCCTTCAAACGATTTTTAGGCTGTGCCGCCAGAAATGCACCATATAGCGTAGCGCCGCTCAAAGCCGCAACTGACCCCAAAGTGCTGGCCAGTATCCCAACGCCAGCAAATACCGTTGTCTTGAGCGCCAGAGGGCTAGTAGGTATGTTTCCAACATCTTGAAGATTGTCGAAAAGCCTCTTTAACGCATTTTCGCCCTCAGCATTTCTCTTGGGCAACATTCTTTCAAGAGCGGTTATTGAGTGAAACTGGTCAGTCAGCGCCTCATGTAACTCATCGCCCGTTGTGTTGGCTTTTAAAGTGTCGTTTAAAACTTCCCTAACCCTTTTGGCTGCCGCGCCTCTAGCGTCATTTGCTTGCCCATATTTTTTGGCTAATGCTTTATCAAATTCGCGCCTAGCTTTTAGAACTCCGTTTAAATCAGTACCGTGCTTTTGCACCAGCTCTAAAGCAAATTCCATAACCTCCCTAGCAACTTTTTGCTCGTCAGGTATTGAAAACCTAAACGCTGGGTCAGAAATCAACTCATCCATGTTTTGACGCATTTGAATTGACAGCATATCTTGGTCAATCTGGACGTTCTGACTGGCGATCATGTTGTCCGTTCTTTTTTGTCTTGATTCAATAAAGTCTTGAACTAACCCAAAATTGTGAGTGTATGATCTATCAGGGTCAAAACCCTCAACTTTATCCGTGATGGTGTCAATTACGCTTTGATCAAATTTATCAGGTTGCCAAGTTCTTGTTCTTATGGGGCCGGTTTCATCAAATCGGGTGCGAGTTGTTATGTCTCGGTTTTCTGGCTCTAGCATCCGCGTGATACCAGTTTGCCTAGCCTCTCTGGAGGCTAATCGCGCAGACTCTCTCTTTGATGCGGCTCTGCCACTTACAAAGCTGGATGATGGATCTGCCTTCATTAGGTCGGGACGCGGCCCAAATAATGCCGATAGATCCACTGCGGTTGAAAACTGCTCCGCTTCTTCTGGAAACCGCTCAGCAAAGTCGTTGTAATAGGCAATTCCCTTACTTGCCGCATCTGCCGCCAACTGAAAAGCATCTGTTTCCTTGATGTTGTTATAAACGCCTAATGCGCCTTCTTTTATGTTGTTAGGAATCACTGATCCTATGAATGAAGATAGCGTTGCCCCGCCAGCTCTTGCCGCTTGGCTTGCCACAACCCCAGCAACCTTGCCAGGATCAGTCAAATCAAGCTCTTCACCAATAATCCGCGCTGATCGACGCCTAATCTCTGGCCCAAACTGAGCCATTTCTTCTGAAAAAGTTTGAGCTGCTGGGCTTTCGGATACTGTCTGTCCAATGTCTTGTGCAGCGCCTACAACATCGGGCGCTCCACGGCGCATAATTGCACCAGCTCGCCCTGTAATCGGCATCTGTGAAGAATTAGGAGGAGGAAACCGCTTTGCTAAAATGATTTTTATTTCAGACAATGGCATGTCATCGGGAAACTCCGCCGTTTTGCCGTCTGGAAGCCTAACAATCTGACCCATAATAATATTCTCACAGGATGGGGACAAAATCTTGGCGATTTTCATCCCATCTTAAAGTTGCGGTAGCGGGTGCGGCAGACCCAAGAGGTTCATTTAAAACTGGGGTGGGAAAAAACTCCAGCGCACCCTCTTGACCTTTTTCTTCTAGTGCATCTCTAATTCTGCCTCGTCTTTCATAGTATTGAGCAAGAATTCCTTCATTAGCACTTTTAGCAATAAGTAAAATTCGCTTCATGGCCTCAGCGTCAACACTGATGTCTCCACCGACAACAGACTGTGCATATTGCCTATCAGCATCAGAAAGCCCCGTTCCTGCGCCCAAATTGGTGATATACTGAGCAACCCTTCGGCCAGAATCAGCTAAATATACTTCGGTGTCTGCTATTGATTTAGGGTCGGCCATCTCTATGCCAAAGAAACGCCCAAACCTAGCGATATTGAGCTTGACCTCCGCACCCATGCCTGTGAACATATTGTCAATCAAAGGCAGAGATCTATTTACAGAATTTAAGGACTCTGCGGCCTTTCTTGCATCTTCCGTACTTTCAGCGAATAACTTCACGCCTTCTTCAACAAGTTCTGGCCCGAGTGTGTTATTTATATTTTCGACGACCCTTACTTGAGGGGGTGGTCTTTGAAGCCCTAATTCTTCAGCAGTTTTCCAAGTCTGGGCTTCATTGTCCCAAACAAGACCTTTATTTACTCGCTTCTGAACAACTTTACTTGTTCCATCCGCCTCGACTATCAAAAATGGCTCTAACTCACCGCCTTGTCCAGATATAAGTGTGTTAAAAGCGTCGTCTTCCATGTTAGCCAAATCAAGATCTTTGAATTTTTGCGGCGAAATACCAACGCCGTTTGCCATAAACCTTCTTTGCGCAAGAGTTTGTGTTGGAGCTAAATCAAGCACTCTTTTCCGAAGATCCTTTGCTACGTCTGCTAACTCTTCCTGATCGGAAATTGATTGAATTGAAGTTGCAATGTCTTCAAAGCCTAAATTGGTAGCAGTATTAATTAATGCGTCTCTCCTTTCACCAAACTTTCTTGTCCTTTCTTCTTCTAATGCTGCTTCTTTGGCTTGGGCAGCAACCTGCAATCCAAGCTCTTTGTCTATATTCATTAAAGACCTTGACGTTTCTGTCAAAGTAGCAGACGTAGCAGCCGGATCTACTGCAGCGTTCAGCAGTGTAGATAACATTTGTTTTTTCTCTTCAGCCTGCCTTTGCGCCTCTAACATCACAGGGGTAGCACCTATGCCCCTAGCGGCATCAAAAAGACCCTCTTGAAAAGCAGGAGGACGAGCCAGCGATCGTAATAATGCGTTAAATTTAGACATTACTTAAACCTCCATCAATGCAGAAACTTCTGGCAGCTTGCTGTAGTCTACTCTCAAGTATCCATCAGAGCCTTCAATAACAGCAGAAGGTCTGATTTGCTGAACCTCTTGAGCAAGAACACCAAATGTTTTTTGATCTCCTGCAATGTCTTTGCCTTCGTCTGTCCAATCCCAAATGTAGAGATTGATGCCATCTACTGCTCCTACTTTCTCGATGTTGTCTTTGAGGCGTACATCTGAGGCTGCTAAAACGGTCGTAAGAATGTTGCCTACACCGCCACCAGCAGTAGCAACAGGGGTAAACAACCCACTAAGCATACTAGAACCAAGACCACCAATAAGGTTAGCTCTGGCTTGCTCTGCCAATAACTCTGCCTCGATACCGGACATTGAGGTTTCACCAAACTGACCAGCGCTGAACAACTGTGCCTGCTGCTGCAACTGCGGGAACAAAGACGTTCCTTGAATAGCATTCAGCATCTGAGCCTGCGGTACATAGCTTTGACCCAAGAACTGCTGACCCAATGCCGCTTGTTGTGCCTGCTCTTGTCGTGCTTGTTGCATCGCACCGAACATTGCCTCGTTTCTGGCGCGTTCCTGAGCCATATTTAAAGACAGTGCTTCAGGTGTACCGCCAAACTGCGCCGTTTGTACACCCAGTCTTCCCTGTGCCGCTAGACGCTCCTCTAAGGCCAGCCTCTGGGCTTGCTCCTCTGGGGATTGGATGGCTCGCATTTGGTTAAACAAGTCCTGTGTACGCGCACCCGTGTCCTGCGTTGCCCTAGAAAAGAAGTCACTGGCACCACCGAACATCTGCGCCTGTAACGCCCGCTCTTCTGGGGAAAGCGTCAAGGTGGTTCCCATGCTGCCGTCTTCATTAGCAGTTGCGCCGAACGTGCCGCCTGTAGCCGTAGTCATCGTGTACGGCTTAAAGGTAGATAAGCCTTGCAACTGTGATGCAAGGTCTTGAGCTTGCGTGTTGGCTGCCTCACCTATATCTCTAAGATCGTTAACACCAAAACCTGTAAGAAGACCACCAAGACCCCCTAAACCTAATAATGCCATTTCTAAGCTCATTAGTACGTACCTCCGTCAATCGTCCCTGTAGACAGAGTTCCTGTGAAGTTAAGAGCAGGAATGGTAACTGTCCCTGTAAAGGTGGGTGAAGCGAGATCAGCCTTAGTCGCAATAGATGTTGCAAGGGCGTTGAACTCAGTATCAAACTCTGTGCCTTTGACTACCTTACCAGCATCTCCAGAAGGCAAAGAGTCCTTAGCAGCAAAGTCAGTTGTCTTTGTATAGTTGCTCACACTGTTCTACCTATAAGTGCTAATACGTTAATCTCTTGGAGGGATAAATTAAAACCATCTATATCAGACTCAAGTCCTATGGTAATCACAGAGCCTCCACCTGTCGTGTTGATAGAGGGTCTGCTTGTGGTAGACCCCCCTGTAAATTCAGCAACCGTATATTCTGAAGCTGATTCGTTGAAAAAGAACGGAACCTGATTTCCAACAACAAACTGCGTTGTATTAAACGTGGTTTCAAAGTCATACGCCCATTTCAGAAAAACCGTAGCTGTGTTGGCACCAACAATGGTCGGCTTCAGCTTCTTTAAGAACTTTGTCTTTGACGGATCGCCAAAGGTCAGGCCAGGACTAAAGTAAGCAAACCGATACGTACCGTTTTTAATTGTCCCAGAATCATTAAATTGGTCTGAATTTCCCTCATAAGTGCCAACACCATCACTGGTTCCTACCAATAAGGTGCCATCGTCTTTTGTATCATAAGACTTGAAGGGAGCGGCAGTCCATCTTGTTGCTCTATAAGACCCGTTTTCTAGTCTGGCCTTTAGATCAAAACAGTATGTAGTTTGTTGATCTGGGAACGTAATCAAATAAAAAGAGTTTTCAGGACTGTATACAGATGCTACCGGAGCCGACCTGTTCTCAATCAAGCTAATCAGTTCAGTTTTGACGTTTTTGCTCAAGTCAGACAAAGGCAGGGACTTTTCTTGAATTGTGCGCCCAAAGCTCCTCAACCCAGTTTGGGACATAAACAAAACGTCAGTCCCTATGCCTTGTACAGAGTTTCTGTCAATGCAACCAACACCTGATATGGTGTCAATCAGGGCCATATTAGCTGGGCTAAAAGCGTTTCCGTACACAAGAACGCTATGGCTACCAAAGATTATCAGGGCATTGTTGTGTGCATACAGTGCCTGTATCTCATCATAGCCATCAGGCCAAGCCTTCGATACGTCTATAGAGCCGCTAGAACCGCCAGTAAAGTCGTTACCAATCAGAAGATCAGACCAGAAGATAGTCTGTTTGTCTGTGTTGTTATCAGCAATCCACATTCTGCCGTAGGCAGCAATAGCCTCATTGCATTTGAGCGCAGCATTAGTAGATGCGCTGTTTACAACTGTGAAGGTCCGTAAGCCATTGGTATTATCGTAAACCAAAGGGTCAAGGTTTCTTTGGAAAAAGTATGCTTTATCATTAAAGTTTACAATCTTCCAGTTGTCGGCCGTAATGCTGTATGACCCTGGAGTAATATCCGTGAGAGTATCGTCAGTAGTTGAAGTGGTTGTTGTTTTAAATATCTTGTTATTTCCTGTAACAAATATCTCATCGTTGTTTGCATTGTCATAAAAGTAATGAAGCCTAGTAACGTAGTCAGAACCCAATGGAGTCTTCACAGTTGTTAATAACTTCACGCCTTTGCGGGCAGCGATACGTCCACGCTTGTCAATTACTGCGTTATCGGCAACATCCGCAAAAGAAAAATCCTGCCCAATCGGGGAGTCTTCTGTGTTGACCCCTTTAAACCCAGGGGCAACTAAATTAATGCTTTGTAATGGCTGAGCCATACACCAATATCCTCAAGGGACGTAGAAAATGGTTTCTTCTGGGTGCTTTTGTGCATCCAGAGCAATCGCATCAGACAAATACCTATCAGCAATACCAAAGTATTCAGGTGCTGATGTACCACCTGTCTCGCCACGCTCACGAGCCAATAAAGCAATAGCCGTATGAATTACTGGCTGTGCTGGTATTAACATATTGTCAGTGTCTGCGGTGAGGTCATCGTTACGCAGAGTACAGTTAAAACGTAGGGTATATACACCATCTGGCTTGGGATATACGTCAACCTGAGTATCGCCATTAGAATCTACGCCGTTAAATGTGTAGTCAACAGGAGATCCTGATGCAGGTGTGTTAAGCAAGTACTTATCGTCAAAGTAAACCTGAGTTTGATATTGCAAAGTTGCATTTGAGGTGTCATTCAAAGCATTAAGTACTTTGACCTTATTTTGTGAACCTGTAAGAACATAATTAAAAACATCAGCAGAAGTGGTTACTGTAAGAGTGGTTCTAAGAGCAGACCAATCCCATGCAGCCTCCACCAGCTTTTTGGCGTCATTAACAAAATCACCGGACATCTTGCTATAGGTATTACTTGAGACAGTGGTTACTTCGTCTTCTCGCAATCTACGCAGCACATTGTTTACTAAGTCTAGGTATGTCACTGTTGTTGTCCTTTGTTTATATACTTGCCAAATAATCCACGAGTAGTTTTAAGATTATTTTCTTGTTCTGGAAAAACATCAGGAGTTGGCTTTGGAACGGGTGTGCCATCAATATTTAAAGTACCAGTTACACCAAAAAATTGATTAAACCTGTCAGCCATAGTATCTAACGCTGTTGAAAGACGTTGAGCAACGTACCCCCCGCGATCCTGATCAGGCGCACCCTTAAAGTATCCATCTGTCCAGTTAATACCTTCGCCAGCAGCCTCTTTTTCTTTGTAATATTCTTTATAGCTTGGCCCTTCCTCCAGAACATTACGATCTCCAGCAAGATGGGCGTTGATTTGACTAATGTCGTATCCATGTCGATACATATCTTCAATAGCATTGTTACGCTCATACATATTGCGTTGATAGTCCCTATCCGCGAACTGCGCTGATCGCTCATAAAATCCTACGTCATCAAACTTTCCTTCTCGACGCCTTTTTAATCTATCAGTCATAGCGCCCAACCAACGATCAGAGGGTCCACCACCAAACATAGGAGAAGATTCTTGTCTTGATTCGGCCCCAAATAACTTATCCCATGTGCCGCTATAATCTTTGCTGCTATCAAACACAACGCTAGACATAAAGTCTTGTTGTTCTTTAATAGCAGCTTCCTTCATAGCCCGTTCTTCTGGGCTTCCCATGACAACTGTACGGTCAGTGCCCGGAATGTTTCTTACAAAACCTACGCCCGGAACATAATTCATAGAAGCCATTAGATTTTGCCCTCAAACAAACCAGGAGAATTTCCAAGATTTCTGTTCAAAAAATCATCTAACTGTTGTTTTGCGGTTATATCAGCAACAAAATCTTTTTTAGGAACAGCAACAAGAGAAGGCTGCTCTATAGGAACATAAGAAAGACCGCGCATAAACGGATCAAAGTTTCCTTGACCACCGCCACCACCGCCACCACCGCCACCATCTGTACTTCCGGGTGGATCTTGAGGATCAACTTCTTCATTAGGATCAGGACCAATAGTCCCACCGGGAATGTCAGGGTCTTCATCGTCATCGTCAGGTGGTCCACCGGGAATAATCAGGTCCCTATCAATGGACCTAATATTAGTACCACCAAGCAAATCATCATCATCATTTAAATCATCAAAAGCCAAACTTCCGTCTACAAATAAATCACCTCGATCTGGGCGTTCAGCAATGTCGTCACCTTGTTTAGGTTTTGGGCCTTCCTCTTCATCGTCTGGTGGCCCACCGGGAATTAAAGTTCCATCATCAGGGTCAAAGAACCCAGTGACCGTATCGTAAACACCGACAAGAATAGAACCCCCAAGCACGTTCCCAAAAATACCTCGGACCCAATCTTCAAAACCACCGAAAGTACCTCCAAAGGGGTCATCACTTGTTCCATCAAAAATGTCGTTAAAGACGCCTTGAATCCACTCACCAGCACTATCAATAGCACCTTCGATTGTTCCTAGAGGATCGTTTTTAAGATCGTCAATAAAATCGCCTACAGTGCCGCCTATCTTATCAACCATATCTTGGATATCTTTGATTGTGATATCAATAATACCCGGAGGTAGCGGAACACCCGGAATAACAAAAGGACCAAAGACGTTACTGTTTTCCCAATCACCAAAAATAACTTCAACACCTACCTGACCTTGTTTTAGTTGGTCTTCTATATCAGGCATTGTGTCAAGTATTCTTTTTAAAACTTCAGCAGGATCTTCACCGATATCTTCGATAAAGTCTCGCATACTGTCAGGCATTTGATCTAAGATGCTCTGAAAGAAACCACCATCTACATCTTCTGTTAAAGGTCTAGGCACAGTTTCGTAGTAGTAGTCCTCAAACCCTTCAACACCCATCAGATCACTAACGTCTACTGCCTCTAGATCCGACAGTTGAGCTTCACCTGCCATGTACTGACCTAAAACACGTAAAAACTCTGAAGCTGCGTCTTTTGTTTCATCGTTTTTAAATAAATCACCAAACTGACCAATGAAGTCTCTGAAGAACTCCATTTCTGCAAGTTCATCACGAATAAGATCGCTAGGAATCTGACCGTAATCAACACCCGCTGGATCAAAACGCATATTTCCACCGGGAATTATTTCAAAAGTATCTCCGGTTCTTGTTATGGTGTCAGTATGCCCCGGCATTATTATTTACCCCCTTTTAGCTTCATGAGCTTATCAGCACCACGGATTCCAAATGACGCAGATACTGCCAGAAATAATAAATACTGATACCAATCTGGCAGAGTATCCAAAGCAGAAAAACTGTTAGAAACGCGCTGAAGAATAGCGGG